>Ga0308157_10000657_pt1 | contig 100070 bp, 163 predicted proteins | sample PhyBR1_FD_201035 | JGI IMG/M metagenome (GOLD analysis project Ga0308157, IMG submission 201035) | Phyllosphere microbial communities from UC Gill Tract Community Farm, Albany, California, United States - DLSLB.R1 | ecosystem: Host-associated > Plants > Phyllosphere > Unclassified | place...
CGAGACTATGACGTGGATGATGGTGTCTCTCTTCGCATGCTCACTGACCACTACCGGACACTGGGGTTCGTCTCAGCGCCTTTGGAACCGACTCTCATGGCACGGCGCTCACAGCGTTCATCATTGGCTACTGAGCCGCTCTTGGTTCCTCTATCGACGGCGCTGGTCGCATGACCGAAATCTGCGAATCTGACGCATGCGGCAAGTGCAACATCTGCTGGCGGAAACTCAAGGACATTCGTGTGCAGCAGGAGAAAGAGTCCAATGCACTGTACATGTCCTATTACGAAAAGATCCTCGATGATCACGGTTGGCAGTGGGTAGCGCAGGAGTCTTCGTACACCGATATCATCACCTCCTTCATCGTTGGTGCACCATCGGAATGGCTCGATGTGTGGAAGAACGAAGTGGGCGAGAGCCTCATCAGAATTGTCGATGCAGGGGACTGGCACAACAGGAGGCGGGAGTACGGTGATGCACCTATCAATGCACTCTTCTCGCTCGACGTAAGAAGTAGCCCGAAGGTAAGTAGGATCAGGCGCATCTACATCATCATCAAAAGCATCAATCGCGGACTGCGTTTTGCCGATAAGGTGAACGCGGCTGACGAACGAGCACGAGCGTATGCGTTTCTCTATGGCTACGGCGGCATCAGAGATACTTCGATGGTGAACAAGATCCTTGCTCTCAATGATCACAGCAATGCTCTACGGCTTGTCTTCTCGGGCGTACCGATGCACCACGTCACGAATTACGTCGAAAGTGGGGTCGATGCAGGGCTAGTGGCAAGCATGACTCGCGGCGTGTCATTTTGACGTTACGTCGTAACTGAGCTATAATCCACATCCGCTACATCACAAGGAGAGGCATGATGACCGCTGTCGAGAAGCTCATTCACGACTTTGTTGAGGCACAGCCTGCTGCGAAGCGTCTCTATCCTGACCTTTGGTCTAAAGATCTAGCTGACCTCATCCGCAAGGATACCAAGGTCGTCAGTGGCTCTCGTTCTGCTCGTGTTGTCCGTCGCCTAGCAAGGGGTAACTAATGTGTCCTGTTGACAATACCGCGTACATCAATCTGCTGACTGCGTACTTCGGTAAGCGTGACACGTCTGCTGCTGTGGATGCGTGGCTCCACAATGCGCCGGGTTTCGATATCGAATGGCTGCAATGGCAGCTAACGCGCGCTTTTGCGTTCCCTCGCGCACCAAAAGCCGGAGAAGACTTTGACCGCGATTTCCTCGCACGCGCTCATGGAGTGATTGACGAGGCTTACGAAAACGCTACCGCCGTGTCACCGGCTGATGACCCAGAATCCCTGAACAGAAGGATTGCCCTCGCGTTCATCGGGCTGGTGGACCCCATCTGCGGCATGCACGACCTCACAGCCGATCAGTTGATCCGGTTCATCAGGCTACAGGATGAGCTATTCGTCGAGGACATCGGGCTGCTGATTCGATGCCTGTCCGAAGATATCGACGATGGACTGATTGAGACCCTCATTGAGTCGTCGGGTCGCCAGGAAGCCGCTTAGTCATGGCTCAGCACTACGACCGGACATTGTTCGGTGGAGATACTCTTCCATTCTGGTGGGAAGAGTTGTGGTGGGACCACTTCTCTGAATCCACGATGATGAACTACGCTGTTCACCTTTTCAGTGTGGCTCCCGACAAGAAATATGTTGAGGGGTTCGTGGCAGACAGCCTGAGGACCGCCCGACGCGAATTGAGAGGTCACGGCGTATTCGTGAAGACAAGGGATGACCTCGCGTTCGTGTTCCTCTGCTCGCTGGTCCACCCTGCTCCACCCATCTTCGAACTCACAGGGGATGAACTCATCGAAGCTACTCGCATCACCATGAAGTCCCCCGCTCTTCCTTGGGCGCGGGTGGTGGAAATGGTCAAGGGAGACTATGAGGTTGATACTGATTTGCTTTCTTCGCTGTTGGTGTCAGATGGAGTTGCGTAGCTCGAAGATGTACGTTAGAGTCTAACTACCGAGCAAGACCACGAACATCATCTGACAGGAGCACACCATGCGTACCCAGACCAGCAAGTTCCCCTTCACCACCGCTCAGATGATCACCGACTTCAAGGCTGCGAACCCCACGTTCGCTCCCTTCATCAACATCCCGGTCCTCGACAACTCGGATGACGTGGAGGACTACGCCCTCCACCAGTTCGCGCGGACCCTGACCCTCGCGGAGCGCGTGCCGCTCAAGACCGTCTCGGTCGAGTTGAACGAGCAGGGCACGGAGTGGACCGTCACCTTCACCCTCTGAGCATCTTCGCTCGATCAGAACCCCGGTACATCGAAAGGTGCATCGGGGTTCTTCTCTGTGTAGCGCCAGACATCTCGCCATCAGCATTTTGTGTCAGTTCGTCGTGGTATTTTTGAGTCATGAAGAACCCATCCCTCGTGCCTACGCCAACGACTGACGTGAACGGCAAGCAGACCACCGTACACAAGCGCCCCGCAGGCGCTCCCAAGGCTAATGACCGCTCTCGTGCGGTAGGCGCACCGGTACCTCCTTCTTCCCCTGTAGAGGCTCCTGGCAGCGATATGAAGCCGTCTGAGTTCTATGGTGTCATCCGTGGTGTTGCCTATGCGAGCGAAGAGTCTTGGGCATTGCGCACAGAGGTGCTTGATGACTTCAATAGCGGTAAGGAGAACCACCGTTACGCTAATCACTACGAGGACATTTGGGCAGGTCGAAACATCAATGTGCTCGGTGGTCGTGATGGATGGAGCGAGCAGGATATCCGCGCGAAGCTCGAAGGTGTTCGTAGCCTCAGATCACAGGTGGAGGATGGAACGGTTGCTCCTAACGACCTTGTGCTGTCAACCGATACGAACGTCTACACCAAGGATGACGCTCTTGGATGGATCTCGGGTATGGAGACTCAGCTTGAGGAAGGTCTAGCTACTAAGGGTCGTTCGTTGGCTATCAACGCCAAGGGTGCCGATAATCGTTACACTGACTTCGAACTCGGTCGCGCTGCGCGATAGAAAGTACGCAGAAACACCCCGCTTGACAGCTACGTCAGCGGGGTGTTTTCGTGTCTGTGGCTACTTGATTACAGAATGCTCCGGAACGACCACGACCGGCTCCAAGGTGATGTTCCCGTTTGGTTCGACGGTTGCTCGGAAGAACTCACTGGGCGTGCCAAGGCTCTTCAAAGACACCCGCCCTCGTTCATCAACTCGTAGCAGCATCGTGCACCCTTCTATCGCTCCCACCATAGCAGGAGGGGTGCGGTGTGTCTATGAGGTCGTCTTGTGAACTCGGTCGTAACAGGCTATGATGCGTCCCCGTTATCAACTAAGGAAGCTATCAGTGAGCAGCAGAGAGCGTGTCGAGTCCGTCCTCCAAGCGTGCCCTGATGACATTTCGTCTGAGTGGATTGATGCGTGGTTTACATCGCTGAGTGACTGGCATCTCGAACGGTTCTTTAGGACCATCAGCCAAGAGGACAGTGCTGATAGCTACGAAGAGGATATCCAGAACATGACGATGGTGGATACCTTGCTGATGCTGACATTTGTGAATGCGCAAAGCTACGCTTGGTTCACTCCGACCAATGACGAAATCGAGCGGGCGTTCTTCTTCCTTCTGGGAGTGAAATTTGGCGCTCCTAACGTGTCAGGTCTCACGGGTGAGACTCTGATTCGGGCGGTAGACATCATGCTGACAGCAGACTCACTCACCTTCTCTCGTGTCAAGGAACTAGCAATTGCAGGCATCGATGTGGACTCGAATCTGATGGATGCTGTCACTGCCGGGGGAACTCGCCATGTCGTATAGCGATAACACGGGATACATGCATTCTCTTGTCTTCGCTCGGATAGTGAGCAATGGTGTGACGTGGGAAGCTCGATGGTACGAAGTCGCTTCGCAGCAAGACCTCGACACCTATTTCCAAGAGGCTTTCCGGACCAACTATCGCAACTTCATCGAGAGTAATGAGCACTTCAAGTACCTCGAAGACACTCTTGAAGTGCCTATCCCTGCCGAGCATACTGAGTACTTCCGGAACCATGTAGTCGGTGCCAAGATTAGGGCAATTCGGAACATCCTGGAAAAGATGCCATTCACCACTGAGCAGAGGGTTCTTGGTGATGATGCGTTCGCGGCACTGTTGCTGTTTTCGTTCCCCGCACGTCTGGTCAAGCTCCTATCCGTTGAGCAGTGCAAGAATGCGTTCAGGCTTCTGCTTGTGACTCCCAAACTGACCTGGAACACCATCATGACGTTGGTCAATGAGGACGTTGATGACACCCTTGTTCGGGCAATGGTGACGAGTGAAGGAATGGAAAGAGTATGAACATCGAACCCTGTGCGCTCTCTTATGACGCAATCCGTGAGTATACGGAACGAGTTGGATTGAAGCATGAGATCTACGACGATGAAGGTCATGCCGATATTGACGGCTTGGTCAAGAAGCTCGGTGGTCAGGTCACGCGAGGTGAGCGTCATGAACTTGTGGTCTATCAGCAAGGCGAGTTCATCATCTCGGTGCATGACTTCCAATCAGACCGCCGTAGTCGTTTCGACAAGGCACATGCTCTGGGTCACTACTTCCTGCATTACCTCTACGTGGGTCACGAGAGCCATCGGATGTTCGACCGGACATCGAGAGGTGACGCTGAGACCCAAGCGAACGTATTCGCTGCAACCCTCATGCTGCCGGAGAGTCAGTTCCGAGATGCCTTTGAGACCACGGGTGACGACTACTGGGCACTGAGTCGTGTATTCGAGGTCTCGCCTGCTTCTGCCAAGACTCGCGCGCAGATACTGGGTCTTGCCGACTGAATCTAGACGGTCCACGTGAAGCCACAGAACGCTCTCTAAGCCATCGAATGCGAACTATGAGCGGTTGCTCATGACCGCTCCAAAAGCCTCTGATAGCGCCACAGGGCGCTTCTGGCGACCTACTCTGAGGTTGCTAAGCAACCTCACCATCTGACTACTGATGATGATTCTTCGAGCTTCATCAGTTGCTCTTGCAGATAAAGTCATTTTTAGGTAAGTTTGAACTATGACCATACCCACTCCCGATGCCAGGACGAAGCACAATCGGTACGTTGTCTGGGCTGGGGCGATGCTCGGGGCAAATGCAACGTGGCATCAGTATCTAGTCAAGAAGTTCGGTCGTGATGCGACCTACAGCTATCTCGTTGAGATGACTTCCGCCTTGGTCGATGGTCAGCCTCAGGAAGAGTGGTCTGGCAGCATGAGTAACCTCATTTGGCTCATTGGTGAGGATATCAAGATCCATCCTCGTAGCGATGTCGAGGGTCTCGATACTGACATGGTGCAGGCTTACACCGCCCTCTTGCTGTTCAAGTATCCGACTCTGGATATCAGGGAACTGCCATCTCAGACAATCGTCAAGATGATGCATGTGGAGATGCAGGTGCCTGGTCTCACCTGGGAAGACCTCTGCGCCGCTCTTGAACAGGATATCGATACCAGCATCATGAATTCGTTGGTCAGTTCTCGCTAGACGCGCCATGCGCCATCTTGCATTTGAGAGCAAAATAGACTACGATTGCTAGATGACCATTTGGCTTGATGTGCCGTCGCACACTACAGAGAAGACCTCGACCACGCTTCATGCCTTTGCAGATGCGATGTCAGATGCGCTCATCAATCAGGACCACAACGTCCAATCCTGGTTCGCGAAGTGGTTTATCTTCCTCGGTAGTGAGGGCACCGCGAACACCCTAATTGACTCGTTCAGGCACCTAAGTGCCTACAGTGAACTGCGGCATGGCGTGGGTTTCGAGCCTGATACCGCCTTTGCAATCAAGGCGGTCGTCAAGGCTGTGTTCCGCGATGTGGCGAGCAAGCCGATTAGTTCAGGCGATGTCGCACGAGCCGTCCTCTTCAAGATGCGGTTCCCCGAAATGGATGTCTTCAGCCTCTCGAAGAACGACCTCGACAACCTCGTGGTTTTGGAGACGCTCGCTCCCAGCATGTCCACCCCGACCGCCCAGAAGTTCATCAGACGACTCTCCGGTTTCTCCGCCTCAGGCTTGCTCTTCTCGGTACTCAACCATGTCAGTAGAAACTATGACTCGGACTATGAGCAGGGCATCTATGACAGGGAAGAGGTCAACTCTCTCACGATGTCTGACACTCGTGACGCGGTGCAGCAGACCATTCAGATCGTCGTGAGCAACACGTACGCAAGGACGAAGAAGGTAGCGGACGAGGTAGACCCGTACACCGTCATCATGCTGACCCAGGGCTACCCACTCGATGAGATTCTCGACATGCCTCGTGAGGATCTTCTGACCGCGTTCATGCTGGCAGCTTCCAGTCCTGAGTCGATGGATTGGGTGACGCTTCGTCAGCGTATTGAAGATGGCGTTGACGTTGCCATCATGACCTCTCTTCGGAGCGAGGTGCCAGCGTGAGAACGTACGATAGTGCACTAGGTCGTGAAGACAGCGAGCATGAACCACTACTGAGGTTCGTGCCTAATTTCTGGTTCAACGACATGACCTGGAGGCTAGGTGAAGATGGTCTCTATGGGTATCTGCTTGACGCATTCTCAACCCTTGGCGTTGACGAGCAGTTGAGGGAGTTTGGTGACCTCGAACCGGCAACTCTTGACGCTATCGAGGAAATCACCGACAACGCTTTCGTGGTGGCAACAGACTCCAACAACAACCTGCCGTTGGGCAACATCCTACGTGACGATGAAGAGTGGATGCGATGGCTCTTCGCATTGAAGTACGGTGATGATGCTGAGACCATCTCTGCGGATGCGCTGTTCAACTTCTTCTACCTCGAAGCCATCGCTCCGGGTATGCCCCGGTCTGCCTTCAAGGAGGTGTCGAGTGTGATGGTTCAGCACCACGCTCTCTACTCGTTCTTGGACACCTTTCACGACACCATCGATGACGAGTACACGGAAACCTACTCCGCCTCTGCTGACGACGAAATCGAGGCTACCAACCGTGCCATCAAGAAGGATAGCCGTCTGAGAGGTCAGGCGATATCTAGGGATGTCAGAGAGTACGATGGCACGCCATACCCCGACCTGTTCGCCGTTCTCTTGCTGATGAATAATCCGATGCTGGATGTTCTTTCGATGTCGCCAGAGAAGCGTCGCGCGGTCTTCAAGATGGCGCTCTCTTTGGATTCGTCCGACATCGAGAGTGTGCTGAGACTCGTTGAGGAGGGCATCGACCCTGACCTTGCTGTTGCGATGCTGTCTTCTCGTTCGTAAGGTGTGACACGCCGGGTGATTACCAGTTCATCGCTGTTCTGGTATAGACTCGACATACAGTTCTCATGAGGAAGGAAAGACATGAACGTCACGCTGACAGATGACGACTCCTTCCTTGCTGCCGTCTACGCCACCAATCAGTTCTCGATGATGTCGAGGACGTGGGAGGATGTTGCAGGCAAGAGTGCCATCGCGCGATACTTCCGATCAGTCTTTGGTGACGAGTTCTCGCTCACTGTTATCTCTGCTCGCAACAACAGTATTGCCCCGCGTCGTGAGTTCAACTCTTATCGAACCCGGAATGGTATCCGGAAAGCCTTTATCGCCACACTTGTCGCATTGGGTGATCAAGGTGATGACCTTCCTGCTGTCCAGACGGATATGCTTCCCCTGTCATCCATCCTTGCTCTTCGGTATCCTTCTGACCTCATCCTAACCATGAATCGTGCACAGGTCGTGGAGTTCTTCATGCTCGCTACGGCGCATGATGTTCCCTCACACGTGTTGCAGAGCTACCTCGACGACGAGGTTGACCTAGACCTACTGCGCTCGATGGTGGGTGCATGAAGCATGGCTGATGTCAATGCCCGGGTGTTCATGCGCGCGGTGAACAATTCGGCGTTCCTCCCGAGTGGGTTGACTGCGATGTGGATAAACACTGCTGGCGTGGACCCGATGGCGAAGTTTTTCTACGACCAGTGGCAGGGTGATTTCGACCTCACTGTGGTGTCGGGTGAAAGTGGAACGCAGTTTGCGTCAGATGCGACAAGGCGTGGGGTTCGTGAGTTCTTTGCGACTCTTACGCGCAACCTCGTGATATCGGACAAAGAGTCCCGACTGCCAGAGGGTTTTGAGTTCGCCTTAGCAATCGCGCTATCTGTCATCTACCCCGCCGAGAACGTGATTGAACTGAGCGATGACGAGTTGGTGAGAGCTTTCGCTGTAGCCATTCCGCTGAGGCTTGAATGGTCGGTGGTGCGTAGTGTGCTCGGGGGCGATATCGACTCGGACATTTTGCGTTCCATGATTGATGCTGCTCCAAGATTCGAGGTGCAGGATGGCTGATCCGTCAGCAAGAATGCCTACGACAGACCGCAGTAAGACCATGTGGGCTGAGGTGCAGCGTTTCCGTGACTTCCCTGACGAGTGGGCTGCTGTGTGGTTCGACTTGGTGGGTGGGGATGAGTTCTGTGAGTACCTCTACTCAATCTCGAACAACGAGCCTGACGCATTCAATCAAAACGGTTACCTGCCCTCTATCGCTGCACTGCTGTCGCTCAAGTTGAAGTGCTACGACGCAGAAGAGAGCCACAAGGCATTTTGGGTTGGTCGCGAGTCGAGGGACAGAGAAGCTCTCATCCACGGAATCTTGCTCAGTCACCCCAGAGACATCGAAATCCTTGATTTGGACACTACCGATTTGGAGCGCGCTTTCGTTCTCATCACCCAGTTCCCTCATGCTGACTGGGAGCAAATCGTGAACTTCATCGATATGGATATGGATTCATCGATCATTGCTTCGTTCAGAGGGCTGTCTCATGAATAGTGGTGCTTCGGGTATCCCCCTGAGAGTCCCTACCGTCGAGAGAAGCTGGGGCATCTGGCGTGTGCTTGCGGGAATGATAGATGTCCATACGGAGTGGGAACGGGTCTGGTTCGATCTGGTCGGCGGGGACGAGTTCTGCGAGTATCTCTACGCTGTCGCTGACGAAGAGAACACCAGTGACATCCTGAGGTGGGGCACCGTATCCAAGGGTACAAAGGCGGTCTTGGCGCTTCGGATCAATGATGCCTTGGGTGTCATTCGTAGCCATGTTGGGTGGGACAAGCTTGATGTCTCCCAGCAAGGATTGTACTTCGCGCTGCTCATCAACGGGTATGCGTATTCCGATGTCGTCAAGGCAACAGGTGACGTATTGGAGCGCTCTTTCGTTCTTGCTACCCGGCTTCCGAATTCATCATGGAGTGAGATTCAGAACTTCATCGCTCTCGATGTTGACCTGTCTCTCATCTCTTCATTCAAGGGGTTGAGCAATGCCCTTTAGCGGTCACAAAGACTCCTTTACGACGCGGCGGAGTATCACGATGTGGTCTAACTTCACGCGCAACTTCACCGCCCCTGATGGATGGGTAGACGCATGGTTCTCGGTGGTGACTCCTGACGAGTTCTCCGAGTTCCTGTATGCCACGGTAGGTAGTGAGATGATCCCTATCAAGACGATGGGTGCGCTGACCGTACCCGCTGCATATCGTATGAGGCTGAATGTCTCGGCGGCGATGACGAGTGTCAATGACTACGCCGAGCGCGCGGAGAACTGGAATAACGGACAACGGGCGTTGTTGTTTGCGTTGGCTCTCTGGCATCCTTCGGAGACCGAGTTCTATGCCTTGGACTTCGACACCACCGCCCGAGCGTTCCGCATTGCTGTCCTTCATCCTTCGCTCGCCTGGGAAGCTGTGCAAAGCCTTCTTCATGAAGATATCGACGCATCACTCGCCGCCTCTCTACTGAGTGAAGAGTAGGCGACGACTATGGCTAAACGAGATTTCCTTGATGCTATTTACCTGCTTGATCGACTGCGGGGAATGCCTGCTGACTGGCACGACAGCAAAAGCGAATTCGTGTACGGTTTCAGAGACATAGACATCGGTAAATATGTGGCTTTGAGCTTGTCCGACAGTGCCGAAGCTGATGAGAATGCGCTAAGACGGATGTTCCAAAAGGACTTCTCCGAAGTTCGACACAAGGTGCAGCGAGGTGGTGAAGAGCGGTACGAGCGAGTGTTCTGCACCTTCTTGATAGTCACTCATTCCGCCCTGTTCAACCGCTCTCAGCCGTCGAAGAACACCGTCATAGAGAGCCTTGGCGCTGGGTCTCTCGATGAGGTGAAAAGGATTCTGTCTGTCTCGATGAGACTGCCTCATGCCACGTGGACCGAGGTGAATCGCTATGTGGATGGAGACATAGATATACACCTCATCGACACCATGATTTCTCAATGAGCGCGATTGACCAAAAGTGTGTATAGTGGAACTATCAGCAAGACACACCACTAGCCAAGAGGGTCTCAAATGTTCTCGCTCATCCTGCTCGCCGCTGCTGCCGCTTCGTTCGCTCTGACCTACGCCGCGCGCCGGATGCGCGGGTACTACGACGTTTACTACATCACTCCCGATACCCGACCCATCGGCTCGGGTATCGTCATCCCGCTTCGTCCTGTTCGTGTCATCTCGTTCATCATGGGAGTGGGATTCGTCTACGCCTCGATGATGACGTGGTACTTCGCCAGCATGGAAGCCATCAGCTACTGAGCGGTGGTCGGTAGCAAGCGAGACAATTTCCTAACCTGAAAACCGCTACATCCTTTCGAGGGCGTAGCGGTTTTCTTGTTGTGGTGGGTATGACTCATTAGGTGTCGGACCTACGACCTATGATTGCTGAATGAACAACCTCATCAAAGTGCCGATTACCGACAAGCTCGGTCGTCAGTCGCATCGATGGGTCAAAGAGGATGCATCGAGTACCTCTCAGAGCCGGTTGCAGACCATCTCAGCACCTTCTTCGTCACTGCCGCAGTCTCTGATGCTAGCGGGTAGTCCAGTGCCTGAGACGACACAGGAGGTGCTCTACCATGTCGGTACATTTGACGCGGGTCATAAGAAGGCACAGTCACTCGAAGGTGGTGGACTAAGCGTCTCCCGTGACCCCTTGAAGTGGCGTTCGATTGCCTACCTCACAGGTGACGTGTGGAAGCTCGATGTCTCGGACAATCGCTTCCTCGACTACCACGAATTAACCGTTGACCAACGGAGAGCCATCAACGATTACGGGATGGAGCAGGGTTATCTTGTCCCTACCACCGTCTACAAAGTGTCGTACTGGGACGACGAGGATGAAGGTACCGCCTATATGCTCATGACCGACCTAGCGGAAGCCGAAGAAGAGCAAGAGGGTATTGAAGGCTCAGAGCTAGAGACACTCGACGGCTATGTTGCTTCCGGGTCGTTCCCAGACAAAACCGTCCGAGAGGGCGATATGCACTATGAGCAAATCATGGCTGCGGTATGGGTAAGCGAAGTAGCGACCGACCTTGATGGTGTTTGGTGGGAAGACAGCTACAACGAGTACAGTGCGCCGCGCGGCGTTCTCAGCATGAGCAAGATATCGGAGTGGATAGACTCTGCCAGCAAGGTTGCTGATGCCGATGTTGATGAGGAAGATTAGCTAAATTCGCTCGACTGGTGATGTTTGGTGTGTATCTTTCGTCTATGACAAAAGACGCACTTCCTTACACAAACACCTGGCGAGCACTGTTTGTATGCTTCGCCTTAGTTATCGGCGTATTCGCAGTATCGCTTTACGTAACCGCTGATGAAGCTAACGGCTTACCGAAGCTGGAAGTGAATAGCGCTCAGACATTGAGCGAGAAGTACGACACTCTGATCACGCAGTCCGACTACCAGACGTTGAAGTCGGATAAGAGCGTTGTTCTTGAGCTTGGGGATAAGGAACGCAGCGTCTCACTCTCGCACAGGTACGGTCATGAGGTGCTTGTCGATGTCAACGGCATTCCCGTCAAGGTGAGTAAAGACTAAGGGTTGATAGCCCACCCCATCTAGTTGCCACTATCCATTCAGGGTGTGACTCCATGTGTTACCTTTTGCGCATGGCAAACAAAGAGACAACGTACGACTGGAATGGTGTATCGGTAGTTATCACCGAGTCAAGGTTCAGTGCTGCGGACATGCAACTGACAGTAATAGCCCTGATGGCTGTACCAATTGCTGCTGCCACAACACTACTTCTTATGCTCCCTACCGGCTAACTCTGCGCTACCCGATATCCCTATTCGGCTATTGCTCACAAGAGAATCGTGTGTTACCTTTCGCGCATGACAAATTTTACAGACGCTGAGTTGAAAGACAAGATTGACCCCGGGGCACGAAACATCTTGATTGCGTTCCTGCTGGTCGTCGCTGCAATCGTAGGCTTTGGCATCTACGACCTTAGCAACAGGTCAAACGAAATCACCATTGGCGCTCAGGATCTCAGCGAGCGGTACGACACTCTTGTCACTCGCGATGACTACAGGGAGCTTGCCAGAAACCGAGACATCGTGGTCGAAATCAACGACACTGACTACAACGTCGTTCTCTCCCAGAAGAGCGGCGAGAAGGTTCTTGTCGATGTCAACGGCACACCTATCGAGCCTGCCAAGAGCTAATTATCTCGCACATGGTCATCACCCACAACGCCCCTGAAAGCTAGACTCAGGGGCGTTGTGCTGTCACCGAGGTCGAATGTGTCGTGCGCTGTCCAGTGAATTGACAGCAGAGCGAATGTATCGTACTATCAAGGTATGGATACTAGGTCGCTGTTGCTTGCCGACGATAGCGATGTTATTCGCATGTTTCATTCCTACATGAACGCAGATATGCACCGCCTCGATATACTGAGGGTCTGGGAGGGTCTACTCGGTTCTCGTGACGAGATGAACGCCTTCGTTTTGTCGTTCGTACATCCCATCAGCCTGCGAAGGTACAGCAATGTTGTGACGCATAACCCTTTCACGCAACGGGACTATGACCTTCTGTTCATGTTGCAGTACATCCCTGCGCTAGCAAACAGTAAGGTAGCGATGTACGACAGCGGTCGCGAAAACGACGACAATGCTGACCTTGTGATGATGCTCTTCGGACTCATCATCTTCAATGACGATGATGGTGAAAGAATGCGTTTGGTGATGGCTGGTCTGTCGGAGTGGATTAGCGTTCATGACGCACCTCGCTTCAACGATATCGCCCATCTCATCTGTGGTGGAGTAGATGCTACCGAGATACCTCTGGCGCTAGCACACGGTATTGATGCATCCCTGTTCAACGCTATGAAGGAGTCCCGATGAGTGAAGTAGAGACCGACCTCAGCCGCGCCGATTGGTTCGAAGAGACCGTGAGGCTCGGTGGAGAACTCGTGGGGAAGGCAGAGAGGATTCTCACTGATGACCTGTACAGCGGTATCACTGAGGGCTGGATGAGTCCTTTTGAGATCATGGTCGCTGTGGGGGATGTGCCTCATGAGTGGATTCGGCAGGCATGGCACAACGAGCCAGAATTTGACTCGATGGAGGTGTTCGATTTCATCTGGAACAATGTGCGGCACTTCAGTGGTGTCGTTGACCAAGCCGATGCTTCGTATCCGGTGGAACGTGCCGACGTGATACAGATGATAGACACCTGTCTCTTTGTACACGTCATGGTGCGGGACATCGACGAAGCAAACCGTCCGTTCGCCTACCTTGTGGCGTGCGCTGGGGCTAACGGCGACGAAGTTCTCTACTGGGAGCGTGAGAACGTCAACGTCTACCAAGTCCTTTTGCTCATGCGCCAGGGCTTCTCTATCGGTCAGGCATCCAAGATGGCAGCCAACTCGATTGATAGCGAACTGATGGGCACGCTGTTGGATGGCAAGGCTTCCTAGCCTCTGCTAAGATCCGCACATGCAGAGACGAGAATTGAAGTTCAACGGTTTGACCACGGTCAACATGGACGCGAAGCCAATCGAGAACCTCGACGTTATCGACTTCAACGCAGTGCAGGACCGCCTCTATGTTACCTACCCTGAGTACTACCCAGAAGACGATGTAGACCACTCTGATGTCCGGGCTGAGCTTGTCGTGGCGCTCTACGACAGCAGAGAGGCTCTCTATGAGGCGCTGGAAACGAAAGAGCCTATCAAGAGCTACCTTGACTCGATGGAAGCGCGCTCAATCGACCATGAGCTAGATGTTGTTGATCAGACGTTCTATGCTGTGGCGGTCTACCGTATTCGCTGGTGACACTACTGCTGGTGTTTGACTTCTTATCGAAGATAGCCTAATCTTGTTCTATGGTCACTTATTTCTTGAACGATGACGACTGGGGCAAACTACGTCAACGTGTTCCTGCTCCCGAGATCTTCCGAAGCGAACTCAAAATGGCTTTTATCACCACAAAGGCTGATGGCATCATGGGTTTTGGTGGAGAGCTTCGGCACCCCTTCGTAGAGTGCATCATCCAGGAGACCGCCACGGATCTTCCTGATTTTGTCGAGATGATTTTCTCTTACAACACCAACCTCCCCGGCATGATTTATTCGAACTGGAAGGAGATTGCAACCAACGACGAACTGTGGGCAATCGACAGCTACCGAGACAAGCCTCTCGGTGCATACAAAGGACTCAGTGTGCCCTTCGATGATATCGCCACAGCAATGCAGCCCACAGTCACAGAATCCCTGATTGAAGCCACCAGAGGTCTCGCCATCCTCATGGAAGACCTCAGCGCCGATGACATCTCATTCATCGTTCTTCTCAGGTACGCTGGCGTGCCATATCTTGACGCGCTCGACCTTATCAACGCTGATAAGAAGACGGTGATTCGACACCTAGCTGCTGGCAACAATGCGGCTCGTGTCAATGAAATCATGACGAACGATATCGATGGCACCTTGATCGATTCGCTGCGCCCGATGGCATAGTGATGAACGAGGACTACTTTGAGCAGTGCCAAGTAGAGCTTCGGTTGATGACGGAGTGGGTTGGTAACACAAAGCTGACCAATAGGCTGTTCGAATTCTTCTACAGTGCTGAAAGCATGTACAACATAGTTATGCGTGAAGAAATCCCGTTCGCGGAAGTTGTGTTCGAGTTCGGTACCAAACATCGAAGTGCTCTTAGCTGGGTCTTGAAAAACACGATTGATGATGACGTGCTGTGGCGATTTAGCAAGCGTGTGACGAAGATGCTGGATGACCGAGAGGCGCAGGAGGCTATGTCAGTCAAGATGGGTGCTTTGGATTTGGAGCACAGACTTACGGAGACAGCTTCGCTGGTTTTGGAGAAGTACACCGATGTCCAACAGCAGGTTTTCGGTCTCATCCTAGGCACCGAGAAATTGAGCGCCGAGGATATCGATCTGGTCATCGACCGAGACCCTAACGTCATCCTTCATCTCCTTGCGCAGGGTATCGCGCCTGCCACCGCTGTACAGGTAGCTGATGGGTCCATTGACGAGAACGTAGCCCGAGAACTGAGCCGAGGAGTAGTAGCGTGACCACCACTGAGAGCGTGTACGAAGACCTCTCCGAGCTTGCTCGGGGCGATGTACATGGTGATAGCAGCGAGAATGGTATGCGTGTCAGCAAGCGCTACGCCAAGAAGATTGCTGCGGGTGAAGCATCATTCGTTTCCGTGCTGTTCCGGTTCAATGACCACTACCCTCGCGCGCTCATGAACTTCTGGGCGGATAGCGGTGTTACTGATGGTCTTCTCTGGGAGGCGGCGCATACCCTTTATGACCGTGGTCTAGAGTCATACGTTCTCCAATACGCAAGCTACGTGACGAACTACGGCGGCGACTACACCACACCTCTTTCCACTGCGGTAGGACGAGCTAGTAAGCGCTACGCAGGTATCTCTCTTCGTCACCCTGATGCCTCTGTATCGGCATGGCTGTTCTTGTTCAGCCTCTTTCAAGTGGACGGTGGTAACGGAGACCAGGCACTGAGTTTTGCACAGAGTGCCGAGCCTCTTTCTGTGCTAAAGATGGTAGCTCGTGGTGTCGATATCGAGTCCATCGAGAGGTACATCGAGCACGGTATCGATGCTGATCTCGCGCTGTCTATGAAGCTCTGAGATAGCGGGTTAGACAACTCATGTCGTAGAAAGCTTGCAGTCTGAGCAAATAAGTACTAGTGTTTTGTTATCAGCTACTCGGCAACACAGAAATGGAACACATCATGGCTCCCTCGCTCAACTACTCGCACTACAACAAGCTCGTTCAGATCGAAGTCACCACAGTCAAGCCGAACTCGCACGATGGCGGTGAACACAGCTTCATCGAGGTTCATGTCGGTGTGGTCAAGGCACTCACGACCAGCTACGACGAGAGCACGCGGACGGAGACCAACAAGGTCAAGCTTGATGGCTTCGATGGAATGGTGACCATCCGTGGCAACAAGCTGACGGACTACACCTTCTTCGTCATCCATCCCGAGGACATCTAGTTCTCAGCTAAGACCCGCCTTTGCTTTATGGGGAGGCGGGTCTTTTGGCTTGAGTCAGCGTTTGCGCGCTATTGCTGTCCAACGCGCTGTCATGTGTGCTAACTTGCCTCCTCCTCGAACCAACGATAGGTCAGCATGCAGCCGTACTTCCAGAACGATTTGGTCACCTTGTACCTTGGTGATGCCGAAGAAGTCATGCCGACTATTCCGACTGACTCGATTCATCTGTTGCTTGCCGATCCTCCCTACGGGGTGGAGTTCAAATCGAACCGGGGTGGTCACGAGAAGATTCATGGCGATGACAGCACCGAGTACGTCAGGAACCTGATGAGCCTTGCATGCCGACCTCTCAGGCGTGGTCGGCATGCCTATGTCTTTGGTCCACCGGAAGTCATTCCTGAGCAACTTACCGCGACGACCAACATCATCTGGGACAAGGAGATTGTGGGGATGGGAGACCTCTCCCAACCGTGGGGTCCATCACACGAGAACATCACTTTTGCCGTCTATGAACCGTCCAAGGCGAACAGAGCCAAGGGGTACGGCAAGCTGTCCGCCCGGATGCGTCAAGGTTCAGTCATCCGGGCGCAGAGGACTAACGGCGCAGCAACTCTCCGTCACCCTACCGAGAAGCCTGTGCGGCTACTCCGTCAACTCATCGAGTCGTCATCGGTAATGGATGAGGTGGTGTTCGATCCGTTCGTCGGGGTGGGTAGCACTCTTGTAGCGGCGGTGCTAGAAGGCAGGCGTGGTATCGGCATCGAGATTCGAGAGTCCTATGCAGAAGCTGCCACCAAGCGCTTGGAGAAGCTTCGCTTTCAAGAAGAGTAGCGAGTCATTTGACTTGACCTTGTAGAGAGGTTACCCTCACTCAATGATTCCGCTCCCCGACCATATTGCTGCTGAACGCTCGGTGGTAGCAAAGGCTGCGTTCGACACCTTTGCTGGTCGTCTGAGGCGCTTGTGGCTTTCTCGTGACGAGTCATCCGCTACGCCTTACATTGACCTTGTTGGGATGACAATGGTTGGTGTACCCCGCGAGTGGGCTAACGTGTGGCGCGATGAGATAGGTGAAGCTGTGTTCGATAGCTTGGACAAGCGCAATCGGGGTGATGCCACCAACTCTTTGAACCACACCGGAACACCAAGCTTCCTGACTCTGATGGTGTATTCCATCCAATACAACACAGGCGAGGACTGGGCATCACTTGCCTTTGGGCTATTTGATGCTGAGTTGAGCAAGGCGCTTTGGCTGGCGAAGAGCATGCCGGACGACCGCACTGCGGCGTGCGCTCTGGTGTTGGGCATCAATGGCATCTCGGACCACGATCAGATTCGTGAATGGATGACTCTTGACCCGGTGGCTGCTGTCAAGCTATGCGCGCGTGATGAGGTTGATCACAGGCTGATTACCACCTGTCTTCGTGGTGATGTTGACCCCGACCTTGCTCGCTCCTTTGTTGATTCACTAGCCCTGTCTGGTCGCTAACGGCAGCTTTGACAGTTTCACAACTTCCTGTTATCGTGTAGCTATGGATCTTCTTTCTGGTATGCCCGACTCCGTTGGCTCCACTTCTGTGGTCGTGCTCGGAATCTTCCTCATCATCGCTGTGGTAGCTGTGGTGGTGACAATCGCCATCGTCATGATGGACAATTTCAGTGAGGCTTGGATCGCCAGCCTCATCATCGCTTTTGTATCCTTCTGCATCGCCGGAATCTCTGCGTCAGTCCATGTCAGCATAGTGAACGATGAGATCGTTGAGACAGCTAACGATACGCTCAATTCGACGTACGAGGTAGACCTCAGTGCCGAGCAGACCGAGAGCCTGTTGGGTATCACCTACGATGATGACGAGGGCAATCCCCCGGCTGTTGACAGCGCAAGCTACCGTGACAAGCCTTCGGAGAAGCTCACCGTCTACGGCTCCACCGAAGTCGAGAAGGGGAGCGGCTTCTCCACCCTGACGCTCATCGCTGTTGATGGCGAGTACCGTCTCGTACAGGGTGAGTCCGACTTCGTAGAGGTCGAGAAGCGGTAGTTTCTCGATATCTCATCACTGCCGTCATGCTGTAGGCTGATAGGGGCTTGAAAGTTAAGCGTATAGGTTATATTTCGCGAACATAACCATATAGCTTCACTTTTCGACACGAAAGGTCATCATGGTTCAGGCGAACAGCAACCGCGTCTCTGGTGTTCGCCGTGCCGAAGCCTTGATGTCTGACAACGACTTCAAAGCGTATCTCTACACCTCTGAGGTGAAGCCACTAGACCTCATCGAGAAACTAGGTGAGGGGTTCATCTCTCAGTCATGGTTCGATGTGTGGCGCGACGAGGTAGACGACTCTGTGCTGATTCAGGCTGACTTGAACATCTACTCTCACAACGCACCGAACCCCAACCGAGGCTCCATCATCGGCGTACTGAAAGCCACTCAGGACAAGAGAAACTACCCCGCCTTGAACAAGAGTGTCATTGCCCTAGGAGCGCGTCTGGGAGGCATCTGCGACTACGTGGAAAAGTACAAGTCGAACTCTGATCGGGCGAACGCCTACACATTCTTGTTCCGTTGGTCCAACATCGTCACCGCCGACTATGCATGGTCCCGAGACGGTCATTTCGACCACCTCGCGGCTCTGAGGCTAGGTACGGCGGGGGTGCCAGTCAAGAACATCGAACGGTTCGTCATGGCTGGTGTAGACGCTGAGGTTGCGCTAGCCATGCTTCATGGCTCTAAGGAGTAACGCATGATTCTTGTTGCCCAAGATAAAGCTGGTGCTCTCGGGGAAGAGCACGGTAAATCCTTGATGAAGGATAAGAGCTTCCGAGTCCTTCTCTACACGGAAGATAGCTCTCTACTTGACAAGTTCATCAGGATGGGTGAGCCGTTCTTTCCTGACGAGTGGGTATCCATCTGGCGCGATGAGGTCAGTGACAGCCTGCTGCGGCAGACGGACTCCAATTGGCGGACATGGGCAACATCATCTCTTTCAGCGCTCGAACGCTTGCTGCATGAAAACGAGCCTGAGACTTTGATTAGGTACGTCGTATCAAGGATCGGCATGCAGATAGGTAGTAATCACTACTTTGTGATGTCCAAGGGTAACCACTCTGCCAGAGCCAATGCGTACATGTTCTTGTTCCGGTGGTCAGGGCTCAACGCCTCTGATTACGCATGGTTGAATGCTGATGGGTTCGACCTCAACCTTGCCCTTCGACTTGCTACTGCTGGTGTTCCGATAGAGAAGGTGGAACCCTTCGTGCTGGCGAACATCGATCCTCAGATTGCCGTGGATATGCTGAGAAGTCGTGACTGATTTGACCCTGCTCGATTCCGCGCGGTATGGTGGAATCACCCAGTCAGCAACTGAAAGGCAATGCTCATGCTCTCCATCACCATCGCCGTCATCATCGCTTGTGTCGGCATGCTCGCCGCCTACTTCTACAAGTCGGCTCTGGACGCTGCCTGGGCTGCGGGTCGAGCAGACAGCATCCGCTACACGGACCACCAGTACGCTCAGGGCTTCATGACCGGCTGGGCGTATCGCAAGGGTCACCGTTCGGTTGTTGAGGGCTAGAAGGTTTCTAAAGTTGCATTAGACAACAGTCAAGTTACCTGCTAGGATAGATATATCAACCACCCCTTCCACGAAAGAGTGCATCATGACCATCTTGCTTGTTGGCTCCGTTTTCGTCATCGTCATCGCTGTCGTCGCTTTTCTGGTGATCTACTTCGTGGTCATCGCACCCGGTCATGACGCGGGTGCCGAGCACGAGGGATACGACTACGAGGAAGACCGAGGTGGCTACCCCTACGTCAACGGTTCTACCTTGCGCGGACGGTCGTTCAACTCGGGTTACGCCCGGGCGAGGTCGGCTCGAATCGACGAGTACGCAGAGATGGGGATTCACTACCACCCGCCCGGACGACACGGCGCACCCGTGCGAACCGACCGACGCGGCGCTCGCGTGTACAGGCGCTAATGACCTACTGGTCCGCAAGCATCGAGGAAGAGGTCGAGTCTCTCATCATCCCGGATGACATGGTGGAGAACATCGAACTACCAGTTGACCAAGCCCTTACGCCTCTGTTCATCGAGAGGTTGAAGAAGGGCGAGGTTCACTACACCGAGCTACTGTTCTACTTCATGCCGAAGTTTCCCGGGCGACTTGCTGAGTACTGGTATAGGGAGGTCGATGAGGCTATTTTGTGGAGCCTCGATGCATCGATTGTGTCACGTAGTAAGTACTCATCTACGGTGGGTGAGTTATACATCGCCGTTGATGACCCTAGTACGAATGATGACAGCGCTGAGCTTAAGTTCAGCGCTGAAAACCTCGCTTTCACCGTCGCTACCGTTGCTATGAAGGTTCTCGGCCTCAAGGGTGCCCGTAACCAGGCATTCGCGTTCCTCATGCTCTTTGCACAGGTGAAAGAGAGCGTGGTGCAGAGTCTCATCGATGTGGGCGCTGTGGAGTCGCTGGGTATGCTGGCGGCGCGCGTTCCGGAAGAGCATATCGCCAAGTTCGTACAGAGTGGTATCGACCCCCACCTTGCTCACTCAATCCTCGATTCTGCCGACCGATTTGATATCAGCGATAATCAGTAGTAGGATTCACCTATGAACATCTTTCGGCGCATCATGCAGGGTGGTCTAGATCCGTACGATGCTGCCATCAAGAACCGTAAGAAGTTCGCATCCGTCAGTGAAGAGTTAGCAGCACTCTCGTATCAGGTCCACATTGCGCCTAAGTTCTTCCACTCCAAGAAGCTTCGCGATGACTTCGCGAGCGGCTCTCTGGATGTCTGCGAGATGATGTTTGGGTTCGGTTTCTTCCCTGAGCGCACAATCTCCATCTGGCGTGAATCATTCACCGAAGCAGAGCTATTTCAGCTTCTGTGCTTGTTCCAGTACCAGAAAAACAACCTCCTTGGGCTTTACCACATGTCGCTGGGCAATCCGCTAGAAGCGGACATTGCGATGTACCGCACCACAATCCGTAGCCGCGCTGAGCAGGTCATGCTCTCCAATGGTTCATCAGCGCTCTTCATTCCCTTTGTGGATGAACCGAAAAAGGAAGCTTTCGCGTATCTCATGTCACTGATGGGCGTGAAGGAGTACAACGTTATTACCGATTGGTGCACCAAAGTGGACCCTGCTGATGCCATCCGGTTGTTCTCTAGTGGTGTGCCGCAGGATGACGTGGTGACCATGCTGACCTATGGTCTCGACGCTTCGATTATGGAGGCACTACGCGCATGACCGCACACAATCCCACATTCATGGGTGTCCAGTACAGCGATTTCAGTAAGGTGCACCGCGCTGTTGGCACTCACATCCAGTCATCGATTACGCAAGAGATGTTAAGCAAGAATAATGCTGGGACACTCAACACCATCGACATCTTGGAGTTCCTGAGCTTCGGTCTCATTCCCCAAGAGGTTATCGATATCTGGCGTGACGAGGTAGGGAATTCCCTTGTGCACGAAGCAATCTCAGGCAACAGGCTGTTGAAGTACATTGAGAGCAACTTCAGGCACACGCTGAACGATTACAACCCGGACCAAAAGAGGGTAGGTGGTGCTGAATTTTACACCTCACTCATGGGCTTGCTGAAATACCACGCTGCACCAAATAGCTCTACTCGAAGCAATGCGTACGCGATTATCTTCGCCATCGCCGGAGTCTACCAAAAGCACTTCATTGACGAGTGGCGTGAGCGCAAAGAAGCCAAGGAGGCTTTGCGTCTCTACATCGCGGGTATTCCCACGGATGACATCGCAGCCTATATCGACCACGATATCGATATCCATACCGCCCTCGCTTTCGACGAACCCAAGAGAGTCGAGAGGCAGATTCAGGTCGATGCCTATAACCGTCTGATTGCAGACATTGCGGCTCAGTCATGACTCTTCAAATGCCCTATAAAGGTGCAGGCAAGCCATCTCGACTACGCGCCGAGGCGAGTAAAGATATCGCCTCATTGAAGCGCTCAGTGGAGGCTAATACGCGCTTGCAAGGTCTGTACACACCTGAGTTCCGTGAGCGTTTGAAAGTAGGCGGTGTGACGTTCATGGAGATGCTGGTAGGGCTGTCTCCGGATATTCCTGACGAGTGGGTGAGAATCTGGAATGACGAGGTTGGTGCTCCCGTCATTGAGCGTTTGTCGATGCATGGTGACAAGAGGAATGCTCATCTGGGCGAGAGTCCGATTCGGCGCGTGTTGAAGTCAAAAGGCAACACCGTTTCGATGTATATAGCTGACGCGGTGACAAGGAACCAAGACCGCTTCTACAGTGCGTCACAGAGCATTGAGGGAACAAGAAATCAGGCTCTGGCATTCCTCCTGAGCATGGGTGGCGCAAGCGACGAGCATCTCTCTATCTGGACGAGTCAGTGCGACTTGCTCGAAACAATCACCCCCGTGCTGGCAGGAGTACCTCACGAGAGTGTTCCCCGCTACATCGGTCTAGATGACGCAGTGATTCGTTCCCTGCTGAGTGGAGTTGTTACCGAGTAGGTGTTGCGCTCTTGTGTTATTCGTACTACAGTGGAGATAGACACCACGACCACCGCCTAGCATTGGAAATCACATGGCTACCATCCCCCCACATCCCCCACTCCCCGAAGCTTCGCGCCGAGCAGGTCGAGTCGTGGGCATTCCAGGCTGGTCACTGGAGCGCGAGCAACAAGAACTCCGAGATCTCCGGTCACTACTCCGCGCAGGCAATCCTCGACGCGGTGGAGGACGACGAGAAGCCCGCCATCCTCGAAGCATGGAAGAACGGCTACAAGGACGGTCGGGACCGCTAGGTCAGAACAAAGACAAACACCCCAGTCACGAGAACATAGTGACTGGGGTGTTTGTCGTTGGATAGACACGATGACATGAGCTTGTTATAGTTCGCGAATGACTACTCAGTTGATCGTTTCCGCACCTCAAGGCAGCGCATCCGTCCGCCGCGATGATGGCTACAAGTACTACCGCCCGGAAGTGATGGATTACCTCAGGAGTCTCATCTCCAACCACATGAAAGACGAGATCGAAGCGGGCAGCCTTACGGTGTTCGAGGTCATCAATGCATTCAGTAGCGGACTCCCGCAGTCGTGGGGGAAGCTCTGGGCAGAGGATGTCGATGAGCAGACCCTTCTCGATATCGACTACAAGACGTTCGGTGTGGATTCAGAAAACCCCGGACTCATTCGCTCTTTCATCGATAGTCCACGTAGATTGCATGGTCTGCCATACGCGGACGGATATGCCGTGAACATCTGGGAGGCTGTTGAAGAGTTCCGCAACCTCTCGCTCGCATTCATTATGACTGAGAGTGAACGCACTCAGGCTCGGGCATTCCTGCTCGCCTATGCCGGACTGACCGACCTCAATATGGTCCGTAGGATTGCCACAGGTGATACCTTTGCCTCTGATTTACAGACCATCATCAAGAGCTAGGACGGAACCACAGTGGATGAGCTACAGAGACTCGCACGAGAGCGCACACAGGCACGGGAGATAGCTCGACTACGGGGATGGAACCGAGCACGTAACGTGATGCGTGAGTTCGTGCGCACCAACTCCGTAGCAGGCGCTCCGGTCGATGTCGAGTTGGTCTACGATTCGGCAGCATTCGTCGAGGGTTCGTCTCCTTCGACTGCCAAGCTCGTGTTCGCGCAGCTTGAAGAGTTCGGTGAGATTCGTCACACGGTAGGTGTTGGTGTCACCCCGGGCATCGGTCTCGGCAAAATTGACTACGCGGATTCCGTTCAGTAGGAACTACTTGTTGCAAGCTAAGTAGTCTTGTGCTTTACTTGAAGTAACGGCAAGGGATTAGCCCAAGCCACACAGCGTAAGGGTTAATCTCATGCACACCATCCTCGCCATCCTTTCCTTCATCCGCCCTCGTTCCGCTGCAAAGCTCCAGGGCTTCATCGACGGCAAGCTCGCGGGCAAGGTGTGCTACGACACGTGGAGCGAGAGCGAGGCGCGCAAGGCTCACTACGCCAACCCGTACGACCTCGGCAGCTACCTGGGCAGTGCGTACTCCTTCGGCTTCAAGAAGGGTCAGGCATACACCATCCGTACCCTTGACGTGACCGTGAACGACCCCAGCAAGCTCCGCGCCGCCAAGAGCATCATCGCCTAACGGCAGCGGCGTTCTCATCCCCTAGCAGCATGACCGAAAGGTTTGTGCAGCTAGGGGATTGTGCGTGAAGGGGCATTGCGTGTTAGAGTGTACTTATTCACAGAGTCCCTCTACGAAAGAAGACATCATGTCTCGCCACACCTCACCCGTCACCGCAGAAACGGAACTCCGAGTCAAGGACAACATCGGACGAGTCAACGGCACGATGTTCTGGATCATCCAGAAGGTGACCGAGACCGGCTACGAGATGAGCAACGGTCTCGGTGGTCGCTCGAACAAGCGCAAGATCATCACCCGCGACGAGGCGACAAGCGGCAAGTGGGAAATGATTGACCGGGACTACAACCCTATCCCCTAACGGCTCAACGAAGAACGGTCGAACCGAATGAATCAGTTCGACCGTTCTTCGTTTGGTGGTTGTGCAAGCGTCAGAACAAGTGATAGTGTGTAGATATACAGTCGCCCAGCCCCAGAGCAGAGGATTACGAACATGGACACCACCCCCATCACCACCGCCGAGGTCAAGAGCCTGACCGCAGCAATCGGCTACCCCATCCGTGACGGAGCGGACTACAACGACCGCCGTGCGGCGTACCGTGCAGAGGTCGAGACGCTGGAAGCACGCTGGGCGAAGTGGCTCGGCAAGCAGCACGGTGGTCACCTCACCAACGAGGCGCGATGGAGCGTCTTCGAGGCAGCCAAGCTCGACAGCGGCTCGCAGGGCTACGAAGTCATCGAGGGCAACTACCGGTGGCTCGCCACGTCGGACAGCTTCTTCGCGAAGTCGTAGCACGGCGCAGAACTAAGGGTCGGTATCTCATGGGTGCCGACCCTTAGTTCTGATTTCGCACCTAACAAAAACCGCCACCTCGATAATCATGAGGCGGCGGTTTCTGCGTTGAGTCGTCAGGACGCAAGCGCAACGATCAGGGTGACAGAGAATGCTCCCGAAAGCACCCACGCGAGGATTTCAGCGACAAGGAGACCGTCACTGTCTTCGTCGCCGTAGAGTCCGCCATCGCTGGTGAGTAGCTCACGCCGTCTTGCCAGCTTGATGACGATGAGCGCGACGACCGCGACCACGAGCAGCACGATGATGAGATGTGTGGGCAACATGAGTGAGTGCTTTCTCTAAGTTGATATTCCTGTTGCATACAGCTTATCGTGATGAAGCCTCATTGTCAATCGGCTAGCGGCACCTTGTTGACAATAGGTAAGACGCTCCTGTAGTGTTGGTCTGTACATCTCACCACTTTCGAAAAGAGTGCTATCAGTCATGGAAACCAACAACACGGAGCGAGCGCCGCTTCCCGAGGCTCCTGGTTCTGTCATCTGGGCAGACGCTGGTGGTAGGCACTGGGCGCTGTTCGCCCGTGACGGTCAGGCACGAGATGAGGCATTCATCCGTGAGCACGGCGAGGATGCACTTCTCTACAACTGGGTCTCCCTCGACCCGAGCATGACGTGGGTCAAGGACAGTGACATCAACGCCTGGGAGCCTCGATTCATCCCCTCTCCCGCCGAGAGCGCTCCTTCTCAGGAGAACACCACTGTTCCCGCGCAGCGTACTGACGAGCTTCCCGAGTCTTCGGGCGCAGTCATCTGGGGTTACGCGCCTACGACCGGTTGGTCCCTCTTCGGTCGTGGAGATGGTGGCGGGACTGATTGGGTCAGCCTGGGTGTCGAGTCGAGGTTCCTCTACGCTGAGGACATCACCTACGGCGAGCTTCGTTACCACCCTTCTCCCGCTGAGAGCCGACCGCAGCTTGGTTTCCCGACCTACCATCTCGATGATGATGGTTATGTGGTAGAGACGAAGTTCGACACGCGGCTTCTCTACTAGCCAAATCCTACAACCCCGGTACCGACTCTCTGGTGCCGGGGTTGTTTGTTGCAATGCTGGCGCAGCACGTGCGGTGTACTTTCCCAACCCGACCGAAGAGCAGGTTGAAGTTCCCTCTGCTGTCTGATAGCATCTAACTATGTCAAAGTTCAGCAACTTCATCGCAGCCGATGGCAGGCGCGATGCCATGATCAAGCACTTCAACAGTTACGGCGTAATCCGCCTCTACAACGTCGAAGACATCATCAGTAAGGTCACGGCTCCTGAGGGGTCTGAGGACGACGTTATCCTTGCCATCGCAGAGCCAGTCGCTGCCACTCGTGTGCCTGCTGGATTCGTCCTGTCGATGGATGACACCGTGTACGAGTTCTACGACGAGGATGGCGTGTTCCTCGGCTGGGAGGTCGTAGCCTACGCCGAAGAGGACAGTGACTGGGCTATGATCAGGTACGGCAACGACGACTCCCTCTGGGACTAACCGGCTCCACTAATCGCCCCTGTCAGTGATTCACTACTGGCAGGGGCGGTTTGTCTGCCTCGCTGTCGTTACCTCACGGTATCCTTACTTCATGCCCAGACGCTCCCTGCTTCGCCCTACGCCGATTACACGGCGTGATGGTGTAGCCACAACGGTTTGGCGTAAAGACCCCGCAGAGAGCGGCACGCAGCCTCGTAGACTGTTAGGTATCAAGCTGCCCTCTCTTGGTGTTCCATCCGCACCCAAGGTGAACGCATTCGACATGGCGATGGATTTCGATGCCAGCAACCCAGCACCTGTCGCGCAGCCTAAGTGGTGGGAAAAGTACGTTTCCGATACAGAAGAAAATCCCGACCCGGCATTTGCTTGCACACCGGAGCTACTCGACGTTATCTCATCCCCTGTAGGTGACCTTGCTGTTGTCTGGGAGCCGGTTGATGCCGAGCAGAATCACATCTACACGAAGACATCTGGATACGACAGAGCGGTACTGCACTTCAAGTCCATGAAGACAGGCAAACGGTACGGATATCTCAAGGTTCACTCCATCACCGATGAGTCTTTCGAGCGGTCATTCGGTAATGACGAGTTCACTCCATTCCGCGCTCACCAGAGGTTCGATGGTCTGCATTATCCTAACGACCTATTCCTCTTTGATGAAGACAACATCAGGCGTGACTTTGCTCCCACGTCGAGCATCGAAGAGATACGCCGTGGTGTGTGGCAAGAGGCGAGTCGGTCACTACGCAAACCGTATCAGGTGATTCCTGACGACGAGACGGTCAAACGTGATCTCGTGGAGTACGGAAAGATCATCACCGAGCGTGCGAACGGAATCCGCTCTTTTGCATTACCCGAGGCTCCTTACATCGACTTCTCGCGTGTCGATGATGAACTCAAAGGTCAGGGATTCGGCAAGGCGCTATACGTCTACGGTGCTAAACGCCTCGCTGCCGATGGTAAAGCACTTGGCGGCTCAGGAGTTCAAAGCGATGAAGCAGAGGCTCTCTGGAACCGTCTGAGCGCTTCTATGCCGGAGCGTTTCTCCTACATCGACAGGAACGATGGCACGACCGCGTATAGGCATCCAATCCTAGATTTTCGTGAGTGACGAGTCTGTCTCCCGCTCACGTTATGATTGAGCTATGCCAAATTTGCGCCCAACTCCCATTGTTGACAAGAACGGTAAGCAGACTACCGTCCACAAGAAGACGGATAACGCCAAGCCTGACTCTCGACTCAATGTCGCACCGACTGTTGCTGCTAGCTCTGGTGACACCGCTAAGTTCGACACTATTGAGCGTTTGGTCAAAAGGTTCGGCGTGATTCAGACTGGCACGGGAGTTACCAATGAGAATGGTGAAGATGCTCCTGTAATCACGGTTGAGCACTACGCAGATATCCACGATGTCTGGAAGGCGATCAAGAACGAAAACGAGAACGTTCAGAGCAAGCCGGATGAGTACTCACCGGAAGTTCGTGATGCGTTTGAGCACATGGCGACTCACTTCCCGGACGCAATTCCAAGCGCACGTGGTGAGCTTGTCCACTGGAGAGGTCTTTCCTTCCCCAAGGAGTAGCTCTAATTTCGTCAACACCCTCTGTTCCTCTGGTTCAGAGGGTGTTTTCGTTGCTGGGATAAGGCACTCCACCTGCGATTTTCATGACTGATGAGGCTGTCGTTCCCTCACGATATGATTGAGGCATGCCCTCGAATTCCACCCTCCGCAAAGTGCCTGTCACCCGTAAGGATGGTGTCGCTACCCACGTCTGGAAAAAGGACGATACCGAGCATGACGCAAAGACCGCTCAGCGTATCGGCAGAAGCGCTCCACCGGTAGCTCAGTCCCGTCCAAGAGGAAGCGCGTTGGACATGGCTTTGGACTTTGACCCTCGTGACATCGAGCCTCTAACCGAGCCTGACTGGTGGGACGAGTTCTCCCGTAGTTCCCAAGACCAAGATGCAGGGTTTGAATCCACTCCTGAGCTACTCGACATCGTTCCATCACCAGTGGGTGACCTAGCTGTTGTCTGGCAGCCAAGCTCTCTGGATGATACCGATTATGGCACCTATGACACCGGTCATGCCGTCACCGCAATCTACTACAAGAGTGTCAAGACGGGTGAGGCTATAGGCTATATCAAGATGTCGTACATTTCGGATGATTCGTTCGAGCGAGCTTTCGGCAGTGACGAGTATGTTCCTTGGCGCTATCAAAGCTCGACAAGCATGAATGGAGTGAGATACAGGGGTCTCGAATTCGATGGCTTCGTTCACAAGAATCGCACCGATACCACACCGATGGACCCTGCCGATGCAGTCGCTATTCGTCGCAGCATCTGGAAGAACGCGCAGGATGATTTCAACGCATCTCCGTACTCATTACCGAGGATTTCCGAGGAAGATATTCCCGATGACGCAACTGTTCGCAAGGATCTTCGTCGCTACGAAAAGACCATCACCAAGAGCATGAAGCAAGACCGTTCTTACTTCGACCCCAAGTCCCCTTACATCGATCTTTCTGTTGTCGCTCTCGACCTCCAGGGTAAGGGATTTGGTACCGCTCTCTACCTCTACGCAGCCAAGAAGCTAGGCACAGAGGGTGCCGTACTCCGTGGCTCTGGTATTCAGTCTGATCAAGCAAAGGAACTCTGGTATCGAATGATGAGCAAGATGCCCGAGAATGTCACCACGGTGAAGCTTCCGTGGGATGGCGGCACACGTACGTACACCGCACTAGACTTCCGCGACTAGTCAAGAGCGTCTTACCTCTACCGTATGATTGGTATATGCCGACCAAAGCACCTCTCCGCAAAGTACCCATCACCCGTAAGGATGGTGTCGCTACGCACGTCTGGAAACGAGATGATGACGCGGACTCCAATAAGAGGCGTATCGGCAATGGTGCACCTCCTGTATCCCCTCAGAGCGCGTTCGGTAGTCCGGTGGATATGGCGCTGAGCTTCGACCCTCACAACATCGAGCCGATGGATGAGCCTGTGTGGTGGGATGAGTTCGTTGCTGAGTCCGCCGATGGAGAGCCTGGCTTTACCTCTACTCCTGAGCTACTCGACATCATCCCGTCACCTGTCGGAGAACTTGCTGTCGTGTGGCAGCCATCATCGATGGAGAGAAGCGACAAGAGCGCTTTCGACGGTGGATATTCCATTCCGGTCATGTACTTCAAGCACGTCGAGACAGGTGAGGTGTATGGCTTCTTGAAATCTTCTTCCATGACTGATGAATCGTTCAATAGGTCATTTGGTACCGATGAGTTCATGCCGTTCAGACATCGTTCACGGCACAGAGGGGTGCATTACCCCCTCATGGACTTCGACGGGTGGGTAGACCCATTTGATCATAAAGATGGCAGTCCGGCACCGACTCGACCGGATGACCTCATTGACCTCAAACGTGAGATTTGGGCAAATGCGCACAGAGATACGGGCATGAGTCCGAAGGATGCAGAAGGCAAGTACATCGCTTCCTACAACGTCAGCAAGGATGTCGCTCCCCACGACGAAGCGGTGCTCGATAGAGACCTCAATGTATTCCGCAAGAGGTTCATGAAGGAGATCAAGGACCAGCGGAGCTATCTTGATCCTAAGTCCCCGTTCATCGACTTCTCACGTGTCGAGGACGAGTTGAAGGGCAAGGGGTTCGGTAGCGCGATGTACGTCTATGTCGCCAAGCGACTCGGTGTGGATGGTGCCATGCTCAGAGCGTCAGGGGTCCAGACGGAGTTTGCTCAGGCGCTCTGGAAGAGGATGAAGAAGAACATGGGTGACCACTACACCAAGGTAGAAATCACGGGTTACGGTGAGACGACAAAGTACAAGGCTCTGGACTTCCGTTCGTAGCAGAACAGCCGTTAACGGCAGAACGCCCTCTCACCTCGACCTTAGATGAGAGGGCGTTCTGACTTCGGTTCAGACCTGCTCGCGGGCGACCTCGCGCTTGAACTCGCGCTTCTCGACGCGGCGGACGGCACGACGCATGCTGGGCTTGTTCTTGGCGATGTTGACCTCGCCGCAGCAGCCGTAGGGGCAGGACATGTGACCGATCTTACCGGTGTTGCGGTTCGAGATGACGACAGCCATGATGTACTCCTTGCTTGAACTGGATGATTTGGTGTGTATAGACACACTCTAACACTACTCCGGGATGTGCGCAACAGCTTTGGAAAGAAATCTGGTCGGATGTCTAAACGCACACTCAGGGTTGACAAATAGTGATTGAATGTAGTAACATCACGCGCATGAATGAGACCTCGCAAGCTAATAATAGAGCCACTAAACATCTACGCTCTGCGCGCTCTCCACGTTTCAATCAATGGAAAGAGTCTAGGGACGTTGTTATTTTGTACCTAGTATCAATCATTCAGGAGGCTATTGGTGAGAACGCATACAACGATTATCTTACCTTGCCCTCTGGTTATAGGAGACACCCCGAAACAGTGCTGTCGTTGAGTCAGCATCTCACCAAGAGGTATAGAGAATCAGATGAATCAGTAGAAATGGATGTAGAGACCGTCTTCGATCACGCCTGCGAGTGGGCACGCGCCTTCAAGTACGACGCTCGTGATAAGGGTTTCATTGCATTCCTCATCCTTATGGCAGAAATGCCTCAGAAGCATATTCCAAGACTCTACGAGACCGATGATTTGGAGAAAGCATCAAGGCTCATCATTAGCGGTGTTCCAGTGGACAAGGTAATGGACCACGAATCCCTAAACCGGCATCAGGCAACCGATTCGCCAGTAGAGTAGTTCCATGTTTGGCTCACTCTTCAAGCGTTCAGGCGGATCGGATTCTGCCGCTACACCCACGCCCAAGCTGCGTATTCAGCCCTACTACGTCACAAGAACAGAAGCTGCGAATAATCCAAAGCGGGGTGGCTATGGCGGCAGGTTATCTGAGATCTCGAACTACATCATACGCGAGAGGGTGAGCTTCCTTGAAGGCATTATCACTCTTGGCGGACTCCCTCAGTCATGGGAGGTAGTCTGGAACTCAACCCTGGGTGAAGGTTTCGTTGAGCAGTACTTCATGCGGTTTAATGAGGGTCGTGATTTTCTCAGTGCTCTGAAACATTACGACTCAAAGGATGCAATGGCTTCGCTCAGACTTACCACATATACACACAGTCTGGCGAGATACTTCTTCGAGACCACGCCGTTCCTTCGAGACTTCAGGACTAAGGATCATCCTTTCGTCCTCTTGCTTCTGCTCGCCAATTTCCCTCATCGTCTGCTAGTCGAGTTGGCTAAGACAGAGAGCATGGTGGACGCACTGAGGCTCTACGCGGATGGTCTCAGTCCCAAGTCTGTCGCAAGCGCTCTAAACTCATCCATCGACCTATCGCTGATGAAGAGTCTGAACAGTCCCGAGGGGTAAGGTCGCACCCTGTTGGTAGACTGGTAACAGACGAGAGGAACACAGTTATGGCTAACACTCGACCCGAGGTACGTACCGACAAGAACGGACGTTCAGTCACCCGTCACGTCAAGGTTGATGATGGCGCTGGTGTCGCCGCTAAACGTCAGATCCCCGCTGTGCCAGTCAAGTCAGCTACCAAGCCGCAGTTTGGTGGCGAAATGAGTCAGGGTACATCTGTCGAGGGTAAGGCTTACGACATCGAGAGGCACCCGTTCAAGCCCACTCAGCCCAACGCCTATCCCACTTTCACCCTTACCTGCAACGGTCGTTCTGCTACGTTCCAGCAGTACGATAATGGTCAGATTTATGACGGTGGCAAGGAGTGGGCAGGGGCTAATCTCGATCAGGTCGCAGACTACTACTTCTGATCTTCTGCCTCATCTGGTCGCTAGTGATGCTGTCCTGAGGGTTACGAAGTGCTTCGTCATAGGCTTTGACAACGACAGTCCTGAGCCACTCTTCTTTGTCTTGTTCGAGGGATTGCATCAAGAGCACATCTTTGTCATGTTCGAGAAACAGCAGACTGAGAGCGTCACCAATCAAGTCATCAGCAGACTTGTAGAAACCCGCGTCGATTGCTTCTTGGATGCGGTCGAGTGCTGCGGTGGGAAGTGAGACCGTGAGGTCTTGTTCGTCTGGCATGATTCTCCTAGTGAGGTCAAATTCACTGTACCTCTCAGAATCTCACTGACGGCAAGTTTCGTATGCGGTTGCAGCTATACAGATAAGCATGTATGCTCTTCTACAGAGGGAAGGCAACCTGCCAACCCCATACTCTTTGGATTACATCATGCGTTGTTCCTCCTGCGGTGACATGTTCTTCGACGGAACCGGTGCCGATGTCTGCGAGGCGTGCCAGTCGCTCCCGACCAACTGGCAGACGGACGAGCCTGAGCAGAACGCTCGCTGCGAGGCATGTGGCGACCGCCTCAACGACGGCAGCGGCAGCGACGTGTGCGTTTCCTGCAAGGCTAACGAGATCAAACTCCCGCCGTGGGAACTCGCGGGATACTACGGTACCTACATCGCCTAGTCCCTGCGTCACTGAACGCCATCAATCACCTCGGTCTATCTCTGACCGAGGTGATTGGTCTTTGCTGGGTTGCGCTCTGTAACACGATGTGTGTATAGTCGATAGCTAAGAGTGAGTAAGGGTCTCACTTACATAGTCGGGAGACACCATGTTCAGCCTCATCACCAACATCAAGATCCTGCTCGCATCCATCTTCCCCTTCATCTACCGCCGAAGTATCGCGGACATCGCGGATGACGAGTATATCAGAAGCTCGCGGCGTGCTGAAAAGCGAAACCTGTCAGCTTTCATCAGGAGCAGCCGCAGTGGGGCTTTCAGCATGGAGTTCTTCGACGAGATCAACCACAAGCGTGACAGGAGAATCGCCTTCGCTGACCGCAAGTACGGTCGCCGTACGGGTCGGTATTACCTCGACTGAGCTAGTCTCTGGCAACCCCTGCTGAGTAATTTTCGGCAGGGGTTTGCACTTGTGCCAAACTGTGTGTATAGTCGTCATCAAGAGGGAGCAAGAGACTCACTCACGAAGTCGGGAGACACCATGAACAGCATCTTCGCTCACATCAAGCTCGCCATCGTCTCCATCTTCTCCAACCACTCCGCCGCCCGTGCTGACTACGACGCTGCGATGACCGAGGCTGACATCACGGCTGACTTCGCTCTCGCCCGTCACAAGCGCGCTGGCACCCTGACCGACGACGTTCGTCGCGAGGTCGAGTTCGCTCGCGCCGCCGCCTACGCCGCTGCTGACCAGAAGATCGGTGCTGTCACCGGCACCCCCGCTGTTATCTGAGAGTAACCCTTTCCACTCACCCGCCAGGGCTATCTACTAGCCCTGGCGGGTTTGTTGTGTTCATTGTGAATGCGGATGGTTTGACGTATAGTCCGACCATGAGTGTCATCAAATCCCTGCCTTGGTATATCTCGATGACAGATCATCTGGCTGTTTTCAGTTCAGGACGTGACAAGGGGAAAATGGCTCACTACGGTACGTGGTCAAAGCTAGTCCTCTCACAAACCAAAGGAAGCAAGCTCGCCAAGACCACGTTTGCTCGATGGAGCAAGCTCTTCGATGATGACCTATTTGAACGGATGATGTTTCAGTACCTCATCAGCGCACCTGCGAATGACGTAACCATTGCCTATCACAGACGTAGTGCAGGGGTTATGACCTCACCTGATAGCACAGACAAGCTGTCCTTTTCTGCATGGACTCACCTGGACCTCGACGCTACGTGTGCGGGGCTGAAACATGCTCTGAGTGAGGCGCTCGACAAGGTTGATGTCATTCACCAAGAGTCAATGTATGCCGGTAGCAAGCTCAGCAAGATCACGGATGATGACGCGGCTGTACTGCTGCTGATAGCGCTGTGTCTGCCTGATGACATTGGAAGTATCGGCGGATGGTTCCGTACCAAGCACCTCGGCTGTCTCGAATCGATGGCGTATCACGTTTGGCAGGGTAATGATGCGCGGTTATTCGAAAGTGCGATGCAGAACGATATCGATACGTCACTTCTTGACAACCTCATTGGCTAGTCAGAAGCGCTCAGAGCCTCTCTAAGGCGTTGGTGCCATTTACCCCGACAACGACACCAGGATGCTCGGTAATCACGCTCAGGGCTGTCCTGTCCATGCTGGATGCCATTTGCGGGACCATTCGGCGCACCACGCACAAACGCCCCGCACTGAGGCGGGGCGTTTGCTGGGGCTGTTACTTCTGAGTGACGGCGGGGTTGACGCTGTGGAAGCCGCGCTGGTACTCCTCGGTCTCGCTGGCGACCCGCTCGCGCATGACCTCGGAGAAGCGAACGTAGTCAGAGAAGTACGCCTCCGCCTCCATCACGCCGTACTCGAAGTCGGTCATCGTGTCGCGGATCTCCTTGATCTTGCCAGTCGTGTTCTGGACCCGAACACTGTCGTACTGGTAGACGAGACCGCCTCTGTGGTGGTCGGGGCGCTCATCGAGGATGTCCTGCATCTCCTTGTTGCACCAGCGGCAGATGTCGGAGTAGTACATGCTACCGCCGCGACGGTAGCTACCGCCACCGAAACGGGCTGCGGAGAAGGTCTGGCTGCCGTGACGCTTGCACTCGTTGCAGGTCCAGTTGTAGAACTTCGCCATGATTTCTTCCCCTTGGTCGGTTGGTATACTCAGAGCTTAGCACGATGCGTGGGGTGTGTGCAAGATGGATTCATAAAGCACCCGAAGGTTACCCGTTTGCTGATTCAGTGATAAGGGTCTAGGATGGAAGTGTGAATCTGCTCATTCCTATCACCAGTGGCGCATACCTGCGTCCTTTTGTGGTGTCAGGGGACCATCATGAGTCCTGAGGAAGAGCAGCGGCAATACACAGCAGCAGGAATCGTTGACCAGTACGTCACTGATGATTTCGTCAAGAGTCTGCGCCAGGGTAAGTTCAATCACTTCGATATCATCGAGATGTTCGGTGATGCGCCAGCGGCATGGAGAGCCGTCTGGGAGGCAGAGATAAGCTCTGATTTCATGAAGGACATCGACCACTCTTTCACGCGGCGTGCAGGATACGCTCGCGGTATGGTCGAAGAGTTCCTAGTGACTCATCACCTCGAAAGGAACACCACCCGTTCACGAGGTGCAGAGATGTCTAAGCGTCTGCTTGCACGGCGGGATAATGCGTGCACGTTCGGATTGGTCAGGACTCAGGCGCTGACCTACCTCATGGGTGTTGCGGGGGTGCGCTCCCTCGTGATAATTGAGGGGTGGGTGGCAGAACAACTCGACCTCATTGAGGTGCTGCGACACCTTGCCAACAACGTACCCACCAAGATGATTTCCAAGGTGGTCACTTACGGCATCGACCACTCTCTACTGACGGACTTGCATCATGGACTATGACGGCTATGTAGATACGGTTAACGACATTTCTAGAATCAAGAGGGAGGTCGTGACAGAAGAGTTCGTGCGCCGTGTTTCAGACGGTGAGTACGACCTCATCGATGTCATGTCGATGATGGGTGAGCTACCTCAGGAGTGGGTCAATGCTTGGCTCAAACTAGGTCCAGAGATCGTAGAAGCGATGGACCGATCACGACATGTAAGAGCCAAGAGCAACATCGGTATCATCAGCAATTACATCGAACAGTGTCAGAGTGGCGACACCTATGAGAGCGCTCTGAATAAGGCGGGCTTGATCATCCAACGAATCAAGCGAGCCGCCCGTTCTGCAAGGGTTTTCACCGATCCCCAAGAGCAGCCGTTGGTCTTCTTGATTGCTCTCGCAGGAGGTGCACCACACACACTAATCTCTGAGTGGCTGGCGCTAGACATGCATGACGAACTACTCGACGTGCTTGTTTCGGGAGTGCCGCCTGAGATGGTACTTGAAGCGACGAAGAACGGTATCGATGCATCTCTCATTAGGAGTCTCCATGTCTAGTCGAATTCAGTACAGCATGGGTGACGTAATGCTCATTGTTGACGAGTTTTCAACTCATCAGGAGCATTACTATCGTGGACGCGGACTCGTAGAATCCGGTATGGATCTTCCGTCGATGTTCGTCGCGACCAAAAGTATTGACCTTGTTGTGCTTTGCGGTGAGCTACCACCCTCGTGGGAAAAGAAATGGCTGAGAACTCTACCCTCATCGACTGTTGAGCGTTACCTGCACAACATCTACCGCGCCCACTTCACAAACACAGTGACAAGTGCACTCACAGATGTGAATGCTCCGTTCCACTTTACTGCAATGGCAAAAGACATCGCACAAGCGCTGTGCTACATCCAAGCAAACAGCCATCCCTTCAAAAGTGCTGATCATGCTCTGCCTGCTCTTGCCTTCATGGGTGGTGCAACATGCGAACAAGTTGACGAATGGATTCGTGACGGTATTCTCACTAAGATCGTGAAGATGATGGTAACCGGAGTAGAGCCGGATGTGGCTGCACTGTCGCTACAGCACGGTATTGACCCTGACTTGGTAAAGAGCTTGAAGAACGGTTCCCTACACTCACTGGTGACGGGTTAGGTCCGGCTATGTACTTCTTCGAGCATGAGCCTCACTTAGGTTATGCGTTGCCAAGTATCGTGCGGGCTGACGGATATACGCCGGTCAACAAAGACTCCATCCGCAAGCGTTCTGAGGACATCTTCGACGAGTTGTTCAGTCATCCATACCATCACCAGCTTGACTTCTCGACTGCGGTTCAGTTGTTGGCAGGGGTTCCCGCATCGTGGGTGGAAGATTGGCACAAGGTAATACCGAACGTTAGTGTTCTGGGCATCTACATTTTGGGTGCGACTCGACTCGACCTAGGATGGCTTCGGAGGATGCTTTCACTCCCACCCGAAGAGCGAACGGGAGATATCGCAGAGATCAAGAAGATGTTCTACAAGGCAAGCGACGGTCTCCTTGAAATGGTCCTGAGTGTCGAGAGTGCGCCAGAGCGAAACAAGTCGCTGGCATTCCTCGCGGTCCTCTTGGGTGCCAACGTTAGCGACACTCTACAGTGGGCTGAGCATGACATCGCCAAGGCTATCCTTCTGCGCCAAGACAAGGTGCCTAACGAGAAGATTTCGATCATGGTTAGAGCCGATATCGATTCCAACCTTGCCGACTCTTTGGTGGCTGATTATGAGGCATAAAGCCGATTTCGAGCACGACTTCATGAGACCTGAAAGGAGTGACGCAAATGATTTTGCCAAGAGGGTATTTCATCGAGCAGTGCCTGATTACAAGAAGTCAGATGATGGACAAACGAAGTATCAGAAGTACTTCCCCGCAAGCTTCATTGCACGACCGATAGCTCTCTTTGGTGGAGGTTCCGAAGAGTGGGTTGACCTCTGGGAAGATGTTCTTGGTGCTGCCACTTTGCAGTCTTACCTTCTTGACGAGAATGACAAAGGTGGTGGCATTGTCAAGACGTACGTCATGTACGGTAACCAGTATCTCGCTGATAAAGCGCAAGGTGGCTACATGGCTTTCAGGAGGCTGTCAATGATGGCACTTCCGTGCTACGGGCGAACAATGCATTTCCCCGAAGACCAGCAACCATTCGCTTATCTCATGGCGGTGAAGTCAGTCAACGTCACGTTCATGGAGAGATGGGTGAAGTATGACCTCAGGAATGCGCTTCGCCTTCATGCTGCTGGCACCCCGATAGACCGCATCGAGACGGCACTTCAATACGGCATTGATAGCGATCTCATTCAATCGCTGTAGAAGTGGGCTTAGTTGACTAGTCATCCAAAGAGGTGCTAGGTTGGTACTACGTATCGCCGTCATAGAGAGGAACCGTCATGGCTAAGTATGTCGATGCAGGGTTCTTCTTCCCTACGAAATGGGTTGCCCCTCGCGAGGTTGGCTTTGTCTACATCTATGACGGCGACAAGAAGATCCAGCTTCCTTCGTTCGAGAGGATTTCGAGGGGCTGTGCCCATAACGCCTTGAAGGATGGTGTGCGTGAGCCGATCATCTCTGGTGAACTATCCGTCTTCGAGGTCATCAAGTCGCTCTCCATCGTTCCTCAGTCATGGATCGATGTGTGGCAGTCTGAGCTAGGTGATAGCTTCCGTCCGCTCGTTGCCGGTAGCCACTACATCTTCAAAGAGTTCTTCGACGACATGGAGCGCGCTCGGATTTCAGACGAGGACAAGGCTCGACTGCTTGTTGCAAGTGCTCGATACACCGACCAGTTCGTTGGTATGGCGCGCGAGTTGGCTCGTGCTGTCAGGAAGGCTGCTGACTTTGAGGCGCACCTTCAGCCGTTTGCGTTTCTGCTCTCTCAGCGCCGTTATGACTCGGACACCATCAACGAGTGGGCTAAGCACGACATCGCTCTAGCTCTTCGTTTGAAGGCTGCGGGAATCTCGGATGAGCGTATCCCCGTCCTTGCTCAGAACGGCATCGACCCGTCTCTTGCGGGTGTGCTTGCGCGAACGGTAAATGCATGAGTGGGTACTCCGCCATTCAGGATACTGAATTCGCCATTGACAAGGTTCGCGCCCGGTCGCGTCTCAACGCCATCCTACCGACCACCCAGTACCCAGATGAGTATGTCAGCGGTACTCTGAGGCGTATCGTCGAAGGTTCTGACCCATTCGGCTGGGCGGCAATCAAGCTGCTGGGTCTTCCGAAAGAGTGGATGACTGTATGGAATGAAGCTCTCGGTGATGAAGACCTCTATGATTTCCTCACCCGTAGCCTGCCGTTCAGCTACCTCGATAACAACATTTACGAAGGGATGACCTACACCCACTGTTTCGAGACCTGTGTGGAGTTCCTGGCGATGTTGTACCCCTATTACGATGCGGCGAAGGCATACGACAACCTCACGAATCCACTGGTCATTCTGGCGCTCATCGATGGTACGAGTGATTCGCTCATCACCGAATGGGGTACAGAGAACCTCGGTAGAGTGATCCAGCTACTGCACACAGGGATCAAGGCAGATATGATCATGAAGCTGTTGGACCAGGATGTTGACCTCAGCCTTGCATCATCACTTGTCGAATCGTCGCGCAATTGACCTTTGATTCAACATGCGGTAGCTTTGGTGTATGTCTCTCATGTCCAGTAGTAGCGTCATGCCTTCGGGAGTGACGCGCGCCGTAAGATGGCAGGGCATTAGCCAGAAGCGGAAGAAGTCGAATGACGACTTTGAAATCAGCATCCTCCATGTCATTCTAGGGGTTCCTGTTTCCTGGGTAGACCAGATGAAGGCAGATGTACCCCTTCACATGCTGGAAGAGTATCTCGGTTCGATTCCCTTCCTCGCTTGGTCTGCTATCCCGCTTGCTTGGCGACCACAGCCAGGACTCAAAGAACGGGTGTTGACCTCAGTTGCTGCCGTGAGAAGTGCCATGATGCTAGTCAATAGTAGTGCACTCAAAGAAGCAGATAAACCCATAGGTCTCCTTTGCGCACTGTCGTTCAATGACATGATGCTGGTCGAAGAGTGGGCAGAGCACGACCTTGTTGCTGCATTCAAGATGCACGTAGCAGGGTATGACCATGCTGTCATTCTTCCTGCCGTCTCAGGCGGGGCAGACATGTCCATCATCGATTCAATGCTCGGAGGCTATCGTGGCTGAATTCAGAACCTTCCCCGAAGATGAAGAGATGGATGCTGGGTACGCTGATTTGCAGTTTGCTCAGTGGACGGCAGACGACATCATGATGAGCGGTATGAACGACCGAATCATGAACGACGAGCCAATCTCCGCCGAGCTAATGCTTCTTGCTGCAAAGAAGCCTGCGGAATGGCTTGATGTCTGGACAAGCATTCTGGGTGATGCCGAGCTACAGACGTACATCGCTACCCACAACCTCAACATGCCAACCGTGATGCGTTGTAGCGCATATGGAAGCACTGCTGATGCTGCGACCTTGATGCGTGACAGTATCACCAACATCGTCCTCGACCTCGACGAAAAGAGGCACTACACCGCCTCATTCAGCCTCGAAGAGCAGCCATACGTCCTACTCATGGTCTCTGCTGGTATCGAAGAGCGCCAGATCAATGAGTGGGCAAGTACCGACTTCCCTGACATCATTCGACTCCACAGTTCTGGTGTCGAACCGAGGTTCATCTCTACGATGCTTCGCGCCGATATCGATGCCAGCCTTGCTGCTAGTTTGCTGAACAAAGAGGCATGACTGCCGCCTGAGCCTAGCTCTTGTTCCAGTCTGCATCGCGATGTATCATCCACGTCACACTCACAGAGAGTAATCACATGAAGAGGTTCCTGAACTACCTGCCAAGCAGGCTATACAGCTTCCGAGTTGTCGAGCCTAACCTGACAAGAGCATTCATGCCGCTCTATCCCATCCTGATCATCGTGGGTGTCTTGTCAACCGTATTGGTCTTTGGCATAAGCGGTATCTCCGATACTGCCTCGGATAAGGAGTACCTCATGTATGCAAGTTGGATGAGGTTGCTGGCTCCTGTGGGAATCGCGCTTCTCGTTTGGACACACGTACGTGTGCATGTCGCCACTGACTCGCCTCGCGTGCTGCTGAGATATGCGTCTATTCCTGAGAAGTACATCACCATCTTGAAAAATGACGATGAAATTAGCACCATCGTTTCGAAGTTAGCTCGTGAAGAACGTGGAGGCAAGTCCGTCTGGATCGATGGCGGCGGCGTTGAAAGGGGTGGCGACATTTTCACCTGGATCGATGTCATCGACTGGCACATCAAGGCTCGGGAAATCAGTAAGGCTGTCAGTCATATCAGCGACAAGGATGAGGCGGCGCGAGCGGCGGGTCTTCTCAGTATCGGGTTCGGCATTGATGACATCAACGAGTTTGGGTCAAAGCAGTTCTACCGCTATCTTGTGATGGGTTTCAGCAAGCGTGAGACTCTTTTGGCAGTGCGTGCAGGTATCGATGTTGACCTCGCTAGAACATTCTTCCAAGGCGGAATGGGTCACACTATGAGCCTCAAAGTGGCTGCATAGCCGTCACGCTCACGTCCACTCATTACGAAAGACGATCACATGAACAACGTACTCGACTACTTCCGCAGTAGGGCGCACAAGGCTACTGTCAACAAGGTGTGGGAGAGCGCCGTATTCAGCTTTTTCCAAGTGGCTTTCATTATGGTCGGGATAGTCTTGATCTTGACCTACGTGGTACTTTCTCACCTGCCTGAGGGTGCTAAGACTGGTGATACTGGACCGGTATTGTGGGTCATAGGGGCTGCCCTGTTGGTGCCGGGTCTTTTCATGCTGGCGGTGTTCTTGAGATACCAGTTCAGTCCAGTACCACGAGAGCATGACGCGCTTAGAGCAGCCGGAGCACCTCAGAAATTTGTTGGCTATATCCTCTACAACAAGGATTTGGAACAGGCAATCACCGGTTCATCGAAGAAAGCGGTATCGCACTACTTCAATCCCCCTTACCACAAAACGGTGAAGATCGACTACCTGGCTTCGTACAGGATGCACGCCAGAATCTCCGCCGCTACTAAGGGCATCAAAGAATACGAGGCGGCATACAACATCGCTGCTGCTTTGCTGCTGGGGTTCTCGGAGGACGATATCGAGACGTACGATGCACGCCGATTGGTCGAGTTGTGTGTGTCAGGTGTGAGCCGTGATGTCGCCCTTCTTGCAGTCAGAGAGGGTATCGACATTGCATTGGTTCACTCTTTCGCCAGCGGTCAATTCCTAGGTCTCAGAGCCGCCTAAGTTCTTTCGGTACGGGCTTGCACGCCATCCATTTTTGTGTGTAGGATGTGTTTATCGAGCAACGATCAAGACTCTCGGAGGCAACAATGTCCATCTTCGCCAACCGCAACCGCGACCACAACAACAACATCAGCACCGACGAGGATTCGTCGCCGTTCAAGATGATGTTCGTCATCACCGGCATCATGGTCGCCCTGGTCTTCGTGCTCGCCGCCGTGATGCTCATTCTGATGTTCACGGGCAACCTCCCGTTCAGCTACAACTACGAGGTCACGCAGACCTGGGGCGAGACCACCTACCACCAGGGGTACAGCACCGAGTAGTACCAAGCTGCACTCAGTTTGACTGATGGGCACGGGTAGCATACAATTCGTATGTGCCCGTGCCCATTTATCGTGTGATGACCAAAGACGAACAGCGTGATGCCGTTCGTCGCCGCATCACGCCTGATTTCTGCCGAGCGCTACTCAATCACCTCAGTGACTCACCCCGCGATGCACTACGAATTGCTGGTATCGATGTATCCTGGCATCGAGTTTGGTCTGACGAGCTAGCTGAAAACTCGGTCGGAGTGAAGACCTACTTTGACCGCTACATCACTGATGTAGATAACGCCCTGAATCGTTCTCACGCGAGCGTCAGTGAGAAAGACATCGGCGGCACAGTACGTTTTGCGAACACCCAGATTCGCCGTGTCGCGCTTCGCTTGAACAAATGCCTTAGCGAGGCGGCATCTATCACCGATGATGAAGCTCAGCCGATGGCTTTCCTTCTGCTCATCAGCGGTGTAGACAAGGATCTTGTAGCTCAGACATACGGTTCTGCGGCGCGCGTTATCGAACTCATCATGCGAGGTGAGAAGCCTGACACTGCCGCCCTCAGACTTATCCATGACATCGATGACGGTATCATTGGTGGTCTTCGAGAGGGCAAGGTCGGCAAATGAGAAGCATAGATCCCCGGCTTGAACGAATCGCGCATCTGCAAATGAGCAAGAGCATGCTGAACCGCCATCCGGTGTGTCGCGCAATCGCTACATCACCAGACGGTGTAGCGCTACCGCAAAAGAGCGCTGTTTCTGCCGAGCTTGCTCACCCCCGATTCGATGCCGTCCGCAACCTCATCGAGTCGTCTGCTTCCTTCGATCTTCTCCACGAAGAGGAACTGGAAGAGGGTGACCAGGACGTATTGCTCACGGCACAGCAGTACATCAACCTGTGGCTATGGGATGGCGGCGCGTATCTTGACCTGACGCACAAGGGTTCGTCCGGTAGTGGGTTCTTCCTGCCCGAACAGCTTACGAGGGAGGGTAGCTCTCATTCGTGGCGAAATGGTCGCCCTGTGGACCTTGATGAGGTTCTTCTTTCAGTAGCTTCATGGGAGAAGGAGGCGGATTCAATGGGTGAGATTTTCTGGCAGAGCATTTCCCTGGGAGAGTACGCCCAATTCCTCTCCTACGATGAACCAGTTCAACGCCACATCATATGGGGTTCGTACGGTATCGAGAATGTCATCGAGCTACGTAAGTCGGGGCGGGAAAACGAAGCGTTCGCGTTTGCAACCCTGGTGGACAAGTACCTAGGCGGCAATCACTTCTTCAAGGTGACCGACGAGTGGACTGACCTTCTTCGCGAGAATGGCTGTGCCAAGCTCTACCCGTACATTCAGGCGGGTTACAACCTACCGCAGACCATCAGAAGCCTCATTGACGCGGGCGTTGATAGCTCTCTGGCAGAAAGCCTAGGACCGCGCTCATGAAGACCAGACCGCTTGCTACCGAGCTTGTTGGCAAGGAGGATGTTGTTCTCCAAGAGGTTCTCAACGGGCATTCCTTGTTTGCCAATATCGACATGTTCAAACTACAAGCGCCAGGCGCTAACGAGGTGCTTGCTGCACTCGACGAGACGGGTTCTGAAGAACTCACCAATCGCGTCACCGCAAGTAGAGCGTTCGCGGCGCTGCCTGATGAACCACTCAACTACGCAACCCTCAATAGACTTTCCGCCAAAGAGTTCTTGCGACTATGGGGCATAGATGGAGGTGTGTTTCTCGGTGCGGCGATAGTGGGGCAGTACGACAGCAATCGAAAAGTTAGCCCTAACCTCGTATTCAGTGAGAACATCGATCCTCTTCTTACGTCTCATTGGATGCGCGACAAGCCCATCAGCATCGATGAAATGGTTATTGTGCGCCAGCACCAAAGCATCTTCCCCCTCGACACTGTGACGGTCGGTGAGTTTGCGTTCTACATCAATCGATATCGAGGAATCCGCTCGGATTCCCTCTGGGAAACTCGGTGTCAAGAGGCACTATTGGATTGGCGAGAGTACGCCGACGAGAATGCTGCTCTTGCTTGCACGGTGGGCTACAGCATGGCGAATAAGGTGCCTTCTAGACCGCGTGAATGTCACTGGCAGAATGCGGTACAAGCAGTAGGTCATGACTTGGCATTCCCATTCCTTCTTGCCGGAGTGAGAGATGTATCCGTCATTGTCGAAGCTATCAAGAACGACATCGATCCTTCTTTGCTGGTTTATCTCGACACGCCGAGTGAATGAAGTTGCATTGGTCTAGGACATGCGCTAGATTTTAAGTAACGAAGCAATCACCTCCAAGCAAAGGACAAGCTCATGCCCGGAACGACCATCAGCACCCGTGACCAGCTCATCGAGAACATCGCTGAGGCGTTCAACGCCCTGAGCGAGACCGACATCCTGCACACCGTGTTCGACCCCACCGACTTCCTCGCCACGGTCGAGACCTACCACGACTCGCTGGAGTCCGAGGTGCAGGCTGCCCTCGTCAAGTTCACCGAGGGCGAGTTCGATTCGTTCGACATCACCGAGAGCGTCACCGACACGCACGGCACGGCGGCTCTGGATGTCGTCATCATCGACCTGGCGCGCTACATGGCTCGTGCGACCACGTTCCGCGAGGTGTCGGCGCGCATGAACGAACTGTCGGGGCACATCGGTGACCTGACCACCTACGCCAGCCACTACGACGTGGAGAGCTTCGGGTTCAAGCGCTGAGCTTCATCTGAGAGCGCGGTCTAGACATCACGTCTGGTACCGCGCTCTTGTTGTTTAACCGATACACTGTTTGTGCTCATTGTCTGTGTGTGATAGGTTCTAACTATCCACATCAACCGTCTTTACCAAGGAGAACCTCATGGACGACTACATGTTCATCACCACGCAGGACCGTCTCATCGAGAACATCTCCAACGCCTATGAGGCACTCATCACGACGAACGCTCTCGAAGCACATCTGGACCTGACCGACCTCAACGCCACAGTCGGCACCCTCATCGACACATTCTCCGCACGTCACCGCAGCATCATCGAGCACTTCGTCGCCGGTACGGTTTACCCCAGAACGGAGGATGCTGTCATCCGTGGAGGTGCGCCTTACTTCGCGGCATACATCGCCAGGGAAGTGCACACCGCCGAGCAGACGAAGAACGTTCTGGATCTCTTCCACGTCCTCACCAGCCTCCGCAGCTACGTGCACAGCTTGTCGTGCAGCGCGAGCCACTACGACCAGTACACGAAGGCGTTCGCGAACTGAGTCGATACTCATGAGCGCGGGCTGGGCATTGCGCTCGGTTCCGCGCTCTTAGTGTTTTACCCAACTTGACCTTGCTACAAGTTTCTACTAGTCTGATAGAGACAGAAAGGGGTGACCATGCGAGACAGAGCTATTGATGCGCGCCTGGCACCCTATCTAGACTTCACACTTCTGGAATTCATGGGCTATCACCCGCTGGGAGACGTTGCCGATACCGCTGGGTACGTTGGTCTACCCAAAAAGAGCGCTGTCCGCCGAGAACTGCGCAAGCGAGAAAAGAGCTTTGCAGAGAGGGTATTTGCATCCCGGACGTATTCGAGGCTGGTCAATCACGAAGCCGATTATGCCCCAAGTCACCACATCATGAGTGTCGAAGAATATCTCGATTTCTGGTCGTGGGACGATGGCGAGATTCTTAGTCTCAGCACCTCATCAGGTGATGCAAAGACCGGTAGTTCTTTGTTCTTCCCGTATGGTCCTAACTTCACTTCGTGGTGCTGGTCAGATGATTCACCACTGACCGGTTACGAGGTAATTTTGAGACTGAAGAGCTTTGGACTCAGAGAGGTTCCGAGGTATGTCACGGTGAGGGAGTTCATACACGCTGCGCTGCGTGAAATGCCCATTGCAGACGGTTTCATGAGGTTCGGCAACAGGGATAATCTCGAAGAATACCGACCTCTTTTGGGCGAGGGTGAGGCGTACTCTTTCCTGCTCCTATGCAGCACCGTTCGATACCTGCACCCCCGGCGTGATGACTTCGATCCTGAGAGCCTCATCGAACTTGTCAACCTCGTGGGATTCGATTCCGCTATGCCTTATATCAAGGTAGGCATCTTCGATCATCAGGTCGTCAGCATGATGGTCCAGAACGACATCGACCCCCAGACTGCGACCTCGCTTCTTGGTAGCGCATAGGATTGACTTGCTCCCACCTCATTGACAACCTTGATATGAGTTGGTAATCTGAATGTATGTCAATCCTGTCGCGCGTGCGTACCGTTCCGAGGAAGAAGCGTAAGCTCTCCCCGGAGGACGCTCGGAGATCCTACCTCGCACTGGTCGGTAGTCGTCATGCGCGCGCTGAGCGCATCGTCGAGTCGGCAGACATCTTCAAGGAAGGCATTTCCCGTCGCGAGCTTTTCGCCATGCTCGGTGGTATCCCTAACGAATGGGTGAACATCTGGGTCGAGACTCTCGGTACCGAGCGAATCGAAGAGATGCTGGGTCAGTTCAGTGATGGTTTCGATGAGTTCTACGACTACTCCATCTCTTTGGACGGCGACCGAGCAGAACTGATGAAGCGTCGTGCTGCGCGTGTCAGCGCCGATATCCTGTGGCTGGTTGATAGCGTCAAGGACTTCACGAAGAAGAACCGCCCTTACGCAATTCTCATGGTAATCAGGCACAACCCTGACGACCTTTTGAGCATCAACGACCTCGACATGAAGGATGCCCTCAAGCTCTACGCTCAGGGCATCTATGGTGCCTCGCGTATTCGTCGGTGCATCGAAGAGGATATCGACCCGAGCCTTATTGCGATGGTCAAGAGCGGCGGCGAGTAATGATTCTCTCGCCCCGTCTTCGTGCGATGAGGAAGCTGCGCGTCGAGGTCAACCGACGCTTCTATATGTCTCCTGCTAAGCTCCGTCATATCGATAACATCATGTTGCGTCAAAAGAAGATGATGTTTGACCGTGAAGCGAAGAGGGCTTACATCATCGATTCTTACGATCCCGCGAGATACTCTCCCGAGAAGGTCATTCTGAAATCGGTTGCTGGCTCTAAGACATGGCTTTCTGTCTGGCTTCGCGTTCTATCACCGAATGATCTGCTCACCTTTATCTGCACGTACAGCGTGGTTGCATGCGTCTTCTATCTCTACACTGTCAAGAACTTCGATTTTGTTGATGGTCGCTATGAACTCAAAAGCAACTTCAGTTCCGCCATGCCAGATTTTCCGGGCTACGAGCGCGAGAATGTGCTGCTGGTAAACTCTCTGAGTGCGCTATCCGATGACGATAAGCCGTACGCCTATCTGCTTCTCCTTGCGTCCAGAAATATCGAGCTTGTGACGGAATGGGTGTCGAAGGATGGAGAGGGTGCGCTGCGTCTTCTCGCCCAGGGGGTTCCGCAAGACCTGATTTCTGCCTCTCTCGACAACGAGATTGACAGCGAACTCACGATGATGATGATCGGTGATAATGGGTGATACTCTCGCCATTAGACCCTGTAATGACCAAAGTATCGACCATTAGCCCACCCATTCACCCTATCGTAGTTCAACTGAATTAGTGTCTGGCAAGGTGGTCAGGAGGAAAGAAGGTGCCACATGATAGATGACTCTCCCAAGCGTCGTACGTTGTCCGATGCCGAGTATGTGCTGCGTCAACAGGCAATCGAAGGGCGCGCACGACAGCGCATCACTCCCGAGCTACAGGCTGCGCTCCCTGACAAGTTCCCCGGCTTCTTGGTGGCTATGCTCATGCTCTCTGATGTACCCCGAGAGTGGGTGTCTGAATGGCTTGATGATTTCGGATTGGAGAACATGGAGTGGTACATCATGTTCCAAACGGTTGGTTTGCACAACGTTCAATCGGACTGGTCCAACCTCTCTCCCGGTGGTTCAGAATTGGCGTTGCGGTTAGCTGCGGAACAGTTCGATGACTGCTACATCGAGGCGTTGAAGTACCCCGAAAAGCATCAACCTCTGGTGTTCCTACTCCTGCTGGGAAGCATCAGAGATGGAGAGATCGAATGGTGGATTACAATTCATGATGACCTCACTCTCGCATTCCTGGGTTCTCAGGTGTCACGTGACAGCGGATGGATAGATGCCTACATCGCTTCGGGTGGAAACCTTGATGCCAGCATCTACGCGGATTTGCACAAGAGTAGGTAATGAACTAGTGTGGGTAGACACAGTAGTTCGTTGAGGTGTTGATAAGGAGTTATGATGAACCCGTTCACGATTGACGAGCACAAGTGGGCTAGGGATATCAGCGAGCAGTTTCTTGATGACCTCGATGACATCACCGGGAGCCTCAACATCATCGTCGCTCTTGGCTTCCTCGACGATTCGTATGCTGAGGTCTGGTCGCAGAACCCTCGCGCGGTGAAGCAGACTGGGATGCTCTACTCTCGACTCAACTCCATCTACGACAACGGTCGCGATGAATACAACACCGTCCTCCGAGTAATGGCTATTCCTCTTCTTCGTGCCAAACTCGCTGGTGAAGAAGTAGCCGCCCTCTTCCCTGAGCGCGATTCTCAGGTCATCAAGGCGTACAGCTTCCTCCTGTTCTCCGAGGATGTAGAAGTGGCTCAGATAGCCGCCTGGGTGCCGTACGGGCTGGAAGAGGCTTACAACCTCGCGATGGATGGTGTGGCGTTCGAAAAGATTGGGGTTGCGCTACAGAATGGCATCGATGCGAACCTGATTACTTCGTTGGCGAGCGGTAAATGACGAGGGGTTTCACCGCCGAGGTTCTCGCATCGTGGGATGAACCTGTCATCGATGCACTAAGCGATCTCACGTTCCTCCGTATCGCGGGGAATCGAGCAACTATCTTTGCGCCGCTGCGGAGCGAACTCGACGCATTTCTTGAGCACTATGAGAACACCGACACGACCGAAAGCATTAAAGCATCTGAGATGTACGCCGAACTGCACAATGGTTATGGCGGAATCAGTCACAGCAATCCTCTTCCTCACCATAAGTGGCTGAGTGCCCACCGGTTCGTGAGGCTATGGGAGTTGGATGGCGGCGTTTTCCTGAGCAAGGTCGTCGATGACATTTCCGGTAGCACCGTTCTGGGTATTGCTCGACCGTGGCTGGTCGAATCATCGTGGCTCCTTGATGTGCCTGTTGGTCTGGATGAACTGTCCATCATTCAGCGCAACATCCATCACGCGCTGCTGTGGAGTGAAATCACGGTGGGCGAGTTCGCTACGATGGTCGCACTGGACCGAGGTAGCTACGAGAATCTTGGCGGGCGTGGAGTCGTCGCGCAAATGGAATACATCGACATCTGGCGCTCTCGGATTCAGTCTGCCGAGGCTCTTTTCTGTAGCCTTATCGTGGACCCACGAGAGGCACAGCGTAACCCCGAATGGTTCGACATCATGACTCGATTCGATGTCCGAACTGTTGCGCCATTCGTGCCGTTGATGAGCAGCCAGGCTGAACCGTCTATGAATACCCTCATCAAGCTTCTGGATAATGGTGTGGACCCCGCCATCATGGAGACCATACTGACCAAGTGAGGGTGTATTGCGAGTAGCTCGAATCCCTGCTATTGTGTAAGGAAATAACCACTTACGACGGAATGAGACACGCATGGACATCCAGAAACTTAAAACACCCGAGGCGGCAGAGAAGCTGACCGCTCTTCGGGAGCGTCTCGCTGTCCTCAACCAGTTCGATGACGAGGCAGTCGCGCTCCGCGACGAGATCAAGATTGTCCGCAATGCATGGGCGGAGCACCTCGGTTCGTACTGGATGGATGTTCTTCCCGGCAACATGCTCTCAGATGAGCGGAGTGCGGTCTACCGCCTTGTCTTCGACGCTGCCGAGAACCGCGCTTCGGGGAACGACTACGCTGCCGTCGAGAGCAGCTTCATCGACGCAGCAGAAGAGTTCGATGGCTTCATGCGCAGTCAGCGGTTCTACAGCGAAGGGTTCTAACACTTCACAGTGTTACCGAGCCGGGGCTGAGAGCTAGTGTTCTCAGCCCCGGCTTTCTCTTGAGTTGTGACCAGCGATTAGTTGCGATATATTCAAACTATAGAACGGGTGACACACGGTCACTCGACAGATTTGTAAAGGAAGAAATCATGGCTACAATCCCGGACTCTGGTCCACTGAATGCTGAGCAGGTACTGGAGGCGAGCAACGCCATCCCGTTCGACGACACGCTGCGGGGTCCGGCGCGCACGGAGGCTTTCTTCGAGCGTCGTCGGCAGGACGCTGCCCTGGAGGCGCGGTTCGCGGAGCACCTGGCGAACGAGCACGCACCCTTCGCGCCCGAGAACGTTCAGGCGGACATCTACACCCTCGCCGCTGAGCAGAGCAACGGTGGTGGCTACAACCAGATCGAGAGCAACTACATCGACCTCGCTGTCCTGGTCCACACGACAATCGAGACGGTCACCGCGTAGTACGTCATCCATAGGGAGGCTGGGAGCAGTTGATGCTCCCAGCCTCCTTCTCGTTGTGCCAGAACATGCCCTGATTTGCTTGTTGCACCGCGTCAGAATGAGTGATAGTATTTAGTCATCGCCAGCCGCCGCAGAGAGTGGCTGGGACAAAGACGAAATGGAAATCATCATGAGCAGCGTCCCCATCACCACGCAGGAGATCGAAGAAGCCGTCCGAGCGCTGCCGCGCGTCAGCGAACTCCCGGTCGGGGAACGTCTCGCCGCTCGTGAGGCGAACCGTGAGGCGCAGGCTGACCTCGAAAACCGCTGGAACCAGTGGATGAACGCCGAGTACCTCCACGACTTCTCCGCCAACACCATCGACGCGCTGAACTCGCGGGCGTGGGACGAGGGGCACTCCAACGGCTACGCCGAGGTCGAGCGCATCCTCCAGGAACTCGCTGAGTTCGCTCGCATGATCCTCAGCAACGAGGGTGGCGTTCCGTCGCGTTCGTAGGGACAAGCAAGGGAGGCAGGAGCTATTCGGCTCTTGCCTCCTTTGTCGTTAATGCACATATCGTCCTGAATGAACGGGTAAGCATCGGCGCTTTCGATTTCATCAGTATGATGGAGAAAAGAAAGGTCATCATGGCAAACACGAAACCCAAGCCCATCGTGGACAAGAATGGCAAGGCGACCACAGTCCACGTTAAGAGTGATGCATCGTCCGGCATCCACAGCCGCCTAAACGATCTGAAAGGCAGCTATGTGCCCGCTCCAGTCAAGATAGTGCGCCCTACCATCGAATTCAATCCTCCCGAGCTTACGACTCACGGTCTCAATGGTTTCACGTCAACAGACGACGGAGGAACCAAGACTTACGTCATCCTCGATAAGCCACGTCCCATCAAGGACAAATGGGAAATTACCGCGTTTGAGGAGTCTAAAAGTTTAGGCATCCGACCTCAGGATGCAGAAGGATTGCTTGCTACTGAGGTGGATTCAGAAGAGTTCGGTTTACTCGAATCACATGCGTCATTCGTGCATGACATCAAAGAGCACAATGGTGAGAATAAGTGGGTCGATTCCATTGAGGGTTTGCTCAGTCACTATGACTCACCGTATATCGCAGATTCCATCCCGTCGCGATATTGACAACCACTACGACTCGCCGTACATAGATCCCAACCCGTCAGGTGGGCACACAGCAACGCCGGACTGATGACCAGTCCGGCGTTGTTCGTTGTGAAAGCCCTATAGGGCTACTTGTAGCGTGCGGCGAAGGACTCGTACGACTTCTCGCGTTCCGCCAGGCGTTCCCTCTTCTCGATGTCGTCCTCTTCACGCCGACGACGGGACATCATTCTGTCCATTTCGTGCATCTGCATGTCGAACATCGTTTGCCGACGACTTCTCTCAAGCATGCGGTCAATTTCGGACTCTACAGGGGTTGCCTGAACACCATCGCGCTCATCACGGTACTGCTCGTACTGATGACTGCGCCACTGACTCGACTTCTGCTCCCGGTAGCGCCGGGTGTCGCTGCTGGGAACGATAATGGCGAACAGGACTGCCGCCCCGGCGATGCCCACGAGAACCCAACCGAGCACGGTGACAGCGGGGTTGCCGATGACGGTCAAGAGCCAGCCGAATACCCCCGTGAAAGCAACGGTGACGGGAGCGGCGGGTTCACTGAGTAGGTCGCGGAACTTCATGAGCGTGATCCTCCTGTGAGTGGATTGAATACATTCACACTACACCGTATTTGCGCCCGATGTCAACGCTGTACCAATTGACACTTCACTAGCCATCACCTATGCTTGATATATGGTCATGACGAGAAGGTTCTACACAATGAAGGTTGGTTCGCGCCCTGTAGCACCCTTGCAGACATCACACGACCTTGCGGTGTTTGATACAGCGTCATACAAGTCCCCGAATGACTACCACAATGATGGTTGGGAGCAGAAGCCACTCACCTGGGTATCGATGGTGGAATATGTCATCTCGAAGCGTGAGATGACCGCTGATGTACTGGTCGAATGGATTGCCGCTGTCGGCTCGGTGGACGACCTTGAAGCCCTGTTGGACAACTCCATGATGAATAGGAGTCGGGTCGAAAAGATCTTCCGTGAGGCGGGTGAAATGGAGAGTATCAAGGTAGTCTTCAAGCGCATGCACCCTCATAACCTTTCAACCGGATACACTTCGGATTACATCACCTCGATGTTCCGTAAGGCTGTCAAGTTCGTCGAGAAGCGGGATATCGACGAGTCGCGGGGTGCACACCTCCTGATGTTGCTTCACCTGTGCTTCGGTAAGACCGTCAATGGCATCGAAGGTTGGTTCGACCCTGAGCGAGACGCTCAACGTATCCCTGAGATTGCAAACGCGCTCTATCAGGGTATCCCTGTGGCTTTGGTGCCAGCGGCGCTCGAAAACGACATCGATTCCAAGCTGCTGTTGTCGGTCATGCACTAGTCGCTATCGGCTTGGTGTTGCATTCATGACGGATGCTTGCTAGGCTGTGTTTATTGCATCAGTCACTTCGAGAAGCGAGGCACCCCATGTCCACTGAGACCCTTCCTCAGCGTGTGTACAGCAACTACCGCAGTGCCCTCAAGGCGACGACCGCCCAGCGTGCCGGTGCTCGTAAGCAGAAGGCTCGTGAGATCACCTCCGAGCGCTACCACGTCCCCATCTCGGCGGTGAAGAGCATCGTCAACGAGTTCGACATCAAGAACGGTGTCGCTCACGACCACCCCGCCTCCTACATCAAGGAGCAGGAGATCGCTGCTCGCTTCCACGCGATGCAGTCGGCGTACGACGCGAACCCCGTCGCCTGTGGGTGTGGCAGCGAGGGAACCGGAGCGCTCATCCGCGTCCGTGCCAACCCCATCGCTCTGACCCGTCACGGCATGTGGTCGCCCATGCTCTCGTGCTTCAAGTGCTACCTCGGAAACGGTGGTAGCGTTCGCTGGTAGGCGCGCACCAAAATGACCATGAGAGACTTCTACAACTACGAGATGTACGTCACACCACTGGGATACCGCCAGCCCGTTCCGTTCGATACTGGACCACATAACTGGGAGGATATGGCGGAGTGGGAGAAGACACTTCTCAACGACAACTGGTGGTACCAGCTTCTTAGTCACGAATCCCCTCAGGCACAGTCGGGTCGGCGCGAGTTTGATACTGCGCGGGACTGGGCGCGCTTCTGCGGTTCGTACAGCACTCTCGATGGAGTTCTATTCCAGACGTTCGTCTCGACGGTCTTCAATCTCCCAGAAGACCCGTTCAAAGCAGAACAGAGTGCTGTTTACAACACGAGTAATGGTGATACAGGGTTTGGTGACCCTGATGACTGGGAGCGGGCTAAGCCGCACCGTGTGTTCGATGCGGTCGTAGCTCGTGTGTTGGAGTGCATCAGAAAGGGTGTCGTCAAACAGGAGAACTACTCTGCTGTCCTCCTGTTCGAGCTAGGCACGCTGGATACGGGTTTAGGGCTACTACGACCCAAGATCACCGGAGCCAACGTCCTCCACGTTATTCGCATGGTGTATGAGCGTCACCCGGTCAAGAGCATCGAGGCGTTCATTGATAGTGACATCGACGCAACGCTGTCTCGCGCACTCTTTCAGTGAGCAAAACCACCATAAATGATGCCTAAAGCCATCTAAGGCATCATTTATGGTGGTTCGAGGTGTTGTGGTACGACTGTACGGGTACTTGACGGTTAACCCAAACATAGGTAACCTCTGCGCATGGACATCAACTTCGACAATGTATATACCCTCTGGAACTCACCATTTTTTGGGTGGATGGTTGCCTTCGCTGCTATCTGCGTTCTTTCGGCTATCGGTTATTTCATCTCCGGGCGCATCGGCTCACAGCATAAAGTCGGTTCACTATTGTCTATCGCATCAATGGTTGGGGTTCTGGGCTTCTTTATCTGCGCTGTGCAAACCACCGTCACGGTATACGATAGTGCTCGTTCTGCTGTCAAAGAAGCCGCCAAAGAGACGTACGGAATCGACCTCTACAAGACCAATCTAGTGGATCTCGATGCGAAGTATATCTCCGAAGACGTTGACAAGAGCTTCTACCTATTCGGAACTACCACTCTTTCCATCGATGGCGATATCACGGAGGTAAAGCTGGTGTGGAACGACGGCGAGTACCAACTTGTCGCGGGTGAGAGCATCTTCGAGGAGCTTCCTAAAGTGAAGTAGCACGCCAATAAAAATGCCCTCCAAGCCGAAGCCTGGAGGGCATTTTGTTATTGGTGGTATTCGCGGTCACTCTCGTGGTGTATTCAGGACACATGTTGCTGGCTGGGGCTATTTGACTGCGCGTAAAGAAGGGTTATCCTGCTATTCCTTCTCTCAACCACTTTGCGGTCAAGCACCACCACTTACATCGAGGGTGACTTCCACTCACAATTACAGCGCTCGTGAGCTTCCGTTCAATGAGGCACGTTGTGTTCGCTGTGCGCCTTACCGAATCGAGATAACTCTACCATACGATTAGGGTACCCGCAAACCCTGTCTTGAGTAATTGCCAAGCACTTCATGACCTGCTAATCTGAAACTATGACTAAGCCCCGCATCCTCACCTCGAAAGAGCTTCAGGCGATCTTCGATGAGTATGAAGCTGCTGGTGTTGTCGTAGATGACGACACCGTTCAGGACTTCATGCTCTCGATGTACACGCCTTCCGAGGCACTCATCGTCTTGGGTGATGCACCTCAGGGCTGGGCTGACGTATGGCTGAATGCTGTCAATGAGTCGCCGGTCGTCGATGACTTCGGAGCGGTCATTCCTGCGGACAAGGTTCTCAATCAGTTTCTCCGCGAACAGTTCAGTGGACTGAACCTGCTGTACGACCGAGTGTACTGGCAGAGCACCAAGTACACCAAGCGTGACCTTCTACACATCAAGCAAGAAGTCCTGCGTGCATTGGAGCACACGTCTCAGTTCGATGAGCACACTCGCCCCTTTGCTTTCCTCCTTTTCTTCGGTCTGAGTGAGCCGAATGAGGTCACGCGCTACCAGGGTCTTGATACCAAAAAGGCTCTCATGCTGTACACCAACGGACTCCGAGGCGAGCGTCTTTACCAGTCGGTCACTCAAGACATCGACATGAACATCTGGGGTGGATTCGATGCCAAATAGGACCAGTGCTTTCCTGCCCAACTTCGCCGCTATCAGATGTCACGCCACTACCTTGATCGAGTCGGGTGTCATCGAGCGCATCATGAAGAACGATTACCCGCTGGACAAGGTGTTCGTCATGCTCTCCGATGTCCCACCTGAGTGGGAGTCGCTCTGGCGCGATGCTCTTGGATCAGACGGTCACGGCTTCTTCGAGCGTTTCTGCGCGTTCTACATCAAACAGTTCCACATGCCCTATGTGGTCACCAGAATGAAGGCTGAGTCCAAGCAGCATGTCGCCACTCTTCTGCGCTACCGTAACGAGGTCGCTCAGGTGAGCACGAAGAACCAGGCGTATGCGTACCTGATGCTTCTTGCAGGAATGAACAAGGAGACAGGTCGTCAGTGGGATGCTGAGGGCTACAACTTGAAGACGGTGGCACGGAACTACTTTGCAGGCTACAAGGCTGAGGACATCCTGACTGCTGCCAAGCATGACGTGGATATCAACCTCGTCGTCTCGATGAAGCCGTAGGTCTGAATTGACATCGGTGTTGCTTCTACGGTAACTTTGACTCATGGTTCGTGCCGTCTCTGCTGAACTCGCTGCCATCGGTGCCGAGTCATACAGCGCTGTCTACGAGAGCCACTACCTCAGTCAGTCCGACTACTCGGACGAGCATCACATCATCGCCCCAGATACTGAGTCTGTTCTGTCGTATATCGAGACGGAGGGTCTAGGAGACGTACCGTCGATTAGTGGTATCGAGAAGGTCGTCTTGGCAGCACGGCACCGAAACCGGTCCATTGGTGCCAGGATGATTCCTGCCGAGAAGTTCGTTCAGCTATGGTTGAAGGACGACGGCATGCTCTTCCACAACAATCTACGGACTCATACGCTGAACGTCGTGAAAGCAGACCAGGGCGGGCACTTAGAGCGTGTCTTCGTGCATCCGGATAGAGCATTCCTCGGTAGCCATTGGCGGCTGGACCAGGATGTCGATCTGGATGAGATTGTCCTTGCTCACCCCTTCTCCGCAGGCTTCTTCATGAAGCAAAACTTGTCTGTGGCGGAAGTAACTCACACCGTGGCGCGTAACCGGGTCGCTATTCCCACAGGGACATCATGGGGCACTGTACCCTCGACCCACATATCTCAGTGGCGGGATGTCTGCCAGCCGAACGAGGCTCTTTCATGGGTCACCCTCATGCTTCGTGTCGAGGGTCAGTTGCTCCCGCCAGAAGCAGATGCGCTTGAACTTGCCAGCCGCTATAGCTACGACAGCGCCGTGGATTTCATCAATCAGGGTGTCCCTTTTGATACCATCCCGTATTACATCGACAACGCTATCGATATGGACATAACGCTGGACCTTAGAGGAAGTGCAACGCAGTGATTCGGAACATCAAAGATGAGGCACTCAAGGACGTGAGAGGCAACAGTGTTAGGGGTAGGAACGTAACGGGTTTCTTCTCAAACTTGGGTCTCTTTCGGGACATCAATCCCTTGGCACCCGCTGCGGAAGATGCTGAAAGAGAAGCATTTACGGTTCTCGATGAGGACACGTTCAAGAGATTCGTCAAATCCGCTGCATTCAAAGCCATCAAGGGCGTTTCGACAGAAATGAAGTACGACTCTGGCTTTCAGATCAGCGCTGCTGAGTACGTGAATCTATGGAAGATTGATGAGGGCAAGTACCTGAGTTACGCACTTCACCCATTCAAAGATGAGGTGCAGATTATTGCAGACCGGATGGCTGTGAGAGACCTACTCGGGTCCAACTGGCGCATGGATACAGATGTGACCTACACGGAGCTAGCCATCATCAAAGCAGCAGCGCATATTCCTGAGTGTGTATCGTGGGATGAAGTTCGGTGCGAGGAACTGGCTTTTTCTGCCGCTCGCAGGCGCGTCTTTGAACTTCAAGGCATCGAATACGCCTGGGGTATGACTCGGAAGATTGATGTTGGCGCTTGGAGGGAATTCTGCGCACCAGATGAGGCTCTATCGTGGACTCTGGAAACGTTCGACAAGGTGGATAAACCTGACCGATTCGAGGCGCTCAGGCTTGCAAGCGAACACTCTTTCGACACGTGTAAGCCCTACTTCGATGCTGGCATTTGGAACTACAGTCTGGTGCAGAAACTCATTGAAGACGATATCGATTCATCACTTGTCTCATCGATGGGTATGAGATGATGACCAAATACGCTCAGCGCCTGGTAGGCATGGTGTTGAACCTTAGAGAAAGAGCAACACAGTGATTCGCAATATCAAAGAAGACACAGTAGACCTCATCAGAACCACGAGCGTCACAAGCGGCTTCTCTGACGTGGGAATCTGTCAGGATTCACCCCTAGCGCCCTCTGCTGAAAGCGCACGCAGCAGCGCCTTCCTGTTTCTCGACAACATCAGCTTTGGAAGATTCATCGAGTCTGATGCATTCCGGGCTATCGAGAATGTTCCGGAGCGGATAAGCAGCGACTTTGGTACTCAAATCAGCGGTCTTGACTACGTGAGTCTTTGGGCTGTTGACGGAGGTGAGTACCTGAGTAAAATCCTCTACCCTCAGGGCGAAATCATTGAACTTGTTCCGAACAGGTCGGAAGTTGCAGATCTTCTCAACACAGACTGGCTCATGGACCGCGATGTGACCTACCTTGAGTTGGCTATCATCAAGGCATCCGCCAACCTACCTTTCGGCATGTCGTGGGATGAAATACGATGCGAAGAGTTCGCTTTCGCTGTCGCCAGGAGCCGCGACTTCGACTTCTGGGACATCGAGGAGGATGACGGCTTCATCAAGGTGATGGACATTGGTGCATGGAGAGAGTTCTGCAAACCGGATGAAGCACTATCGTGGACTCTTAAGACGTATGACGCGGTGGATTACGATGAACGCTTCGCCGCATTAAGCCTTGCTCGTGACCATTCGTTTGACACCTGCACACCGTATTTTGATGCTCGGGTGGGGGACTATGAACTGATTAGCCGGAGCATTGAGCAAGGGATTGACCCCGCTCTTGCCAAATCAATGAGTAGGCGATGACTAGCCAAGTCCCTCAGCGCCTTTCTAAGGGCTTTGCACCCTCCGCCGTGCAGGTCAACGCATGAAGCATCTACGCCCCGTAGCGCCCAGTCTGCGGGAGATGTGGGGTGATTCTGTCGCTCAGGGGATTGGTTACCTTGTGTTCTCTGAGGTCAACAATTCACTCGTAAGAGTCGTTGCTCTGCCCTACCTCGAACTCGTCAACGTTTCGCTCGATCAACTGAGTGATGCGGAACGTGCTCAGTTCGTTTCCTCGGATTGCTATGCCAAGCTTCAACCGTTCTCGGAGAGGTGGGAGGCTTCTGGGTTCAAGAAAATGTACCCCTCTCAATTGTTCATGTTGTGGCGTATGGATGGCGGCAAGTACCTTGAAGAAAATACTATCAAGGGTGGTGCGTCGAGGTCGGTAACGACAGTAAGAGCTATCAGCAAAACCTATCTCAATGGCGATTGGCTCTTAGACAACCCCATCACCGAGATGGAGCTATCTCTGGCTCAGAGGTACCACTCTGAGTTCAGATTGGCGTGGGACGACATCACCATTGGCGAGTACGTCACGGCGTATCAGCACAACCGGATGGTGTATCGGAATTATGATCACATGGGAGTAAATGCGTGTAAGCAGGCGCTCGATACATGGCGACCTTTGGTGCGGAATCCTGATGAGGCGCTCGCGTGGATGTTGGCTTTCTTCCGAGGCGGTGACAAGGAGCCGACTGCCAACGAAAGAGAGCTTGTCGCCAACTACGACTATTCCGATATCGAGGGCTTGCTATCCATCGGTCTCAACACCGCTCAGATGCTCAATGCGTTGAAGCATGACATCGACCCCGACATCTTGCAGCAGATGAGGTAAGATGCCCACTCGACCGTTCTAGGAGAACCATGATTGTACTGACCACCCGTAAGCCATCACTGGATGATACCGCTGCCCAGATTGAGTTGGTGTGGCTTGTCGATGGCAAGAGGGTAGCGAAGCGCGTGCCGGAGAACACGGCGGTTCGAAACCCTCACGAGAGCGCAGTCCAAGAAACCTTTCCTGGCATCACCGATATCCGCCTGACCGGCTATCACGGCAAGCAGGGAAGCGAAGGGTACGCCTACAGCGTGGTGGAGTAGTTCGTGGTCTCTGACGTAGTGCCGGGTATTGAAGGGTGGCGAGGATGTTCTGTGCCACAGGCGTTGGATGGTGTGCACCTGAATGAGTATTCAGCGGCTCGCAACAGCACGTCAACCGCATCTAGGGTGAACTGGCTGAAAGCCCCGTGGAAGCTGGGTCAGCCTCTTACCACAGAAGATCTTGTTGTAGCTCGTGATGCGTATGCTCACCAGATCAACTGGCACAGTGTCGGTATCGAGGCGCTCATCTTTGCCGCTCGAAGGAGTAAGCACCTATGGGATGGACCACACTGTCGAGAGTCGGTAGTTCAGATGAGGATTATGGAGTCGTGGGAGCGCGTCGTGAGTAAGGATGAGTCTCTTGCATGGTCACTACTTCCGCTGCGTGACTACTACACGGGTGTAGACGCTGAGACTCCATCAGACGACATCTTGTGTCTTGCTCGTGACTATGACTTCGATTCCGTAGAAAGAGTGCTTTCATCAGGGGTTACCGTACCTGATACCATCCGATACTTCTTGGACAATGACGTGGATGACTCTTTGATGAAGACGGTCATCGAGAGCTTCGGTTCAGGCATGCAGGAGTAACAACAACGCCTCTCAACCAGTGAAGGAAGAGAGGCGTTGTTACGAGCAAGGTGCTCGCTGTTGCTTACTAGCGAAAGGGGCAACGGCGTGAGCATAGCGCGAAGCTGTTAGCCCGTCAACATCAAATTGAAAACCGCCCCTGTGGTGTTCACCGAGGGGCGGTTTTGTTGTTGCTAGTTCTCAGCCGGTACTACTTGGTGTCGAAGCTGTCCCAGTCCATCGGAACATCCTCAGGAGTGTAGTCCACGTCCACGGAGGTGTCCGGCTGGTCGTTCACCTCCGCCTGCTCGTCATCCCACTCGGCGGCGAGGAAGTAGCTGCCGTTGTCCTCCACCCAGACACCGCCCTCGATCTGGTGCTCGATGAACCCGTCGAGTCCGAGCTTCTCGGCACCTCGCGTGTTACCGATGTACTCGTAGTATTCCTGCTCCGCGTTCAGAACCTGCATGATGTCTCCTTGGGGTGGGTGGTTGATTCGATATTTAGAGCTTATACCAAGCGCTCATGTTGTGCAACCTGCGATTCAAAACAAGAAAGACCCGAAGTGTGATTACCACTCCGGGTCTTTCTTGTTGCCGCTAACGCTTGATGAGCGAGCGAAGGCGGTCGATGAGACGCGGGGCGTTCGGATCGCGGTGGTGCACGGTGGCGTTCTTGGCTCGGACGACACCGATGGTGCCGTAGCTGGCGTTCGGGTTCTTGCCGACGAAGTAGCGGACGGCGAAGTGGTCATCGTGTGCGAGTTCGAACAGCGTGCTGGACGATGCGTTCTCGTGCTTGGCGATGGCGATGCGAACGAGGATGGAGTCGTGCTTGATGTTCTGACGAAGGGTCTCGTCGGTGGTGTCCTTGCGGGCGATGTCGGCTGCCTGCATCCGGAATGCGGGGCTGTCCTGGTACTCGGTCGAGAGGTCCGTGTCCATAGTGACTCCTTTGTGTCGGTGTGTACTTTCAACCTAACCCAAAACGGGGGTCAGCGCAAGTCTGAGTACCAACGTGCGCTCTGTTCCGAACGTAGGGGCTATCTGTTAGTATCCCCTAGTTCAGGAGGGTGATATGGAGCAGAGACTACATGTCGTGGTAGGTGCGCAGTATGGCTCGGAAGGTAAGGGTCATGTCGCTGCTCGTCTTGTCTCCAATGAGCTAGCCATCACAGGCACTGAGGTTATCAACATCCGTGTCGCTGGACCTAATGCAGGTCACACCGTGTACGACAGCCAAGGTCGGAGATTCGGTCTGAGGTCTGTCCCTGTAGGTGCCGTAGTGAGCGATGATGTCGTGTGCTATATCGCCCCTGGCTCAGAGGTAGACATCGACGTACTTCTTGCCGAGGTGAACGACCTTAGGCAGCGCGGTCATGCTGTGGCTCGACTTGCTGTTTCTGGTGAAGCAACCATCATCACATCGGAGCATCGAGACCGTGAGAAGGAAGAGGGGCTGACCTCTCGAATCGGGTCTACTGGTGTGGGTGTAGGCGCTGCTCGTGCAGACCGAATCATGCGGACTGCGATGCGCGTCATTGATTCGCCGGATGTCGTGAAACGTCTGACAGATGCAGGAATCAGCATCGCTGAGCCTCAGTCGGTCTATGGGTTCGATGACCTGTCGATAGATAAGGCGTTCATCGTCGAAGGCACTCAGGGCTATGGTCTAGGAACTCATGCGGGGTTCTACCCAATGAGCACGTCATCGAATGCTCGCGCTATTGACTTCCTGGCGATGGCAGATATCAGCCCGTGGCGGCATGGTATATCTGTCAAGGTATGGCTCGTGGCGCGAGTCAATCCCATCCGGGTTGCGGGTAATTCGGGGTGGATGAAGGATGAGACAAGCTGGGATGAGATAGGTCTCGAACCAGAACTTACTACTGTGACCAAGAGGGTCCGAAGAGTCGGCGGATGGGATGCGGAACTGGTCTCCAATGCGGTTCAATCTAACGGTGGCTCTGCCGTATCTCTGGTGATCTCGATGCTCGATCATGCCTTCCCTGAGATGTACGGTGTGGATGACAGCACAACGGATTTTGGAACGCTACTAGGTGCAGAGCGCGAACAAGAGTTCCATGCATGGATAGTCGGTATCGAGGAAGAGTCAGGCACTCGAATCGGGATGGTCACGACTTCACCCACCACCTCGTTCATGAGATAGCACGCCGTGCTTTGCATGAAGACCTGCAATCCGGTTTACAGGAAAACATGTAGCCGCGATTATGAGAAAGCTGTAATCGGGGTTATGGGAAAGCTGTAGATTGACACATCAGAGAACTTCCATTAGTGTTATGAGTGGAGGTGCATAATGCGCGAGCTAGCTGATGATGTCAAAGAGTACATCGACGTACCCATCAACGTGTTCCTTCCGCGTATCTCCAAGCAAGTAGAGTTGGTTCCTCAGCGTATCGACGCAAAGGTTCCCATCATGGAGACCATCGTCAACGTCTACCGTCACTCCTTTGCTTCTTTCCCCGATCAGCGGACGGTCAGAAAGATTCTTCTGCACGACAACGCCGCTTCACAGTTCAACTACGGCACTAACGTCTACTCCGAGTCTGTCCGGACGGGTTTCCTATCGAGCGACCTCTACAAGTCTTTTGAAGCGAAGTCCAAGCCCTTCAATGAGATGCCTGTCGGTATTCTTCTAGACCTCTACGCCTGGGGTGGCGACGGTTTGGCTAACACACTGAGTGCTTTCTGGCAGAAGAGTCAGAACCTCGGCAAGATGGTCTCGTTCGACCAGCCCGCACGTAAGGCGCTCCTAGCTAGTGACTGGCGTATGGACCAGCCAATCGACATGGCTGAACTCGCCTTCGTCTTCTACCAGTACTGGCAGCACGCTGGCTCTGAGTTCACCCTGAGAAATTGCATTGAATCTCTGTCCACTCCCGTTCTGCGAGGGATTCTGGCGGAACGGTTTGCCACTCGCGGATACAAGACAGCCCTCACGAATCCTCGACACCGCAGCATGTGGGACGCAGCCCTGCGTCTCTTCACGGGAGACACAATGTCGTGGTTCTTGCTGGCACAGTACCCGATGTCTAACTACGACGATAACGACGAGACCACCGTGACCTTCGAGGAAAAGTGGGCGATGCGTGGTCTAAGCCAGAGGCACACTCCTGCCAAAGTTGCTCCGTTCGTCCTCAGGAGTTACCCGCCTTCGATGATCGAGAACGCGATGAAACACGACATTGACTTGGGCATCTTCAGGTCGATGATGGCGGGAGCATCCTGATGGCTGATGAAGTGGTATGGGGAAAGCCTACTCTTGACCCCGGACGTATCGCAGCGTGGTCAGGTGTCTGTCTCAACGATGTTCAGAACTTCCGTGAGCTACCATCCGAAATTACAGTGGCTATTCGAGATGCATTGTCTATTCGAGGCGGAACTGCGAGCAACTCAATCCGGTTCAGCTTCCTTGATATCGTCAGGGTGGATGAACTGTGGTTTGCGCTTTCTCGGTTCCCTAACGTTCTCATGCACCTCGCTGTTGAAGACCGATATTGCGAGAATATGATGTCGTCTCAGTACATCAAGGCGTTAGAAGAAGCAGTCGGTATCGAATGGTTCTCATGGCTTGCTAATCTTGCGCTACAGGGTGAATACCAGACCGGAACCGGACCCAATGGCATCAAGAGCAGGTGGGCTGAGAAAAACGATCTACCTATCCACGTTTGGGTATCCGAATTGGCTGCCACCGGTCTTCGATTCGATGATGTCGCCAACTACATCGGCGCGGGTGTTCGAGACGTAGAGCAGATTCAGTACCTTGTGGAGAACGACATTGACATCGATGTCTACCTTGCGCTGTCATCGAACATGTCGAATTGACTAGCAAGTCTCGATAACGTATCCTGAAGAGTATGATTGCTGGAAGTTTTGAGCGTACGACATGGGGTACACCCCTGCCCATCAAGGCATCACTCATGAACGACGACAGGGCATCTGCATTCGTAAGCTCCTACAAGAAGTCGCTGAACCTCACCACTCGATACACCGAAGAAGAGATCAATGGCGAGTCGCTCGACCAGCAGTACGTTGACGATGCTACTCGGGGCTACCCGTATGCCCTACGACCTCTCAGCCCCTCCTACGATGACTTTGAGATGGTCTTTGACCTCTACGGCGTTCCTCAGGATGTCCGCGATGAGTTCAGCGTCTCCAGGACCGGCTTGTCTATCCTGAAGAACGGTTCCAAGGGAGGGGATGCTGAAGGCGCTCTCATGCTTCTTCGCACCTTCCTCACCTACGGCGACGACATCTACAACTTCGGTCAGGGCGGTGCTCTACTGTGGCGTTCGAGCAACGAGGTGTGGCAGCTTGCTGGCGACGAGATTGGTCCGCTACATCTCGCTGCGAGCATCAACGCTGGCTTCTGGGACACCATCTTGGACAACAATCATGCCATCGACTTCAAGCAAGAGAACAAGACGCGCATCAACTTCTTGAAGATGTTCACCCGCCGTGAGCTTGCCTTCGTTGTTGCTCGATACCCTCGCGCTCTCGTAGACACACTCAAAGGCATCGCTACCACTCCGATGGTGGATAAGGATGTGTCATTCGTCCGCAAGTTCGCAGGCGCTGAGACTCTCGCATGGTTCATTGGTCGTGAGATGCTCTTCCCCTCGCTCTACAAGTTCCCGCCCTTCACCGATGACTGGGAAGAGAAGTCGGGGATGAGCTTCGGTAACTGGATTCGTCAGATGTATGACGTGTATAACCTCTCGTTCGACAAGGCATGGCACTTCGTCGAAAACGGTCTGTTCAGCCCGGTGGTCATCGCACACGCAATCCATGAAGACATCGATCCTGGTGTCGGTATTGCTCTACTACGAGGTGAGTAATGAAAGAGCCATTTAGTACGACCACATGGTCAGCGCCTATGCCTATCTCCGACGAACTCACCGCCTTGGGTCACCTCAAACTATCGCAGCTTGAGGGCTTCTATGAGTATGTCTTCGGGGTCGATTCTGTCTTCGATTTCGATGGCACCAAGCGCATGATGAGTGAGGCGTTTGAGTCCTATGGAGACACCCTTACCGCCAATCATCTCCTTGCAACACTGCGTCTCATCACGGTCGATTTTAATGCAGGTATAGATAGGGTGCCTAGAGATTCTGGCGGTAAGGTCAAGGCGTTTGCCGAGGTTGTCTCCGTGAGCGAGTATGCCTTTGCGGTTGCTCGATTCCCGCACATCCTTGCTCGAACGACCAACTATTTAGACCATACGACGCTCATGTGGGATATGACTATCGCTCGCGGTGTTGGTGATTATTCATCCTATGCATGGCTCGCCTACTTCTTCGACAACAACTACCACGAGCGTATCGGCGGTCATGGTGCATCGCGGTGGGAAGTGAAGACCGGCTCAACCATCAGCGAGTGGCTGCTCGATATCAAGGGTGCTGGCGTGGACTTCGACACCGCATTGAGGTACCTGGATCTTGGTGTCCACAATGTGCGTACCATCGCGGAGTCGATGCGTCATGGTGTGGATGATTCGCTAGTGGCTTCGTTCCGTCAGGGTTCTACTACTTGACTCTCAGTCTATTACCTGCTACGTTGAAGGTTCACCTACTAGGAGACTAACCACTATGAAGTCTGTCCGTCACCGCTGGCTCATGCGTGCAGGAGCCGTTACCGTCGCCGCTGCGACTGTTCTCGGTATCGCTGGATGCTCCGCCGAGTCCGACACCAGCGACTCCAAGCCGAAGGTCTCCGAGACCGCTACGGCTGAGCCTTCCGAGTCCGCTGCCCCTGTCGCTGACTACGGCGATGTCATCCCGAGCGACAAGGTTCTCTCGAACGAGCACGGTTCGTTCACGCAGATGAAGCTTGATCCGAACAGCGACGCTCTCACCTGGGACGCGTCCAAGGTGACGGCTGCCGGTCTGGGTTCGTTCTCCGAGGCTGATGCCACCAGCGCCCAGAAGTGGGTTGCTGAGTTCGTGGCAAGCGACAGCACCGACTCGTACGCACTGAATGGTACGGCGGAGGACGCTGCTCGCTGGTTCGAGGAGAACAAGGCTACCCTCATCGACCCCGACAACCTCGCTCTGTTTGAGGCTCCGCCTACCGATAACGCCGAGAACGCTTCCGACCGTCACTCGATCATCAACACGGACAACCGCTCCAACGTCCCGGTCCTCATCTACGATGGCGGTCCTCGTGTCGCCAACAACGAGATCGACTTTAACTCGTTTGAGCATTACCTCAACGGTGAGGACTACCTCAAGATCAACGGTAGTGCGATCACGAAGTACCGCACCACGGACGAGGCATCGGCTGCGAAGTTCACCGAGAAGTACGGTCCCGGCGAGACTGATGCATACCCCGGATTCACCGATGGCAAGGACGGCACGGTGAACTTCCTCTGGAACTTCACCTACTTCGTCATCCCTGACGGTGATTCGTGGCGACTGGCTTCCTACGACAATGAGCTTTTCGCCACCGACCCGCCCATCGATTGAGTTCTACCTCACTCGATAGCTACAGCCCGACCTCATCAAGAAGTCGGGCTGTAGCTCGTTGAAAAGAATTTCGGTCGAAGTGTTGCGCTCTCGCTCGACATGTAATAGAGTCTAATTATCACCGACCGAGACACTAGCTCAGGAGAACATCATGGCTGCAATCGACATCATCAACACCAACGTGGAAGACACCATCAAGCGTTACCGCCGTGCCGCCAAGCGCCTCAACACCATCGCTGATGAGGAGGGTGTCTCCGTCCCCATGCCCCGCGACATCGAGAACTACGTCAAGCTGACGGAGCAGGTCGCTGGCGCTCTGTTCGTCCAGTACCACGCCAAGTCGAACGGCGGTGACCTCAAGCGCCTGCTCGCCAAGATCGACCACGAGGTCGTCCGTGCCGCCCACGAAGAGGACACCTCCAAGGGCTACCTGGAGTTCCTCATCCTCACCACCGCTCACATCCGCGTGGGCATCGAGGACAACGCCTGACCAACTTCGAATCGCCCTAGCCGCCGTCATGGTAGCTAGGGCGATTCGTCGTTTGACCCCACACCAATAGTGGTCTATCATCAGTCTATGACCACTAGCGCTATCTACCGGAAAACATGGGGAGATCCTCTCCCTATCACTCCGGCAGTGGACGCTATTTCCGACCAGATGGTCGATTTCATCGGTTCTCCTGAGCACATCAAGATGTCTCGGGATGCGGGAGAGCGAATGCCCTTCCCGCTCTCGCCGGAAGCCGTGGTGGTTCCTTCGTACGACAGCTTTCTGGTTGCGATGTACGAGATGAATCTCCCGGCTAGCTTCCGTGATGAGTTCTATGACTCGAAAATCGGTCAAGCTGCTCGGCAGGTCTCCTTCTCCACGTCCACCACGGGCACACCTATGAGCGCCCGTGACATCCTCGGATACGTCCTTGACTACGGCTATGACGTATTCACCTACATTGGGTTCTTGCACAACCAACAGGTCTGGTTTTCGCATGGCGTTGACCTGTGGAACCTCTCAGGGGATGTTCTCAACAGCCCTAACCTGTCAATTGCGGCGAAGAGTATCCAACTCTCGCCCATCATTCATAAAAGTATCCGACTCTCGCCCGACGCTCACAAAAGTACCAGTCAGAAGCTGACAAGAATCGTGACGGTTGGACAACTCGCCTTTGCTGCTGCTCGCCGTCCACGTATTCCGATGCCTGAAAACAACGGGGATGGCGTACAGTTCGCGTGGCGGTTTGAGACCATCAGCAGAGCGATTGGTCTGGAGGCTCTGGCGTGGACCTCGTATTTCCACAGCCAGGGAAAGCTCGACCTGCCTGACGTTGCGCACAATAGCTGGGAGTCCATCACAGGACTGAGCATGGTTGATTGGCTCGTGCGATGCCGCGAGCTAGGTGTATCTTTCGACCTGGCTCAGAAGTTCCTCGCTAAGGGTGTCTACAACCCCGAACACATGTCCATCTCCGAGAGCTACGATATCGATACGGACATCCTCGATAGCATGACGAGCGGTGCGCTGGCATGACCCTCACGACCACCAGCGGCGCTTTCAGAAGGACTAACTGGGGAGAGCCACTTCCTATCTCGGATTCAGTCGCCAGGCTCCCTATGGCTCAGCTATCGACACTCCCCAACGAGAACGTATTCCTGGGTATCCATGATGACCATATAGGGTCTTTAGACCGTGACGCTATCTTCACTTTCAATGGGAAGCCGACCCGAGATGGAGTGCGCGAGTACATCCAGTTTGCACCCGATACCAAGTCATTTCGCTTGCCGCCGATAAGCATTCTTGACAGAGAGATTGACCTCAACGCGCTACCCGAGCATATGGCTCACAGTGTCCTGTCGTCTGAGTTCTACAGGAGAGCAAAAGAGAACGCTGCGGAGAGCTTGTTGCTCCCCGCCTACCTCTATCCACGAGATGTGTTGCGTCTATTCTTAAATCATGGCGATGACGTTTTCCGTTATGAAGAAGAGGGCTACTTCACCCTTGCTCCTGCGGATGACCTTTGGGAGATGACTGGACCAGTTATCAACGAGTCGATGATGTCTGTCACTCTGCGTGATGCTCGGTGGAACAACGAACTGTATTCCTCTTCGATCAGCATCATGCAGAACTTCACCGACAGCGGTCTCCCTGTTTTCCTGCCAGAGTATGCCTACGCTATTGCTCGGTTCCCGCGAATACTTGCTTACCACGCAAACGCCCTGTTCAGAAACGACAAGCTCATCTACCCTCTACTCAAAGAGTTGAGACGTGATGGCGACAACGATGCTTTTGCTTGGGCAATGACTCTCGCCCAAGAGAACAACGAGACCCTTTGGAAGTGGGGCGCTTCATCCAAGATGGAGTACACCTGGCGCTTTGAAGAGCCTGGTGTCTATCTGAAATTCGTGAAGGACATCAAGGCTGCTGGAGTGACGTTCGATCAGGCTGTAGGCTTCATCAATCACGGTCAGTATGATGCCAATTCCATCATTCGGTTTGTCGAGAATGACATCGACAGTGACTTGGTTGGCAGCCTGTGATTACACGCTCAGATGACGGATGGATTGACTTTCTCGAACCGTATTTCAGCGTCATCAACGAGGTCGAAGAGCTACCATCTCATTTGGTGCACGAGTTCACAAAGCGACACAACATGTCCATGATTCCCGGCTCCTTCTACATGCTTGGAGTGAGTGTCAAAGAGCTTGAAATCGTCACAGGGGCGGTGCCTCGTGATACTAAAAGAGCGGCATCCTTCCTCGTTCTGTCTCGTGCTCGTGAAGCTGCAAATCTGCTCCTGAATGGTTCCGATCCCAGCTTCAACGTGCAGGACGCATTGCTCAATATCATCCACAAAAGGATGAACGTCGCCATCCTCGCTGGACTCAACTCTTCGAAAGTGCTAGCCGCTGTGCTCTGCTCGTTGAGTGTTGATCCTTTCGAGACCGATAGCGGTACCGACGACTGGCTCTGGGTCGCTGACATACTCGCGGTTTGCTCACTGGATGAGTTCGCTCTGTACCGCAAGATGGGTCTTGACCGAGACGGTATGCTCGCCATCATCAAAAACGACGTAGACCGGCACATTCTCGGTTCGCTCTGACTTGACAAATGGTCTATTACACCCTACTGTTGCGGGATGGATAAGAGCGTCTTTGAGAGAACAACGTGGGGTAGCCCTATCCCCATCTCGGACGACCTCAATCGGTTCTCTGGCGAGAACATCAGGATGGACAGCCTCTACGAGAAGAGCTTCCCCAGCGTCACACTTGACGACCGCGACGGTATGTTCATCGACTTCACCAATCCAGAGATGGAGCTTATTCCCGTTGCCGTTCTCGATGAGATGATGGACCTCGAAGGTCTGAGCGATGACGAGCGGGATGCCATCAAGGCTACCGACTACTATCACTTCGCCTGCCATCACGAAGATCACACCGGCTGGAAGCCCACACCGGAGGTTTCACGGCGCATCCTGACGCAACTGGTCAACTGGGGCGATTCCCTGCTCGACATCGAGGGGCTTCGCAATCTACCTCGGTACCACGGTGAGTTCGGGGAGAACACCACAGGCGGGTTCCTTATGGTCGATTACCGCACACCCGAAGAGATTTGGGAGTTGCTCGGTGATGAAGTGAACCTCATGCACGTTGCGGTTGCGCAGTACGTCAACTACGCAGACAAGGACCATCCCTACAACGAGGCGGTTATGCAAAGCCTGGGAGAAATCCCTGTCGCTCAGTTCGCTGCTGCTGTTTCGCGTTTCCCTCAGTTCTTGCGGAGAGACCTCTACTCCATCGACACGACCGCCTTCTTCGATGTCAAGTATGAGGTTGAAAAGTTCGACTTCGATGATGCGTGCTGCTGGGTCTTCGAGATCAGTGCCGACTCGCATCTCACCCCTAGTAGCTCCGGTGAGTTCGACGACCTCTCACTAGACCATCTCACGCAGTGGAGAGCCAAGACAGGTATGTCCATCGTAGAGTGGGTAGAAGACCTCACGAGCAACGGTTTCCTCTTCGATGATGTCATCCCGTTCATGTTGTCCGGCACCTACGATTCGAGTGTCATCAAGAAGCTCATCGCTGCTGATGTAGACCCAAGTCTTGCCACCTCGCTGACGGGAGTGAACCCATCGTGATGCGGTCATCTTTGATGGATAAGGGATGGAAAGCACCTCTTCCTGTTGAACAACACGTGATGTGCAATGACATGCCCCTTGTGAAGTTCTGGCAAGAGGGTGTGCATGATGGTCGGGGTGCTGAGCTTGCCCCTCGATGGGATCTGACGCAATGCAGGAAGCCTTCGCTGAGTCAGATTGAGGCAGTTCTTCCCGAGTTGAACCTCACCGATTCGCAGTACGAGAATCTTGTTCAGTCAGAGATGTATCAGAACGCTCTCGATGCCGACGATGACATGGGTGAGCCTCGACCGAATGAGATGTCGATTGCTAACGTGGTGGACCTTGTTGCCCACTATGGTGATGACTTCATTCTGGGACATTTGATCAATCCGCACGACAAGATCTTGATCACCACACAGTCCATCTCGCACCTCACCCTAAGCTGCATTGGTCAGCAATTTAGGCGGAAGCGTATGGTCGGTTACATGGACCCCGTATTCGATGTGGTCTCTGTCGCGGAGGTGGGCTTTGCTGCTGCCCGGAATCCCAGCGTCGTACAGGATATCTGGCGGGGAGATTTGGATTGGGTGAGCATGATCGTTCCCGACCTGCGCGACCTATGTGGCGTTTCGGCGTTTGCCTGGGCGGCGTACTTCTTTGTCATTATGAATGACGCTTTGGTGGGTGTCATCGACGACGATGGTGTGAGTACCGGCGCACTGAGTCTTGACGAGAATGCGCTACATGAATGGCTGCGTGAGTTCATAGGTGCAGGTGGCGACTTCGACAAGTTCATCCAGTTCCAGAATGCACACATCAATGACGTAGAACAAATGATTGCGTTGGTGCGGAACGATATCGATTCCAACCTTGCAAGTGCGATTCACAGCGGGGTGAGTGCCTGATGTGGGGCATGTTCGACAAGCGGCAGAAGCCCTCTCCGTTATGGTCAAGGTACCAGCCTGCCATTGTCAGTTGGGCGCAGTTGGTTGACGTGGTTGCAGGTCAGTATGCCGACCGTAATCGCCTCGCAAGCATCTCGGATGCTGAACCTCTCGCCGGTCGGGTGGTTTCCTTCCTGATGCGCTGTGACCTTGGTGTCGATGAAGCAGTTGGTGTGCTGGGTCTCCGCGATGACTTCTCGGACAACTTCGATGCTGTCGTGGGTATCGTAGAACGCGCCATGCGCCTTCCTAAGGCGTTGGAGCACCAGAATGAGCGACTGGGCGTGGTACTTGACTACAAGCCCACAGCGCCCCGCACAGAGTCTGTGGAGCTACTTCTGCTCCTGTTACTCCTACCGAACATGGATGGCGATCAGGAGGCGCTTGCTGGTATCGAGAGGATGCGTAAAGGACTGACTTTCGGCAGCATCTACAACCTCCACACCATCACGGGGTTTGGTGTATCCGCGCTTGTTGATTTGGCTGGCTCATGACAGTCACCATGACGAACAACTACACGGAAGAGATGCTCCAAGAGCGAGTCAATACGCTTATCGCGCGGCATCGAGATGAGGCTTCCCGTGCAATCTCGATGAACAGTCCGAATGCTGTGCTCAATATCACCTCTCGTAGACTCCACCATACTGGTTATCTCAGTATCGCAACTCTTTCCAGACTGCTGGGTGACAAAGGAAGCATGACAGCAAAGGCTTATATGCGAATGCATGACTCCTTTATGCACACCAGCCATAGCGCGCTGGATATCGTAGCTAGTGTCAATGATCGCATACGCTATGTCGAGGGGAATATTCCTGACCTCGCTGCACATCCTGACTTTTCAGCGGTACTTCTTGCTTCACTCTTCATGTTTGACAAGCGTTCTATGACCAGTCTACGGCATATGCAGTGGGATGTCATGGCGGAGGTAATCGGCACCATCGGGCTAGAAGAGTTCGCCAAGTACGCCATGCTCAACAAGAGCATTGACTCGATAGCCCTGGCAAGCAAGTACGGTATTGACGCGGACTTGTCTTCGATGCTTTAGAAACGACTAACGCCCCACCGTGTCTCTTGGTGGGGCGTTAGTGAAGTGGCTGGGTCAGGCGACGTTGCGGATCTTCAGCCATTCGAGGGCGTTGGATGCGGCACGACCAACTTCAGCGTCACCGGGGTGGTTCCTGCGGAAGGCGGCACGCACTGCCTCGAAGCGGTCACCATCGGTGTAGTAGGCACGAGCGAACTCGCGGAACTGCGCGTCGGTCGCGGGGGTCTTGATGTAGATTGCCGACTGGATGCCGTAGTCCAGCGCCTGACGGAGGATCTTGTTGTTCTTGATCTTCTTGATGGGGGTCGTGTCGGTGATGGTCTGCGTGGCGGTCATGATGACTCCTAGTCGAGGGGATGAACCTTGCGATACTTTGAGCTTAGCGCAGGACTTTCGCGTCTGCAACCCCTATCCACAATTGGTTTCTGGATAGGGGTCTTTGACACTACTTGCTGGGCGTGAAGGGCTTGTGCGTGAAGCGCTCGACGAGCTTCTCGTGGAGTTCGAAGGCTTCGCCCTCGGAGAGGTTCATGACGATGACGCTGCCGTTGCCGTCAGCCTGGATGCTGACGGGACGACCAACGGAGTCGGTTGTGTCGCGGACGTTGATGTCGCGGTCCTGGGGGATGAAGTTCTGACTGCCCATGTTGTTCTCCTTGTCGTTTCTTTGACACTACCAACCATGCACAGCAGTGTCAAACTAGCTGTATGGCGCTCACGCCTCTTTGGCTATCTCGGCGGGACTGACGACATACTCGGCTTGACGTTGATGGCTGTATAGCCTAATCTCGATAGATGCATGCAAAGATACCGGGTTCGTGGGCAGAGCTTCGAGCGCGCCTCATGCCGGTATGGCGAGAAGGCGCACGACAGACTAAGTTTGAGAAGTATCAGGTCTCGACGATCCTCCAAGCGTTTCACCAGGAACGTATCAACGTTGCCACTATGACCCGCATCATCGGACTCAATGAGCCTGAGCAGATGACTATGTTCCGAAGCATCATGGGTGGTGCCGTAGAGATCTCCAAAACCACGTTGAGCAAGAACAAGTTCACCTTCCGCAACACCCAGGACTGGTCTCTTCTTGCGCCTGTTCTTCGTGGTGAGTACAAGGGTGCTCGGAACTCCGGTATCAGGTGGAAGTCAATCGACGATGCAGTCCTTCTCATGCTCGGATTGAAGAAGGGTGAGACCAAACCGTCTTGGGGTGAGATAGCTACCATCCTCACCACTCTTTCGGTGAAGCAGGCTATGGAAATCTTCGAGCGTTCGGGTAGAGACCTCACCAAGACACTCTTGTACTCGGAGCACGATATCGATATCTTCCTTGCTGAGGCGTTCTCTGGATGAATTTGCGATATAGCTGCCGCCTGTTGGTATTGGTTTGCGCACTACTCATCATGGTGTCCGGATGTGCTTCATCGGAGGTGAGGTCTTACCAACAAATCATCGACGATATCGACTATCAAACAGCGGGAAACGTAGTGCGTAAGAACGTTAGTCCTCCGATTGGTGGAGTGCCAGAAGGTATCCCCGACTATGTTGCTGTCTACTATGAAGGACCGGAACCCAGAGAAGAATTAATAGTACGGCTAAACGGCATAGGAGCCGACTGCACGACTTACAAAGACAGCTTTTACGTTAGCTGTCGAGGTATCGACAACACTGTAATCAAGGTAACTCTGGAGACCATATCAATAGATGGCAATGAAGTTACGTCAACATGTATAAGTCTGAGTAGAAGATGAAAGCTATGTGTCTCATCAATTGACATATATGCCTATTAGAAGTACCCTCGGAGTATGAAGAGCATCGATGCCGAAAAGGCAGAGGTTGAACAGCCGCGTAGCTGGTGGCATCGTGCCACTCTCGCCGTGCTCAAATTCATCACGTATCCCATCGTGCCTCCGAGTGTCTATGAGAAAGATCTTGCAGCACGACGCGAACTCAGCGAGTCGCTCACGAGGGTGCAAAAGACACTCGAAGAATCCCTTGCTCGTTCCAACGAGACCGTTGCAGTACTAGAACTCATCAGCACTGTCCTAAGCTGGAAGCTCCCCGTTGCCGAGATAACGCACTACCGCGATCTCATCTACATCTGGTCTCAGGCTGGTATACCTGCCAAACGGATAGAACGACTGCTCAATGAGTACCCTAGTGAACTTTACGCAGTTCACGTGGCTATGGAGGATGCTTTCATCCGTAATCCAGAGATCAAGATTGCGTCGAACTCGACCCTGGTTGAGGTGAACGAGTTCATCGTCAGTAGTCTTCAATCCATAGTTGAAGGCACTTATAGCCGCGCAGCTTTTTACATCCGAGACGACGATTTCGATATCGACATCATGGTCTTGCTCGCGTTGGCTAGTGACCCTTCCGTGAAGACCTACATCGAATGGTACGCGCTCATGGATGCGCTCGATTATTACTCGATCCCTCAGTTGGTCATTTTGCTGGGCGCGTTCGATATCGCAAGGGTGCGGGATATGGGCGAGAAGGATGTTGACTTCGATATCGCCATGTCTATGGTCTCGCCTTCCAGCTTCCTATAAAGCATTCCTCAACAGCATTTTTCTTCGAATCTACCCATATAAAAGATGTAGCGCTCATCGTGCTCTAAGCTCGGTTCACTAACCGAAAGGAGACAATCATGAGCGTGACAGTCGAAGAATTGAAGGCTTTGCCAGGAGGTTCCGTTGTGGTGTTTACATCACCTGCGGACACGATGCAACCCGAAGAGTATCCAGCGACAGAGCATCCCGTGACGCGGGTCAAGGATGATAACTACTACCGCGACTTTGTGAGCGCATGGGTTCCTTCCGAGTATACCGCCGAAGACCTCGCGTCTCAGGCTGATGTTCGGATCGTGTACGTACATGAACCACGAGAGGTTTGATCGATTTCGTCTTTCGAGTTGCATCCATCTGAGACATGTGATTGGATGTACTTATCGGCAAGGTCATAGGGACTGAGCCACAGACCAAAGGATGACATCATGCTCGCTGCCCTCTTCGCCAAGAAGTCCAAGCCGGTCGTTCGCAAGCAGATCACCCTCGCAGAACTGAAGCTCGGTGACAAGGTGCGCATCACCAACGGTTCGTGGGTCGCGGTCGTCGATGTCTACGCGGCGGTGGCGTTCCCCGGTCAGCTTTCGGTCACCACGACCGAGGGTCTCTACTGTGTCGGTGAGCCGTTCGAGACGGTCTACGTCACGGTCTGAGCACAGCGCTTCTCAAAGCACCCCTACTGATTCAGTTCGGTAGGGGTGCTTTGACTTTTGGTGCGGAAAGACCTATCCTTTGCCGCATGAACTCACTCGCTACAGATCCACGCATCACATATGACGTGCCTGGAGTGATTGCGCCTTGGCTCGTCGAGAAAGACGACAAGACCTCTACGTGGACCGACATCATTCTTAGTCACCCTGACGTTGAGAGGGAGGCATATTACGAGGATATGCAAGGTCATCTGAATCGGGTGTTTGGTTCTGCTAGTCAGGCAGACAGGTACATCTATGAGAGGTTCTTCTCCGGTCTACGCAAGCATGCTTCTTTGGGTATGAAGCCTATCGACTCTGCGGTGCATGATGCTGTACATGATCTTGGTCGGCATCACTGGATTGGCGAAGACGAGACCTTGCAGAAAATTGCTCTGGATGACTTTGGTCCAGCCCTGTTCATGTATCTAGGCACACCAGATAACAGAAAAGGCATCGTCGCAAAGTACGGCAAAGGAATCCCGTTTCAGTCACCAGTGCCCATCCACGATTTACTCAACGAACAGGTAGAAGAACCCACTTCCTACGAAGCTTCCGGTGGGTTCAGTACCGTATGGCTCGACATAGCTATCGACGAGGGCATCTTGTCCAACAAGCTTCACCTTGAACGCGATACCATCAAGCAACTTTTCTTGGACGTGTTTGACTCCCCGCAGCAGGCTGAGGAATTCTTCTACCGTTTCGTGGTGTCTCAGGGCGGTTCTAGACCAATCAGTGCTGAAACTTTTCTCGGTATCGGTCTGCCCACACTAGGCGCAGTCATCGCGGCTAAGATTAGTCGAGGCATTGAGGTCTCCAATACTGCCCATAACGGCTCGCTCAAAGATTACTTCACGAGGCTGGCACTCGTCGCCTGTTGGTCTGATGAGGGGTGGAGCATCATGGACATCGATGTCACCGAACCGGACTTTGACATTATGGCTATTGGTCGATACCTCCACGAGCATGTAAGCGTGGAGACCAGCATCGCTATGATGCGGGCTGGAATTGACTATGAACTGTGGCGCAAGATGCAATTGACGGATGACCAGGCATAGCCTATCGTTGATAGTATGACTCTCAGTTCTGACTACATCGCGCCTGTTTCTGGCGTGTGGTTAGATTCTGATGAGCCAGAGTCATGGACCACCATCACCCTTCGTTCGATGTTCTACGGCGAAGTGGATGACGAACTAGTCGAGATGTATCGGACCAACCTCATACAGGAGCTAGATAGCGCAGAGGCGGTCGAGCAACTCATCTTCGACTGTCTCATTCAGCCGCTCTTCGAAATCGACCCGCTCGGTACTGCCACAGAGCAGACGGTAGTTCTGGGTCAAAACAACTACTTCACTCGGGACGATATCAGGGGTGTCATCGACAGCTTGTATAGAGACTTGGAGCCACGGTTCGCACCGTTCTACGGTTCTGTGAAGCGCTACCTGTTCAGCTTCATCCTGATGTCGTTGATGTTCGATGACATCATTGAGAGCCTCGGGAAAATACTCACCGATGAGCGCGAGTTCGACATCCCGCTGCTGTGTTCTTACCTCATGGAAGTATTTCCGCCTGAGAACGCTGTTCTGGCAATGGATAATGACGTTGACATTCGGCTTGCTATGGAGGTGTCTAATGGCTGAACTAGTGCGTGACGTTATCGGCGTAGATGGACTGAGCGCGCCGGGCTATATCAAGTACGAAAGGGTCGTCGGTGGTTTGCTTCCAGTAGGAGTCACCTGGGCTTTTGCTACGAGCATCCTGAGTCACTACGACAAGGATAATGGGTTCGAGGGCGGCACTCTTCTTCAAACGTGGATCGACTCGATGAGAGGAGCGCACGAGTTGGAGTCATTCGTCTTCTTCAACTTCGCCAAGCGCTATGTGAACATCGATGGTCCGCTTGCTGTTGAGCGCGGCGAGCAGCGTGATTACCGGGTCATGAATGACATCAAGAATGCGACTCAGGAGGCAGCCAGTCACCTTGAAGAGCTAGACCCTAAGTCGGTCTTGTTCAGGCGTGGTTTGCTCTTGCTGATGTGCTTCCCTGAAGCTGCTGACGACTTCAAGCTCTGGTATCGAGCAGGGCAGGAGTTCGTCTACTCTGAGGTGATGCATCTGATGGCTGGTGGTGTTCCCTCTCGCAACGTACTGACCGTCAACCACGAGGGTATGGATGCATCGCTGTATAACAGCCTTGTCACCCCGCATCGAGATAGTTGACAACTTTCGGGTGTGCTAGTAGGATTTGATTACATCCACCTACCTAGGAGCATCATGTCGGCAATCATCGCACTCGGTGTCATCATCGTCGTTCTCGCGCTCGTCGCGATCCTCTGGGGAATCCCCACCATCGAGAAGGTCAAGGCAAAAGACAAGGGCTACGTGGACGGCTACACGTTCGCCATGCAGGACTTCGAGGTGGACAGCCTCGAAGAGGACGTTGCCTTCTGGAAGTACCACTCCAACACCTACTCCCGAACCTCCTCGTCGCTCGCCTACAACGACGGATTCATCAAGGGGAACAAGTACGGTCATGCCATGACGGCGCTCACCAAGGTCTAGCTCGGCAGCAGTACAGAAGCACACTCAGAAGTACGTGACTGAGTGTGCTTTGCCATTAGGGCTACCCTTGTGCCTGTGATAGCTAGGTAGTAGTCTCCGGTCATGCAAGATTCACCCACCAACTATGTCTCTCCATTCGACTCTCGGTCACATCTTCGAGAGTTGGAACTCCTGGGGTTCGAAGAGGTTCCTGAGGACCAACTGTGGATTGACGTGTTGTTTGATGAGGCTGAACTCGACAAGTACCTCAGTCGCGAAGAGGGTTGGTTCCGTAACGAGTTGGTGGGGATGTTCGCTTCGGAAAAGGAGGCGGAAGAGTTCGTGTTCCGCTTCATTGTCACAGCGGATATCGTCTCTGACGAAAGCATCTACCACATGTATTCCATGCAGCGTAATGTCTTCCACGAGTACGTCAAGAATCAGCTAGAGCGCCTTGTGCACTTCCAAGACTACTTCTTGCATGTCGAGTGCATCCCTAGCCTGTTCTTGCTCAACCTGGCGTTCCCTGCACAGTTCAGTGCCTTCATAAATTGGTACGTTCCTTCTGATACCAACCTGCACCATGTAGTCACCCACATCAAGAACGGCGCTGATGCCGACATTGCTTTGCAACTGGGTATCGCGGGTATCGACCACAATGTAGCTGCATCGATGGATGTCTACCGAACGACCTCATTGACTTAGGCGTTCATTTGCACTAGTATCGAGGTATGACTATCGACCCTGAGACGACCTATGGTTCACCCATTGAGTTCTCTCGTCAGTGGGGCGATGAAAAGGCTTTCGAAGATCCTAAGCCGCTGTGGTTCGACACCATCCTGTACATGATGAACATTGGCGATGTCGTCTCTCGTCGATCAATCAACAACTGTCGCCAAGGGTGGATCGATATCTTCGGCTCAGAAGAGGCGCTGGAACAGTTCATCTTTGACGTGTTCATGGTCTCGAAATGTGACCACTTCCTCAGTAAGAAGAGGGGAGTCAAGACCTGGCTTGACCTGTTCATTTCGCGCCCTCGAATCTTCGAAGCTGCGCTGATGCAGCAGGCAGCCGCCTTCTTCAAAGATCTCGACTACTTTAGTTCGCGGGATGGGTACGATATCCCTCAGGAACATCGTCCTGCAATGGCTCTGCTCTCCCTTTGCACAGATGACAGCAATGGTCCGATTCGGTACTACCAGGAGGACTGGTCGAAGGACATGGTTCGTACGGTCGAACTCATGAGGTCTGGTATCTCCCGGGCACACCTCTCCGTCGCTTTGGAGACGGGAATGGATGCTGAACTCATGGGTAGCCTGCTTGTCGATTCGCGGTACTAGAAGGTCGTTGCATAGTGAGGCTTGGTCTGTTAGACTCTAAGTAATTACCCTTCCATTCAGTGCAATCATCCTACTCAGGAGAGCATCATGTCGGACTCCACCAGCGTTCAGAAGCCCCCGACCGTCGAGCCGGTTCGTCAGCACTTCGACACGGAACTCGACTCGTTCCTGATGTCGGCACTCTCCATCTACGACGTGATGAAGGTGGTGCCGCACCCCTACAACGCTGTCGCCACGATGTCATGCTCATGGGCACACGACTTCGCCAACTTCGGCTTCCGTGTCAAGAACACTCTCATCCATGAGCAGGTTCGTGCCGAGACCGCAGAGGCTGAGCGTGACGAAGCCCTCAAGCGCATCGCGGATGCCCCGCACCCGGACGACTGCGGCTGGTGGAGTGTCAACCACGTCCTCGGAACCCGTGCCGACTGCAACTGCTGGAAGTCGCAGAAGTAGCCTTCTGGGTGGCGCAACACCAATCTCAGACTAATTCGAGATTGGTGTTGCGCTGTTCTGTTTTGTGGTGATAGAGTCTAACTATCAGCCGGTCACGCAGACCGAAGCTCATCCCCATCACGTAGGAGAACATCATGTCGAAGCCCGCCACGCTCAAGTTCACCGCCCTCAAGTCCACCGATGCTCTCGACCTCGACGGTCTGAACGCCATCCTCGCAACCGGCAAGTCGGTCGTCCTGCGCCGCATCGCGGACGACACCGAGGTTCGCCGCTTCCGCTTCCCCGCCGCCAAGGACATCACCTTCACCCCCAAGGTCTTCGTGCACGGCGTGCCGCCCCGCGACATCGCGAACGTGCTGGACTACATCGAGGGTGACGCTCACGACCGCTCGAAGGTCCAGTGGATCAACGGCAAGTTCAACGACTTCTTCAACGACCCCAACGAGGCTCTCTGAGTTCACCAGTACGACCCACACTCCCCGCCAGATGGTTCGGGGAGTTTGGTGTTTAACGACCAAGGCGCTCACCCGCATTACTTCTGGGTGAGCGCCTTAGCGCGTGCTTACTTCTGAGCCTGAATAGCCTCCCACGCATCTGTGAAGTGCTTGTTGACCGCGTTGAACGACACTCGAAGCTCTCCTGTCATGCACTGACGGAGCGTGTCGAGCTTGGAGTGGTAGCCGTCGAGCCATTCGTTCATGACCGGGTGGTCGCGCTTCTTGGCAATTTCGAGGAACCTGCTCATGATGGTGACGATGCTGTAGCTGAGGTCAGGCTTCGGGTTCTCTGCGATACGGAGGACGACCATTCCACCAGCCTGCGAGAGCTTTCGAAGCGTGCCGTATGACATGTCGATGTCTTCACCGTCCGGGTAACGCTCCTTGTAGAAGTCGATGCAGCGGGTCATGACCTTCGCACCGTGGTAGAGCTTGCCTAGCGCGTCGAGTTCATCGTGGAAGAGGTTGAGGTTCGATGCCTCACTGGACACACCGCTCTCGCGGGCAACAGCCAGCAGGGTGGCGATGTGGTTACCGAATACGTCAAGGTGCGCGAACGACTCAGCAACGCTCTTGTCGAGGGCATCGAACTCGTGTCGCGGGATAATGGCGCGGAGGGGTTGTGCCTTGGTTGCCATGATGGTCCATTCATTAGGGTCTATTACTACTACTCTATCTGCTTCACCGATGGATAGCAACAGGCTTACTTGGTGGAGATGGACATGGTGCCGAACCATCTCCGGAAGATCCGTTTGTGGAGATGATGACGTTCGTGCCAGGATTTACCCATCAAGCCAAACGGCATCACGAACGAAAGGAACATCATGTCCAAGCCCACTACCAAGGTCTTCGCCTGCACCAACTGCAACGTCATCGTCAAGGGAGCTACTGCCGGTCGTGCCCACATGAGCGACTCGGACGGACATGTCTTGGAGAGCCGCCTGATTGTTGGTCCGCTGTCGTACTTCGTCGAGGAAGCGCCCAAGAGCACGTACACCACCAACGGCGCTGAGTTCATTGATGCAGAGCTTCAGGAGTACTGGGGTATCGAGGCTATTGCCGACCGCCTGTAGATGAAGAGCAATGACCACCTGGAGTAACGACTCTTGGTGGTCATTGCTGTTGTCTGATGCACATAGGTCTGAACTACGCTACGATGCGCCCATGAGTAAGCCAGAACGCACCAGCTTGGGCGGCACAGTAGCTTTGTGCTTAGCCGTGTACATCACGACAGCGTTTGCGGTGAACATGTTTCTGATCTCGATTGGTGCCACTTTGGGTCTCGCGCTCGCTCAGGGTGGCTTCTTCACCTTCGGCTACCTCTTGGGTATTCACTCATTGGCTCTGGTGGGGCTTGGAGTGAGCATTCTCATCCTGCTGGGAGTGAGGTCTGTTGTTGTTGAGTATCGCGCAGCCATGTCCGCCGTATCACCGCCACGAAAAGCACCCGTGGAAGCCGTCAGCGAGCCACAGAGCGCCTCAGAAGAGGTTGTCGAGGAAGCGCCTGATGATGACTCTCGCTTCGTTAGAGCGCATTCTGAGTGATGCGGTTCGTTCTTTAAACGACCAAGGGCGACCCCGCTAAGAGTCGCCCTTGTGGTTCGTGGTCTTACTTGTTACGCCACGCCGTGACCTCATCCGGCGTGACACCCGCGAAGATGTTGACGCACTTGGAGCAGTAGTAGAAGCCAGCGTGCTGACGGTCGAGCGTGGCGAGCACGTCGCGAACGGTTGCCTCGCCCATGTCACTCTCCCCCTCGTAACCGCAGAGGGCATTGTGGTCACCCTGAGCAGTGGCGCGGATGTGCTCAGCAGGCGTGTACCAGCTACGGACGAAGACGTACTCCGGCTCGCGAGGTGTCTCTTCGACGGCGGTCTTCTTGTCGGTGGTCTTGAAGAACATGAGCGCACACTTTCTGTAGGTGGGTGACTGCGATAAATTGAGCTTAGCACCAATCTCGATGAGGTGGCAACCTCTACGTCAAAGACGGCTGAGGCACCTTGACGGTGAGCCTCTTCTTCAACCCGTCCTTGATCTTCTTGCTACGACCCTTGAACCAGTCGTCATCATCCTTGTGGTACTTCTTTTCTATGTACAGGAAGTAGAACGCGGCGGCAAGGTTGAGGGCGGCGGTGGTGTAGAAAAGTCCGCCCATTGCTACATAGAGGGTGACTCGCAGGAAGTGTATTCCGATTATCCCATACGCCGAGATACGACGGAGGGTCAATAGATTGAACTTTTGAAGACTGCCGGAAACTGCGCTGCGCACCTTTATCGCTGTGACGAAGTATCCGAAAATGAAAAGCATCGCAACGAATCCCGATGCCGTTGAAACGATCATGAGAGTGGTCATGCTGTCCACAGTGGGTATCCTCTGATTGATTGTTATGGTCATTCCAAACATAGCTTGTATTCCAAGTCAAGTCAAGTAGCGCTAACGCAGATGAGCAGCAAATGCTTGCTGTCGCACACTCCCGGTATGATTGACTCATGGCATTGAAATCACCACATCGCATCGTCGATAAGAACGGCAAGCACACGACCGTTCATAAGCGTGATGATGCCTCTTCGACCGGCTCCAAGCGGGTTGTTGGATTGAAGCCGCCTACACCTCAATTCAGTCGGTTCGACAACAGTGGTATCCACTGGTCAAAAGCGGCAAATCCCAGACTTCGCTCCCTCGCAAAGGACAGCGCCATGAGGTTCAACCCGCATATGGACCTTGATGAACTCTACGACGAGTCTCCCGCAGCTATTGAGGTCACATTCGGTAGCAGGATGGGTTCTCTCACGCTTGGACTCGTGGACCAAGAGGCATTTAGTCTTTTCAATCACGGCTACTGTGGGTTATTTGCCCTGTCGATGCATGACAAGACCGACCTACCATTCGTTGTCTTCACGGCGGAAACCGACGATGATGGATGGAGCGGTCATGCCGCACTCCTGGTTGACGAGGACACCATTCTCGATATCAACGGCGCTCATTCGATTCATGACGTAGCTAAAGACTTTGCAGAGCTTGACGGCACCTATGAGGTCATGGACCGTGCGTCTTTCACTGCCCTCATTGCGAAGGGAAAGTACCGTGATGACCCCTATCAGTTCGTCGATGAGTTGGAGCAACTCGTGCTCGACGACTTCGCTGAAATGATAGTCAAGCGCAACCTAGAAATAGGCTACTAGGAGAACCCATGTCCAAGACCACACCAACGCAGATCGTCGATAAGAACGGCAAGCACACGACCGTTCATAAGAAGAACGAGGCGGACAAGCCCTCACGTATCGTGAGTATCAAAGCCAAGCCTCCTACTCCAACAAGAAGCACATTCGGTATGGACCGAGGCATTCATTGGTCTAACGCCAAGAACCCGAGATTGCGTGAGCTTGCACTAAATCGCATCTTGGAAGAAGACTACGACATGAGCATCGATGATGCATACAAGAGCCGCAACGCACCCATCGGGGTTGTTTTTGGTAGTAGACCGGCGATACTCACGCTGCGGCTGATTGATGACGAAGCGAAGAGTCTATTTGGTAGGGGTCATTGCGCCCTTCTTGCACTATCCATGCACGACAAAACTGACTTGCCGTTTGCTGTCTTCACAGAGCCTGAGAATGACTCTTACCAAGATGGATGGACTGGTCATGCTGCGCTACTTGTTGATGATAACCACATCCTTGATATCGACGGCATCCACCCCATTGCAGACGTAGCTCGAAAGTTCAGCAATCTAGATGGCTCATTCACAGTAATGGATAGAGAGCAGTTCGTGAACACAGTAGTCGAGCAAGAAGAGCGTGCCGATCCTTATGGCTTCATCGATGAGTTGGAGCAGCTTGTACTCGATGATTTTGCGGAGTTCATCGTAGAGACAGAACTGGATGTGGAGTAGTCCGCAAGGTTGCTATCTCAGTAGATAACACCTATTATCTGCGCATGCTATTTAGTGATGAAGACGGTCATCTGCATACCGGTGATATCGTTTCGATACGTCCTGGTCAGTTCCTCACGGACACAAAACGACCCTATGTGACTCTCACGAGGTTCATCGGGCTGAGTGGTTCACGAGGCGTTCGCATCACTCACTACAACCCTGAATGCGGTGTCTTGATTGACACACTCTCCAGGTACTCCATCTACGAACCTACCAAGAATGAGCTAGTGGCATGGAACGCCAAGTATGGCTCTATCGACTACGGAGTGAGGTGGCAGAAGACATACTCCATCGATAGCCACCATCTGTTGATTCCCGCAAATGACCATTCCTTGTTCTAGGTGCACTAGCCCCCGCTAAGGCATAATTGACAACCGCCTCGCTAGGGTGATAGAGTCTAACTAGACCAACACGACCATCAAGGAGGAACCATGCTCGCCAAGGAGAACCGCATCAATGCCGCGACTGACTTCCGTCGTGTCATGAACAAGGGCGTGCGTACCACTGCCGCCTACGTCATCATCAGCGCCCGTGCCACCAAGGACGACAGCCCGACTCGTGTGGGCTTCGTCGTTTCCAAGGCTGTCGGTAACGCTGTCGCCCGCAACGTCGTCAAGCGTCGTCTCCGCGAGGCTGCTGCTGAGTTCGTGGCGAAGCACCCCACCGGATTCGAGGTCGTTGCTCGTCCTCGTGAGGGCGCTGACGCAGCCACCTTCAACGAGCTTCGTGGTGAGTTCTTCAAGGGAACCAACCGGGTCGTTAAGAGGTAGTTCTATGCAGGGTCTAGAAGCGCCTCGTCATATCGAGTATCAGAAAACCAAGAGGTTTGTACTCTCCTTTGGTTGGACGATGCCGCACTTCTTCTACCCCCAGTACCTCGAATTTGCACACTGTGACATCAAAGATAAGAACGGTGTCACAGTGTGCACAATCGACACTGCACTCAGAATTGTCGTGGCAATGGGATGGTCAGAGTCATACGCGACCGTACCCATGAAGGCAGATGGAACACCCTTCTATGAGGTGATGGAGCGGACGTTCCGAGAGGTTCTGTCTCTTCTTGATATCACTTCTCTTGAACATGCTGCCTTCGCACAGAAGCATCACCTCAGCCGTGAACGAGTCATCGAGATTCTGGATAATGAAATCGATGGCGATATCCTGTCTTCGATGCTGGGGGCGGGTCATGCCTGAGCCTGATAGTGACTATCGAGCCAGGGCTGATTGGTTTGAGTACCATCTTAATCGGGAGAGTGATTCTCCAGATCATCCGGCGATGATGCGCATGGAAGCACTCGGCTTAAGCTTTCGAGCCGCTCGACGTGGTATGCGATTCCAAGGCACCAGCCAGGCGTTCCACAGTCTCGCTGGACCTGGCGATGTGTTCGTGACCGGCATGGATGAAGAAGACCTCGACCTCATCGAGTTCCTCGTTGACAGCGGCATTGAACCGGACGAAACACCCACATGGGCAGCATTCTCGTACAGTCTTTCTGACCGCTTCGGCATCCTGTGGTACGCGCAGCAGGGTGTCAGTGTTGCCAGTATCTTCAAGGTGGTTCAGGAGCGTCCTGGTGGGTTCCTGACGGCTTTCAACATGGTGCACTCCGATATCGACTCATCCCTGATCGACAGTCTTACCTCAGGTACTAGATAGAAGCAGGGTTCGTTACAGCGATTTAGCCTTTTGTCAACAGCGTCGTAGCTCATTGGTATCATAGTATCTAATGAACAAACCGACTTGTTCGTAACACAAAAGGAAATCCTATGAGGAAAGAACTCATAGCTTCAGATGCTGCTGAAAACTCCATCATGCAAACAATCACGATTGCGGTCTCCGCGATCCTCATTGCTGCTGGACTTGTCACCGCGCCTGGGCTTATCAATAACGCACGTGACAACAATGCGACAACCGACCTTGCTAACCTTGCTTATGCGCAGGAATACAACCTGAGCAACCAAGGCTCCTATCGCGAGAACGTTGTCAAGGGTGAACCAAATTCACTGTATGAAGCGGTACGTACCACTGAACTCAATGGCGAAAGGAGTGGTGTTGCTTACACGCTAAGCAACAAGGTGAGTAATCACCACGCACTCGTGTGTGCCCCCGGTGAAGCGTACCTTTTGCGCAGTACATCGAGCAGCCAAAAGACCTTCTTCCGAGCATCTACCAGCGGAAAGACTAGCTCTAACATTGCCGACCTCAATGTCCCTGAGTGCATCACCAACAACGCTGGCTACTACGACTTCATCGGAAGCAGCCGTATGCTGTTCAACTCAACCGGTGACCTTGGAGAAGCCACAGTCAACAAGGACTCCATCAAGAGTCTTGGTCTCTCTGCACCAGCGGATGACCCAGCGAAGCTAAGTGTTACCAGCGGTAGCCTTCCTACCGGTATGGAGATTGCCGAGAACAAGGCTTCCATCGAAGGTGCTCCAACTCAGACGGGTAGATTCAAGTTCCGTCTACTTGCAGTCAACTCAGCACAGCGTGTTGCCAGCCCCGAGTACACAATGGATGTTGTTGTTCAGCCCAACATGACCTCTGTGTGGAACACAACGATGTCAGGATGTAACGTCATCAAGTTGCCAATTAGCGGCACGACAAACGTGACTGTTGACTGGGGAGACGGTACAGTTCAGGATTACACCACGGCTTACCCATCTCACACGTACACCCAGAAGTCCACCGCAACCGCTATCAAGATTGATGGTAAGTTCCAGAACTATGGTGCTCCTTCAAGGGCGGATGCTGTACCCAGTAGCAACAAATGCCTCGTTGGTGTAACCAACTGGGGTGAAACTGGTACGACGAACGCAGAGCGTGCATTCGCTGGAGCGTACACGATGACCGGAACGCCAACTAGCGTCCCATCGACCATCACCTCGATGTACGGTATGTTCTCTGATGCTTGGGCTTTCAATTCCCCAAACGTTAGTTCGTGGAACACAAGCAATGTCACCGACTTCTCTAGAATGTTCGTAAGCAACTTGAAGTTCAACCAGGACATCTCTAGCTGGGATACCAGCAAGGTGACTGACATGAAGAGCATGTTCTACAATGCCTCTGTATTCAACCAAGATATCTCCGGTTGGAACACTAGCAACGTAACAAATATGTGGGGTACGTTCGGTAATGCCAGAGCATTCAACCAGAACATTTCGGGCTGGAACACCGCAAAGGTTGACAGCATGAACGAAACGTTTAGTGGTGCTGTTGCATTCAACCAGAACCTCAGTGGTTGGAATGTTGACGCTGTTACCTTCCATAACAACTTCGCTCTCTACAGCGGTATCGATGGAAAGGCAGAATTGCTACCTAAGTTCAAGTCGTAATTGCTTGCATGAACAACGCCCCGGTGATCCATTCTGCCGGGGCGTTGTTCTATTGCCACACAAGGCGTGCTAGCATCCCATCGAACAAGGGATAAGCATGAGCCTCATCAGTGATACAGAGAACCTCTCGTGGTTCGATGGTGCGACACGGAATGCCAAGTCGTTCTACTGGTCTACACCGGAGCAGTTGAAGGGTGTAGACCTCTCCGAGGCTGTCATCTTCATTTACGTGCGTGATTACTCTGACTCACACTGGCTTGGATACGCTCTGCCCTACGGCATTGAGCAGAACAAAGCCATCACTGATGATGATCCGCGCTATACGGCGAATTACGTCATCAATGGGCATCCTGGTCAGCAGGGAACTCATCTCCTGCGCGCTAACGATGAGGTCTTGGTGATCGTCGAGTCAGAGATCTACGTCGAGCGTCTCAAGGAGCTTCTTGCAAGCGGCGATTACCGCCCTGATAGGCATACTGACACTGATACGCCTTCGACGTGGGATGACTGGGACAGCTAATCAGAAAGTGCCGATATCGTAAGGATTGGGGTACAAAGCCCTGAGTGTCGCTATCGACCTGAATCGACCCGGGGTGCTCGGATTGCGACTGACTGCATCGAGGACATGGAAGTCGTTATCGTCGCGCGCTAATGCTTTGAGTTCCTCGATAGGCGTGCTGCTATTGCTTGCCGCTAATACCCGCTGGCGTGCTGATTCGTCAATGTCCATGTGCACAATGTACACCCTTATTTGCGATATCGGTGACCTACTTTGAGCCTGTTCTATATGACCTTGGTGCTATCTCGCATTGCTGTACTTGATGGTTAAATACAGAATCGCTTGTGTTTCTCTGAGATGATGTGTATTATTCGCCCAACATCACAAAGGAGCCACGATGTCAAGGAAGAAGCTCATCACAGCGCTACTGAGTGCAAGCGCGCTAGTAACGTTACTCGCGGGTTGTAGTAACAGTTCCCTTGACAATCAGTCCTTCTATGGTGATGAAGATACAGTAGAGGTCGTGTTCAAGGTAGAGCAAGTCGATGCTGGCGTGGGTGACAATACGACCACAATGGATTGGGGCTTTGCAAAGTCCGCACAGGACTTAGAGCGCAGCAATCAGACGCTTGTCCCTATCGATGAACGCGAGGTCGTCAAGAAGTCCGAGGTGCGTGATGCAAAGCTCGTAGCCAACACAGGAGACAGCGGAGGAACCATCAGGTGCCGTATCCTCGTAGGAGACCAGGAGCAGGACTCACAGGTGGTTAGTGGCGACAATGCCAGCGTCTCTTGTACCGCAGCGAGTTATACGCCCTAGATAGCCTTGAAGTCGTAGCGGTGGTCGTCCCACTCCACAATCCATGAGTCTTCAAAGAGCGTGTTAGAGAACCGCTTGGTCTCACCGTCTTTGGTGCTTTGCTTCTTGATGATAGTGTTGCTGTCCTGACGAGAGTTAGTACGCGACTTTGCGTTACCCTCAGTGCGGGCTTCGGTATACATGAGCATCCTTTGGTCATGGACAGTATGCCACTGGCGTGTGACAACGACAAGACCGAATTACTACTTGGAGAAGATCTCTTCCCAGAGGCTCTCGGGTACATCTGCTACATGCTCGCGAGGGGTGATGGGGTTCTTCACCATGTTCGCGATGTACTGCTCTGCCAGCTTCTTGCTGAACGCCTTCCTGGCTCTCTTAGCGTACTCCGCGATGAACTCATCCGCAACCGCCTCAGAAGCGAAGACGAACGAGTGCGTGCAGTCAAAGTCGTCATCAGAGTGGTAGAGGCTGACGCGGAACAGAGAGTCTTCGGGGTGCTTGATTGCCATGTGAGAAATCTAACACAGCGAGATACGACAAAAGCCCCGCCTGAGATTTCTCTCATCACGGGGCTTTCGCCTAGTTGGTCCTAGTAGCCTGCGGCTCCGGCATCGAGACCGTTCTCGAAGCCCTGCGACACGATGTCGTCGAAGAGTTCCGCGACGGCGGCGAGAGCTTCGTCGCGTGCCTTCTCGAAGCGACCGTCGTGCGGTGCCGAGCGGAGGCTGGGTCCGGTGCCGTAGATGCACTTCTGTCCGACGTTGGCGGTGCAGTAACCGTGGACGCACTTCGTGTCCTCAGCCTTGACCGTCTTGACCGACTCGATGAGAGCCAGGTACTTGGTACGAAGCTCCTGGGTGGGGTTGACTGCGGTCTGCTGAGCCATGATGTTCTCCTTGGTTGAGGTGTGCTTGGCTGATAGTTAGAGCTTAGCACTACTTAGTCGGGAAGCGCAACACCACTAAGAGCTATTGGTGTAGAAGACTCTCTACCGACTCAGACGAGACGAACCTAACGAGCCACCCGTGCTGCGCGGATAAGGCTGACGAGTGCCTCTCGGTTGCTAGCTGCGTCAGGGTTGGTGTCGCGCTTACGACGACGGATTCGCGAGGCGAGGTTGACCGAGTAGACCCTAGCGCTGGGGGTGCCGTGACGGTACATCTTCTCCAACTCAGCGAGCACGATGTCTCGAACGGAGTCAGGCTGACCGAAAACAGCATCCTCGACGAACGGAACCATACTCTCGTAGCTGACGACGCGCTGCGCTGTGTCGAAGTAACGCGCGAGCTTATCGAGTGCATCGTTGGTGAGTGTGATGTCGTTCATGATTCACCTCTGTTCGTGTGAGGGCTGATACTTAGACTCTACCACTGATAGCTGCGAGTGGTCAAACACATTCCTCATTGAACTTGCGGTGTATTTACGCTACGCTGGTAGTTCGATTATTGGAGTTCTATGAGCGGGCTTTTGCTTGATGCGCCGAAGAGGCTGCATCCTACCCTGGAGCGTAACCTCGACACTCCCATTGCTCATCTCATTTGGGACATCGAGTCAAGGTATGTCATTGACCTATCGTCGGTGTTCATCCTGCCTTCCAATGATGTCCTCCGCGCATTTTATGTGAGAGAAAGCTGCACTTTGGCGCGCGCTGATGCATCTTTCGACCCTCTATACGGGTACTCTGGTCGTGTCATTTGGACTCCCCTTTGCTACGAGACGCTTGATGATTTTGTCAAGGAAGAGCATCCCTCATTCTCCCTCATCGAACCAGATAGAGACTGCATCGATGTCGAGTACATCAACCTGCACCTCATATCCTTTCTCGACAGCGCCTCACTCATCAAGCGCAATGCCACCCTTGGTGAAATCGCCCTGATAGCTCAGTGGTGGGCTAGGGACTTCACCACTCCTGTTTACTTGCAGCCACCAAGTCAGAGGGTCGTCGAACTACTGGGTAAACAGGCTCTTCTCTACCGCGCGGTGCATATGGCATCAGACTGGAACTTCGCCTTTGAGCAGTGGGTCAGCGAGATTTTGCCGGATGCGTTATCTCTCGAAGAGGCTATTGAGTGGACCGAGCGGGTTGTGCCATATATCGAGGCGGGGATGACCGATACAGATGAACTCAACCGGCTCTTCGAACTCGACATCGACCCTGATATCGGATGGGCGTTGGTAGGTCAAACCGCATGCTGAAAAAGCCGACCGAGCCGGTCGTATACTCACAAGACATCATCGATAACTGGGATGGTCGAATCAGTGATGTCGCGCACCGCGATGGCGACCTTGACAGCTTCTTCTTCCGCGCATTCGGGGATGACATCTTGCTGCCTTCGAAGAGATCGCTGCGTGTCTACCTAAGGCAGGCAAAATGGATGACCCGATCTCAAAAGGATGCCTTCTCCAAGTCCTATGTCTTTGTGTGTGATAAGCAGCGTGTGCGATTCGATTACCTCACCGGAAAACGCTTTCTCTCAGCCCCGCAGGCTGTGGCGCTCTTCCTGAGATATGGTGATTCTCTATGGGTGAAAAATGACGACACCTACGCTAGCCTCAATGCGCCACAGCAGTCCGGCAAAACCGTCACCATGTTGTCCATGAGCATGCTGACAGCTTATCTACCCCTGAATCACCACACTGTTCTCGATCTTGAAAATGCACCCTATCATCGTGCAATGCTTGCACCTGTCGCCTTCGCTGCAAGTAGATGGGAGCCGGATGAGACGGTGCGTTCCATCATCCCCATAGATGCAGTGTGGCGCTTCTCGCTCTATCAGCCGACCTTGAAGGACCAGTGGCTTGCCTTTGCTCTTGCCTTGTATACGGGACCGCGTGCACGTGATATTAACATCGACAAATGGGTGTTCGAAATCAGTGTAGAGCGCCTCTCCTTCGACGACTGCGCGCCATACTTTGAGCGTGGACTCTTCGACCCCAAGTCCATCTCCAACTGTCAAAGGAACGACCTGGACCCAGACATCGCCGTGTCCCTCTGGCAAGGTGCTTGAGATAACACACTATATGAGCTACCATCACGTCTCCACGAAAGGGATACCAATGCAGACCATGACACGTATGACCAAGGATCGCCTCCTGAGCGATCAGGGTCAGTTGAGTGACCTCATGAGCGAAGCAGACAATGAAGTCAGACGCGCCATGAATAGCTATTACGGTGTCATTCGATTGGCTCGCCTGCACGGTGATGGCGAATCCTCTGAGGCTATCGAACGAAGCAAACAGGACATCAAGTACGCAATTGAGAACTGCGAGAACAAACTCGCCAAGGTTCGCACCGCACGCGAAGACTCTGTTGATGGGACAAATGACCGTGCATATGACCTCATTGGGGGTGACTGGTCCAGCGCGCTAAGGCTCTGGAGAACCATGTCGGACATCTTCTATGTCGAAAGCCTAGATGAGTTCACTCGCGATGACCTCGACTTCCTCCAGGACGCTTCGCGGAACACCATCCTCAACTCACTTGGTCTCTCCAACAAGGCAAACAAGTTCTTCAAAAGCAACCCGGGTCTCAAGCGGGGCGGCAACTACATGTCTGGTACCTACCTCTACGCCGCTGACCCTCAGTGCAAGCACACCAGCGACAGGCGTAGCTCGGGAACGGGCTGCTCGAAGTGCACAGGGTGGTTCTGCTTCTAACGGCTGATGGTACGCCATCTTGCAAACTTGCTGTCCTTCCGGTAGTGTTGTCATAACTCACTATCGGAAGGATTTGCTATGTCGGCTCTCTTGTCGCTCTGTCCTTTCCCGAGCGCGGGTTATATCGCGGGTAAGGGTCAGCAGGCATCGTGTTTTACGAGTAGTGAAGCGGCTGATCTCATCGCTCACCTTGGTGCGAACTGGCTTGATACCCCTGACGTATTCGACGAGATTGCCAGCCGAACCAACGGTATTTTCGAGTTGTATAGCAGCGACTACGACTACAACTTCTACAACGGCATCGAACTGTCGGTGAAGTACGGCGGGTCATGGGTGCTGCTCAACCTCATCTACACTGAGGCGACCAAGGGTCAGGCGGGTGAAGGCTTCGGTAAGTGGCTACGCAGCTTCATGAGTTCGGGTATCAGCATCGATGATGCTATCCCGTACTTTCGGTTCGGCATCATCAGCACCAAGCTCATTTCCGAGGGTATGAGCCAAGACATTGACCCCTCTGTACTGAGCTTTCTAAGGACTGCATCATGATGAGTAACTCTGTGTTCCATAGCGCTTTCTGTGGCTACCAGGAATCGATTATCGATGCCTGGGACAAGGACTTCTATGAGGTCGATTTTGAGCCTGTCGCAGCCTCTCTTAACAGTTACTTCATCCGTCATGGCGACATGACCTACCGTATGCCGACTCAGAAGGAGGTGCGTGACTACGTTACTAGCAGGTCAGCGTGGCTGTCTGAATTCGAGCGGGGTCTCGTACTGAACGCCTCACTCTTCTCGAAGCTTCCTCTTTCAACGCCGCGTGAGTACCTTCAGGTTTCGGCTGCGCTGTATGTCGAGCTTGAAACCACCCAGCTAAATGGCATTTGGTTCACACCTGCACGCGAGAACAATCCTGACGGCAAAGAAATCGCATTCGTGAGACTGACTGCTGATGCAATGGCGCGTTGGTCTGATGCCAAGTTCAGGCTCACAACCAAAGACAAGCTCTCTCCGTTCAACCTCTCTGTCAAATTCGCTGACAGTATGGTTGGTGAGTCGGTGAGACTGCTTCGAGCAAGAGGTCATGCCAAGGTAGGTCCGTTGGCTCATTTTGCAGCACGTACAGATGGTGTCAGCATGATTGATCGGCATGTCACCGAGAGTCATTACGACAACCTTTCTGATGCAACAATTGCGGCTGCGGGTGATGAATGGTTCAGCCTCATGATTCTCTATAGCACTGAGTTTTCTGTGGGCGAAGGTGTCGGTGTTGAGGAGTGGATGCGCAAGATTGCTCTGCATGGCATCCCTTATGACTTCGTTCTGCGCTGCATGGAGGACCGTGTAAAGAACCCTGACATCATGAACCTCGTGCACACCAAGCAGATCTCTCTCGACGATGCCGCCTACCACATCCAGCGGGGTGTCACCGACGCTCAGAGCATGTCCGATATCGCCCAGTACGACATCGATAAGAGCATTTGGGAGACCCTCGATGCCTCGTAGCATCCTCGATAGTCTCCGCCCCAGTGTCGGCTATACGGATGCTGTTGTGCGCAACTGGAATGGTTCGCTCGACACTATGAGAGACCTTCGGTCTACTCCTGGCGACATTTTGACGTATGCAATCGACCACTCTGATGCGCTGCTTTCTCTCCCGCTGAAGTCCGCCGTCTCCAATCATCTCAAAAGGGCTACGTGGATGAGCTTGGAAGACAGAAAGGTGATGCTCGAAAGCAGGGCATTCTCGTTGTTGACCGAGGAAAAGAAGCTCTATGGTCTCCCCATCTCACCCGCTCTGTTTGTGAACCTCCAGCACTCTCTTGGTGATGCTGAGTGGTTCTTACTCGACCCGTCTATTCAGGCTTGCGCACAGACTGGACAAAGGTACGTCGAGATTCAGTTCGACCCACATGCCATCCGGCTCAACACCCCTACGCTGCTGTCTGTCGGTAAGGATTCACCTGTCTCACCGTTCTCCTTGACTGCTGCTTTCTCATCACAAACGGCTAAGGGCATCAGAGGTGGTTTGGAGTGGCGGAGTACGAAGAAGCTACCCTATGCAAGAACGGGTATGTTTGCCTTCTTCGCGGCTCGATGGGATACCGACTTCAATATCGATTTGAGTCCTAAACTCATGGGAACTCTGAGCCAGATGGATGAGTCGTACCATGTGACTGGTGATGCATCACTATTGCTCGCGGTTCTTTACTGCCTCCTAAAGGTAGAGGACACCGACTTCAATACGTGGAGCAAAGCCATCATGACTATCGACCCCGAGATAGACGGACTGGTGTGTCACCTTCGGCAAGGCGTTTCTAACCCTCGCGAGCTAGCCCTCATGCATAGTCATGATATCGACCTCAACCTCTTGCGGTCATTGTGACGGCAAGTTGCTTCTGTGGGAGCAAGGGTGGGGTAAACTAACCATCCTGCCTAATCAAAGGAACCCCGTGGCTGCCCGCAAGTACACATTCAATCTCTATCGCGAGCTTCTGCGCGTCCGAATCGTCTCCCAGTGGATAGGTGCCATCTTGATGGTGCCGGTAGTCATTTTGGGCACGTTGCTCAACTTTGGACTATTGGTACCGATCAGTTGGGCTAACTGGCTACTCACTCTTCTGTTCATCGCATTCGTTCCGCTGGTCATCTCAGTTGCCTGCACGCTGACGTTCAAGCAACTCACCAAGTCGAACATGAAGAAGATGCGTCAGCAGGGTCAGGTTCAGCAGTAGCAAGAGCAGGTCTTATCGGTGCGTGGTATTGTTGACTATGAGAATCAACAAGGTCGTTCTTCCTATCGTCATTGCCGCCTCCATCATAGGACTGTCCGGCTGTGCAAGTAGCGGCGCTACAGAGTCAGGCACGCTCGTGAAGAACTCCGATTCAACCAATGACTCCGACTACCTCTCCCTGGTGTACGAAGCCACAGGAACCGTTGCTGACAATGTGGATGACGCACGTATCATCATTGCTGGTGTACCTGACGTAGCAGACAGCAAGGTGGACACAACCAGTCTCCTACCGTGGAAGCAGACCACCGGAATGGCTGACCCCGCAACGACGACAATCTCTATGAAGGTTGAGTCTCTATCATCGAAGTCTGATGCCAAGGTGACGTGTGAGGTTTCATTCCGAGGCGAGAGTATCGTGAATGAGGCGAGCGGTCCCGGAGCTATCGCTGTGTGCGAGGGCAAGTTCAGCGCTCCTGAGCAGTACTGATTTTTGGTTATTGGTCAGAGCTTCGGTGTTCGACTCTATGATGAGATGACCAATCAAGGAGTTATCGTGGTAGTACCTAAGAGCCGAGTATCGAAGCGTTCACTAGGAGCTTTGTTCATCACTGCAACTGCGCTCATCGTTCTCACCGGATGCACCTCTTCCGACCCTGAACCTACACCGTCTGAGACTGTCAGCGCTTTTGCTTCGACCGCCATCAACGACTATCAACTGACGGCTAAGGCAAGTGACGTTGATGCCAGTGCCGGTCTTATCTGTCGCATGTTGCTTCAGGGCGAAAACAATGATGCCATCATCTCCACCCTCAATAGCGCATCCCAGATGACCTCTGATGATGCTGCGCTCTCTTATGGATTCGTGAAGTTCACGCATGATGAGATGTGTGCTGATGTGCCATTCACTGCTAATGCTGAGCTAGATGCGGTGCTCGCTCAGTAACATAATGTTGCGTCTGGTTGCCCGGAGAAGACTAAAATTTGCATAAAGGTAGTTGTAATAACACCTTACACTACAATTGAGGTGACCCGACTCCTAAGGAACACCATGTCAATGACCCGACTGCTGCGTTCTGATCAAGCCGAAAACTCGATCATGCAGACAATATCGATAGCCGTGTCCGCCATCTTGATTGCTTCAGGGCTTGTGACAGCACCTGGACTCATCAACAATGCGCGTGACAACAATGCTCGTACAGACCTTGCAAACATTGCCTATGCGCAAGAGTTTGTCATGTCGGTTGGTGGCAAATACCAGCAGTACATCAACAAAGCTGATGAGGAAGCTAAGACCGGTGCGGCTAGCACGGGTAACAACTTGCTAGACAAGGCGATGAGTCTTGGTGCAGATGGAGCAGCTACCTCAGTCGGCAACAGTAACGGTGGAGTCAAGTTCACTCTGTCTGGCTCCGTTACAGGTCATGCCGCACAGACATGTGATGACCCGTCTTACTTCATCCTCAAAGACCAGTCATCGTCTGGTAAGTGGTTCTACCGTGGTTCCGGTTCTGGATTGGTGTCTACCGACTTCAACGAAATCTTGCTCGGTATCCCTGCTGATGTTCGCAACGCATGCCCTGACCTAGGTGTCGGCTTCGACGAAACCCCGACCGATAACCCAAGCAATCCAACTGACCCAAGCGATGATGGCGATGTCTTTGCTGGCGCAGCTATCCTTCCGGTTGATGTCAACTCCAAGCTCTACATGAACCCGGATGGCTCACCGAACGCCTTTGAAATCTCTGGTTATGGTCAGATTACCTCCCAGACCATTGAGCGATTTGGTGGTGGAACATCATGGGCACCTGCACTCGGTGACAGTGTTTCATGGTCTTACGTACAGCAGAATGACAATAATGGTCTTGAACTTGTTCCCTTCTACGAAGCTAAAGATGACACCAGCACTGAATTCGCTGATAACGAAATCAAGACGAAGTACGATGCAGCTTCTGGTTACCTATTCGGTAATGGATATGCAGCAGTACCCAATGATTCCAAGGTACTCGAAGGATTCCAGAAGGTTTCCACACAAGGTGGTGCTGCATCCTTCATTGATGGTCGTACCGGCGCAAAGGTTGACATCGTATGGGCACCTTCAACAGGTAACACCCCTGAGTACCAAAATCCGCAATTCCCCAGCCAGCCAGGAGCAGAGCCTGTCTACGAGACCACGTACAGCAACATTTGGACTCAGACGCTTGCGGGATACACCATGCACAGCGCTAAGACCAACCGTATCTACACTAGCCCGGATGGACGAATCGTCCTCTTCCGCGCCAATAACGGAACGCTCTACCAGAACTACATCTCTCGTGACTATGGCAAGAACTACGACGAAGTTGGTGTAGGTGGTGAGTGTGTCCGTAAGAGTTCACACATCTCCAACAGCGGAATCGTTATCGATGACAGCCTCAGGGTCGCATGTGACTTCAATGAGGCAAGCTACAACATCAACCGTTTGCTTCCTATGGTAGACACTGATGACTTCCAAGCTGGTTCGGACGGTAGTGCCACCAAGCAACTATTCAGCAATGTCACCGTAAGTGATGACGATCAGACCATCGCAATTCAGGGCTACAGAGAAGACGGCACCTCGTTCATCTTCGTCAGCCATGACGCTGGTCAGACCGGAACCGAGTACACCAAGCCTGGTAACTGGGCTGACTCCAACTCGTCGTTCAGAAACCAGATGTGGATGTCTGGTGATGGAAACACTATCGTCGCTCAGGCTGATAGCCAGTTGTTCGTCAGCAATGACACAGGAGCTACCGGAAACCTCATTGATGTTCCTGGTGGATACGACAAGACTCAGATGTCAGTAGCCATCTCCGACAACGGTCAGCACATCGTTGTTGGCGCTAGCAACGGTAAGGTCGGCATCTCTCACGATGGCGGTAACTCATTCACATGGTCTGCACCTACCGACCTTGGTGTGTCACCGACCAACGACATCATCTCCGCTGTTATCAGCGATGACGGTCAGAGAATTGTCGTCTTGGAGAACGTTGGTGAAGGACTCTTCATGAGCGCAGATGGCGGAAAGACATGGATGCAGGACAGAACAGGAAACTACTCTGAGGACTCACAACTCTTCGGAAACTCCGACCTGTCTGAGGTTCACTTCTTGTGGAACCACTACGACAGCCGTCCTAGCATCAGCTACTGGAAGTGGGGTAACGTTCGCGAACACACCGAGTGTGTCGAGAACTGCCCCGTGAGCGAGGAGCCTCAGGCTAGCTAAGCACCGCATAGAGACAACACCTCGGAGGGTTACTTACTCCGGGGTGTTGTTGCGTTATGGCGTGCCGTGTTGACTTTGAGTCAAGCACTAGATATCATCACGACATGAGTCTTGCAACAGGATATGACGTAAACGATACGTTCCCGCACCCCAAAGCCAACAACCTCGACAAGATCGCTGC
>Ga0308157_10000658_pt1 | contig 99957 bp, 105 predicted proteins | sample PhyBR1_FD_201035 | JGI IMG/M metagenome (GOLD analysis project Ga0308157, IMG submission 201035) | Phyllosphere microbial communities from UC Gill Tract Community Farm, Albany, California, United States - DLSLB.R1 | ecosystem: Host-associated > Plants > Phyllosphere > Unclassified | place...
GGGCTCGACGCCTCGGCTCACGGCATCGGCGAGGTCGCGTTGAAGTGCGGACATAGCCTCGGAGAGAGCCCGCCACTGGGCCGGCGACCTGGACGCGGAACGCTCAGCGAACTGCGCCCACTGCTTCGACCCTCCCCATACGAAACGGGCCGCGCGAGATTGCTGCGGGTCCCACTCCTCTCCGAAGACCTCGCGCTGCTCGTCGTCGCTCATCAGGATGCCGCGCTCGTGGGCATCGGTCATGCGCTCGAGCCGTTCGTCGAGCTGCTGCAGGTCGTGGATCCGTTCGGCCAGTTGCGCCCGCTGCTCGCGCAGGGTCTCCCCGATCTCCGCGGTCGCATCATCGAGCACATCTCGGATCGCATCGAGCGAGAGTCCGGCTTCGCGATATGCGACGACCCGGCTGAGGCGCTCGAGGTCATCCCACGTGTAGAGGCGGTAACCGGCGGCTGTGCGGCGAGACGGTGATGCGAGACCGATCTCGTCCCAGTGGTGCAGAGTGCGCACCGTCAGGCCGAGAAGGTCTGCGGCGACACCGACCGTCGCATCCCCATCGATCTCGTTGTCAACCATCGATGTCATTGTGCTCCTCCTTGGGAGTCTTCCGGTGCGAAGATCCCGACCGACGCGAAATCGCGGCCCACGTCGCTGGCGGGAGTGAACGGTGTCGCTGCCGTGAATGTGATGTGGGCACCCTCGGGGGTGACGACCGCGATGTCGCGGGTTCTCCATGCCGTGTCGTACGGGCCCGTCACCGAATCCGGCGCAAGCTCTCGACATGCTTCGGCGACGGCATCGAGTTGGTTGAGAACGCACGAGACGAACACCTGAACCGTCGACGGCGCCGACGGAGTCGCGTCGTCATCCGCGGGAACGAGCAGAACGTCCTGAAACGCCCACCGCCGCAGATGCACGATCTGCCCCGGAACGCTGAACAGGTCGACGAACCCGAGTCCGCGAACCCAGAAGTCGGTCGACGCCTGAAGGTCTCTCGTCGGGATCTTCACGAACATCGGCATCGCGTAGATGCCGAGGAAAGGATCCGGCGCGACCGCGTCCGGTCCATCCGGAACGGGGCTCATCTCGAATGCATTGAAGTAATCAGTCATGCGGGCAAGCCTGGGTCCTCACGTTGCGTGAGGGTCAAGCCGGCCCGCGAAGCTCCGCTGAGCGCGAATCGTACGCGGACTGATTGCGGCGGATCGCGGCGGCGTTGCTGACCGTCCAGTCGTACAGGCGCCCGAAAGGCTCCCGCAGCGATTCGCCGAGCTCGGTGAGTGCATACTCGACCCCGACCGGCGAGGTGGGCAGGACGCGTCGCTGGATCAACCCGTCCCGTTCCAGCTTGCGCAGCGTCTGCGTGAGGACGCGTTGAGTGACGCCCTCAAGGCGCCGCTTGATCTCGTTGAAGCGCCGTGGTTCGTCCAGCACTCCCATCACCATCATCGACCACTTGTTCGCGATCTGATCGAGGATCGGCCGGCTTTCGCAGTCGGCACGGAAGACTTCGGCGGTCGTGTCCACAATCGTGCTGAATGGCTGCATGGCGGTATCCTCCCGCATCCCTGGGATGCTCAAAGTGCGTTCTTGACGATCTCGACGAAAGCGCGAAGCCTAGGTATGCATTGTAAACCGATGCACACATCTAATACCTAGGAGAAACCGTGATCGACACCCGTTCTGACACCATCAGCATCCGCCGGGATGGTCGGGTGATGTTCGTCACGCTCGACAACCCGCCAGTGAATGCACTCAGTGCGCACGTCATGCGTGAACTCCATGAGCTGTTGACGTCGGTCCGCGACGACGACACCGTCGCGGTGATCGTCTTCGAGAGCGCCGATCCGGAGTACTTCATCGCCCACGTCGACATGAACCTCGCCGAGCAGATGGATGCCCTGGGTGCACTCGCAGCGCAGGCACCGGAGGGCATCAATGTCTTCCAGGCCGTGGGCGAACTACTCCGCAACCAGCCGCAGGTCACGATAGTCAAGCTCGCCGGCATCGCCCGGGGCGGCGGCGCCGAGTTCGTCGCCGCTGCCGACATGACCTTCGCAGCCCGCGAGACTGCGCAGATCGGGCAGATCGAGTCCCTTATGGGGATCGTCCCGTCAGGAGGCGGAACCCAGTACCTCGCCGAGCGCGTCGGGCGTAACCGCGCCTTGGAGCTCGTGCTCACCGGCGACGCGGTCGACGCGGACACCGCCGCACTCTACGGTTGGATCAATCGCGCCGTCCCCGCCGATGATCTCGACGCTTTCGTCTACCGGCTCGCGCACAACATCGGCAACCTCTCCGACGGCGTCGTCGCGGCAGCGAAGAGGATCCTCGCACCCGTCACGCCTCTCGACGGATATCAGCGCGAAGAAGCGGAGTGGTCTGTCCTGATCGGTCAGCCCGCGGCGCGCGCATTGATGGGCAGGAGTCTGGAGCGTGGCGCCCAGACGCCCGACGGTGAACGCGATCTCGAAGGGCTCCTGCGCCGAGTCGGCCGCGAGGCACCCACCACTGCGTAGCAACGCCGGTGCCGGCGATCGAGTCAGACCTGGTTCGTACCGCCATCGACGTAGAGGTTCGAACCGACGACGTAGCTGCTCTGTTCGGAGGCCAGGAACGCCACGACGGCCGCCGCTTCCTCCGGTCGGCCCATTCGCCCCTTGGGTACGGTCGCGGCGACAGTTTCCTTCACCGCTTGAGCTGTCTCCTCATCGTTGAACGCCGCGGTTCCCCCTGGCGTCTCGATCCATGCCGGGGAGACCACGTTCACTCGGATTCCCCGGCCCTTGAGCTCAGTGGACCACGTGCGCGCGAACGACCGGACGGCCGCTTTCGAGGCCGCATAGGCGCCGAACGCCTCCATGCCGCGATCCGCAGCTGTGGAGCCGATCAGAACGATCGAGCCGCCGTCGTGCATCAACGGTATTGCCTTCTGCACAGTGAACAGCGTCCCCCTGACGTTGACCGCGAAGGTGTGGTCGATGTGCTCCTCAGTGGTCTGCTCCAAAGGCACGAACGCTCCGACGGCAGCGTTCGCCACCAGGATGTCCAGCCCCTCGCCTCGTACTCGGACCGCTTCGTAGAGCCGGTCCAGGTCCTGCTGGTTCGAGATGTCACCGGCGATCGCGGTGGATCGGTCGGCCCCGATGGTCTCTACGGCGGCACGGAGTTCAGCCTCGCGTCGGCCAGTGATGAAGATGTACGCACCTTCATCCGCCAGCCGCACTGCGGTAGCGAGCCCGATCCCGCTGCTTCCTCCGGTGATCACGGCTGTCTTACCTGCGAACTGTTCCACGAGAGTCCCTCCATCACTTTCTTCGCCGAATGCGGCCGTCATCAATACTGACCAGCCATGGACGTAAGATGGATCAACAAGAGTCCACGATTGTTTACGTATCGTCCAGGAGGATGCATTTTGCTCGGGTTCCGAGACCCTGTGGCCGATGCGATCGGATTGCTTCGGCCCACCACCGTGGTCGGACCCAGCGTCAGAGCCGCAGGCGAGTGGGCGCTGCAGTTCGATCCTTTCCTTCACGTGCGCACCGGCGGCATCGTTCGCGGTGCGTGCTGGTTGATCCTGGAAGGGCACGAGCCCGTGTTCCTGCAGGCCGGCGACACTTTCCTTCTGGGCAATCCGCCCGCGTATGTGCTGGCCAGCACCCCGAATGCGACGCCCCGCCCTGCTGCCCCGGTCTTCGAGGAGGCTGAACACGGTCTCGTCCGGATCGGCCCCGAGTCCGAAGAGGACGTGTATCTCTGTGTCGGGCACATCGCTTTCGATGAGGGGAACGCTGCCCTGCTGACGGATCTTCTGCCCTCTCTCATCGTCGTCCGCGTGAACGATCCTCACGGCGCTCGTTTGGCTCAACTGATCGAGCTCCTGGCCAGCGAGGTCGGTCTCGCCGCCCCTGGCAGCGCATTGGTGGAGAACCACCTCGCTCAGATCCTGCTCGTGCACATGCTGCGCGCCCACGCCTTCCGAACGGTCCAGCCGACGGGTTGGCTCGGCGCGCTGAACGATGACGCCATCGGCGCCGCTCTGCGCGCCGTGCACGCGGACGTATCCCACTCGTGGAACCTGGAGGAGCTGGCCGAGATCAGCCACATGTCCCGCTCAGCCTTTGCGCAGTCCTTCAAGCGCCACGTCGGAATACCTCCGCTCGAGTACGTGATCCAGTGGCGCATGAGTCTCGCCCGCGACGCCCTCGCCCGTGACACGCTGTCGATCTCTGAGCTCGCCAGGGAAACGGGATATCTGTCCGAGAGCGCATTCAGCACGGCCTTCCGGCGCGTGGTCGGCGTATCCCCCGCGCAATTCCGGAACCAGACGCGGCAATGAATGTCCGCGTGACTGGAGGTCAATGTCCGATCTCACGAGAGTTGTCATGAGATGAGACTCGACTGAGCCGGAATAACGCGGGATTCGGGAACGGCCTAGGCGACGATTTGTCTCACGATAGTTGTCAGGATTTCGGCGCAGGGGAAGCCCTCAGTCGCGCTCATGTTCGGTCCCGACGCCGGCCGAGGTGTCGATCGACTCGTAGTAGGCGTCGAAGTCGATCGCCAAGACGGTGCCAAGACGCGCTAGCGCACGGAAAAGTCGGCTGGCAAACCAAATGAGTTCCTGGCTCATGGGCGCATAGTTCGGTGAGCTGGTGTGGTCGAACGCTCCGCCACGCACCGCAATACCTAGGTCCAGCGCGGTAGGTTCCACCTCAGCTATCGCGGATTGAGCGGCAGGCGTATGAATGTCTGCCCATTCGACGGTCGTACTGAGAAAGATGCCGAGGATCGGCTTGTCAGCTGGATCCTGAGCGGGATACTCGCCGCCTGCGTGCTTGATCGGCATCGACGTTCGGTGCAGTGCGAGCACACTCGCGATCTTTCCTCTGGCGTAGTCGAGGTTCGCCTTGTTCATCACTGGTTTGACTTCGCACACTGCGTACACGCTTTCGACTGGGATGAAGTTGACTCCGTTCTGTTCGAAAAACAGCGGCGAGTACTGGCGATCGAAGATTGCGATGTCGATTTGTTCGCTCACGTCGCCGTTTGAGTCGATGATGAACGCGGAGCCAACTCCGTATCGGTTCGGCAGGAACTCCTCGAGCACCTTCCGCCAGTTCTCCTCGGTGGCATCGCCCTTGGTGCCTGGATGCGTGGTGAACGTGGGCATCAGTCCGAGCCCCGTGAGCATGTGTTCTTGTTTCGCAGCGTACGCGTCAGAGAGGTTAAACGTTCGGGCATCAGTCATTCTCTATTCCGTTCTTGCTGCTCCGGCAGGTCGCCGACAAAGGTGACTTTGCAGCGTTCGATGGCGTCCCCTCGGGATTGGTGGACCTCGGGGTAATAGTCCGTTTCGCGCTGCCGCGCGACGAGTAGGACGGTTTGCTCACGATCGCGCATCGCGGTACGAAGCAACGTTGCGTGATCAGTCGTGCTGGTGGGAACGTCTGCGGGATGTGAATGCCAGTCGCCGAGGTAGCCGAGTCGTGAGTCGACTGCCCTCGCGGCCTTGACGAGCCTTCGTGTGGCTCCTCTTGGTAGAAGATAGGAGCTTTGATCCCGAGTTGACGGGTTGATCTCGATCGCCTGCGTGATCCATAGAGCTTGCTCCGCACGGACACCTATAAGGATCCCCCCGGCTTCCGAGGGGTGCGAGAGGCTTGCTGCTTCGCGAATGAGGTGCCAGGCGCTTTCCGACATGAGCAGTCTGCGAGGATTCATGTCACATCGTGCAGTTGAGGTGGGGGCGCCGGGAAGACATGTGTGCCGACGACATCGAATGGTGCACTGTTGATCGGACGGAGAACGGTGACGATCTCTTCGCCCGCCAGCGGGCTACCCAGCAGGAGGTCGATCGACGCCATCGCGAGATCGGCAGCGGCGCGGGTAACGGCAGCCGGCGGCGCGTTGTTGACTGGCGCTGTGCAACCGAGCTCCAAGAACCGGGGCGCTTCGTCCTCTGGATCTGGAGGGACGCGGGGATACTCCGATGGGTTCCGCTGAAGTATAGGAACGTCACCCGGTATCTGCCGCTGAAGCCGGAAGATCCGGCCTTCTCGAGCTAGCGACCCTGCGATCAGCGCAATTCCCATCGATTGGCATGCGTGCGAGATGGACAGCGTCGTGGCGAAGTTGCCGGTGCAATCTATTACTAGGTCGGCCCCGCGGACGACTTCGGCGATCTCCGCCGGTTTGACCGGCATCGCGCCTGTCGTTTCGACATTGCACCACGGCGCCGTTCCGGCCAGGCGAATGACCATACCCCTCGTTTTCGGGAATCCGACAAGGTACTCGGGGAGGGCGTGCCGGACCAGGTTGACCGAGCGAAGATCGTCACTGTCGCTCAGCAAGATGTTGCCGATTCCGCTGGCTGCTAGGGTCTGGGCCACCTGGCTACCCACGGACCCGACCCCGACGATGACTGCTCGCTTGGCCGCTAGTTGCGCAGCGTCCGGCCCTGCACGGCGCAGTCGGCTTACTGTGTCGTTCGGCGAGGTCACGTGGCTTTTCGATACGAGTGATGCACCCGCACCCTCGAAAGAGATGACGATTGCTTCGAACTGTCCAAATTTTGGCCACACCAGGACCGCGAAGTCGTATCCCGAGCTCGGTTGGTTTTCGGCGGTTGTCTCTCGACGAGATAAGCCGTGCCGGAGATTATCCCGCTGACGACGGGTGAGGCTGTCGCGGAACTGCTCGAGGTTGCGCGGCGAGCTCTTGACGGCGTCTCGGAACAGCACAACGCCTTGGAGCGGGTGATCTTCGTCTCTTGCTTTTCCGAAGGTGAGAAGGCGAGCAGTGGTGCCATAGACGACGTGAAGATCTCCGTTTTGTGGAGATGGACCGAGAAGTTCGGGCAGGTCGATCTCTGCAACTCGAGGAGACAGTGGACTGTAGTACGCCCAAGCGTCGAGCGCTCGGTCCTCCTCCTGAAATGCGGTCAGGCTCCGCTGCGCCCAGCTGTCGAGCCGAGCGCTGAACGTGTCCCAGGTCTGCGCTTTGACCTGCGCGGGGTCGTCGGACGCCCAGAGACAGATGACCCCGGCGGCCGAGGTTGCGTGATCTGCGACGAGTCCGGCGACCGATGGCTTCGCTGCGACCGCCGGCCACCCATGCGGGATTCGCACTCGAATGGTCCGCGCATCCGTGAGCCCCTTGAGCGACTCAGGCAAGGGGCCGATCCACTCCGCTCGGCCCGTACCCGGCACCGGGCTGAAATTGGCGCCGACCATGCCGGCGCAGAAGTTCTCGAACGCGGATTGGTCAAAAACGAAGGGGTTCTCTTGCTTTGAATCCGGCATCATCGACCCACCTCACAAAGCGAAACCGCGCGCCTGGTCCGGGCCTTGCCGAGACACTGCGCTTGCGGCAGGTACCGCGCGGCCGTCCGCTCCGCATCCGGGGGGAAGCGGGAGAATCGGTCCCCGTTCGTTCTCGCCGAGAATCTCTCGCCACAGCATCGCCGCGCGGCAGGCATCGGAAGCCAGAGCCTCCGTTGCCTTGTCCGCAAGCGCTCCAAACACTCGCGACGCGTCACTCCATTGAGCGCTTGTGAGCGGCGGCGCGAGCGGAGTCTCCAAAATGGGGTCGTCCAGTCCGGTGACAGCGGCGTCCTCGAAGCCACGCGCTACCTCTTCAAGAGAGCTTGCCAGCAGTTCCGCCCACGAGCCGCCGTCGACCCGACCTGCCTTCCATGCGTAAAAGGCCGCAATCTCGACGTAGAGGCCACCGGGCCGTTCATCTGCCAGATGAACGTGTCTTGCTTGCCGAAGAAGTCGAACCACGGGTTTGTACGCGTTTCGCCCGTGGACCGTTGGGCTCGAATCGCTGGTCGACAGTTCCGTCGACACATCCGCGAACGCGACAGGATTTGTACGCACCCACCGTGTCCCTTCAGCATTCCAGCTCTGACGATCGCGGTTGGGAATGCCCCAATCGTCACCCCATGGAACAGCGGGAACCGCATCAATGCTGAACTCCAGATCGGCGCGAGCATCACTGCCGGAGAAGTCAACTTTCACGCTGCGTGCCTGCAAGGTGACACGCCCTCCGCTTTCGACTAACCCGTAGCGGTGGATCAGCGTTTGCGCGACTCGATCATAGATCTGCACTGGGTTGTCGGCGATGGTCAGCTTTGCGAATCGCAGGAAAACGTCCACGTCCTTTCCCGGGTGCCGCGCCGTCTGCCGTGCGTACGAGCCGATCAGGATGGAGTCGACACCCCAACTTCTCAGCACCTCATCACTTTCAAGCAACTCTCGAACTTCCGTGTGGGCGGCGATCGCGAGACTCTGCTTGTCTGAACTCACAGTCACGTTCGTCACGGCGGCTTCGAACTGGTCGGGCAACGTCTCCATGGCACTCTTCCTCGAATATCGATGGGCGGGCTCCGCGGGGGCATCAGCTCGTGTCTGGAGACTATCTCGGGTCTCCGACATTGATCAGCTTGTCCAGCCAGCATCTTTATCGCGCGCGGCGACTACCCAACCCGGTAGCGCTGCCAGACTGTTAGTCACCGAGAGACAAGAGAAAGGTGGCTACGATTCCACCCACGACTGCGAGTAGCAGCTGGCTACAGTCCGTCGCAGAGGTGCTCCCGCTGCCGCACCGCGCGGTCGCTCCGTACACGCTCGGCGAAGCAATCGATGAGTTGGGCAGTTACGCTCAGGCGACGACAACCTTAGATTGGCAGTCGTCGCGAGCGGTCAAGAAGAACCTCGCTTCACTGCGCGCCGAGATCACGGCTCAGGCCCAGACGATTGGGGCCCGGCTCCGCCGGACTATCGCGGCTCCGCTCGCCGCTGCTCACGATGGGGACCGCGAAGCGACCGTTGTCGCCGCCGCACGGTTCCGTGAGGCGTGGCGTTCGAAGGCAGCGGTCTCGGACGCGTTCCGAGACTTATGCGAGGCGGCGGCGCTTGCTGGAGCTCGAACCCATGAGCTGCTGCGGCTGCTATCGGCAATCATCGCGTCGCAGATCGGTCCGGCCGCCGGCAGACCTTTCTCCCTGCTGCGGGAAGCCGCGGATGCGCTCGTCGATACCGAGGAAGAGCTAGCAAGGAAACGCAATGCACCGCTGCTCGAGCCGCTGACAGAGGCTCGTCGGCTTGAGGTAGCGGAAGGGATTCTTGTCGCCATACCGGCGGGCCGCGTGGTCGTGTGGACGGTGTATGATCGCGCCACAGTCTGGGGCATGCGTACCGCCGCCGGTCCATTGACGTTTCTCAGACCAGAGTGGGCGCTGCCGAACGCGTTCGACCAGGAACTGCATGACTTTCCGGAACGAGCCGAGTTGCGCCAGATCCGTGAGGGTGTGGGTTGGCTCGACGATCTTCATGTCGAGTCACTGAAGGCGGAGAATCGCCTCGCCCTCGTTCGCGTGGATCTCGGCGAACGGCAGCTAGCAGGCGCGGTCGAGGAAGCACGGCTCCGCATCGAGGCGGTCCTCAGCATTGCTGTCCAGGCGGGTGGGGTGTCGTGGCAAAGCCCGGGCGCCGCTGCCGTGTTGCTGGATGGAGAGGTCCGCGTGTCTTCGTTCGGCCTCACCATTCGAGATCACTCGAACCACGGCGATAGTTACGGGATGGGCGCCACAGCGGAAATCCTCACGAAAGTCGCCGACGAGCTGGGCGACGCATTGAGCAAAAGACCGATGCCTGAGCGTCTCGTCGAAGCGTTGACGTCGCTTCGCGAGGCCCGGATGACCGACCATCGAGACGTCACGATGTATGGCGCACGCCGTGTTACTCCGCGCGTGGCCACTGCACTCGAGGACCACGCTATGGAGCTCATCGCGTCGGTGCTGGGCGTGCGGTCCGACGGTCTCGCGTCCGCCCTTCAGCGGCGTGAAGCGCTCGACCAAGTGGACCGCCTTGTTCTTAGCCGACTCATGGCGCCGTTCCGAGACTCACGGATGTTTGAGCGCGCGCAAGAGCGGCGAGAACTCGAAGATGCTGTCTCTCACTACGTCCAGGGCGGCATTCTCGTTGTTTCTGTCGCGAAGGCAGTTGCCCTTCGGGAGGAGATCCGTGCTCTTCCGATGTCTCGGCTGCAGCGCGCTGATTTTGAGGAAGGTCTTGCAATCTGCACCGATCCTGCGCGCGAGGGCGAGCTACTTGATGACATGTGGCGCATGTCCTGCGTGATTCGAGCTCGTCACCGTCGTGTTCGGAACGCGGTCAACCACGGCCTGCCGCTCAGTGCGACCACGCTGAACAGCGTCCGCGACTATGCGGATGCCACGTCGCGTACCGCGCTGGACCTTGCTCTCGATTGGTTCAAGAACGGCGAGCTGGGCGCGACGTTACTTGAACGCGAGCAGCGCGCATGGGCCGAGAGATTCGCCAGAATCGAAGCCGGCAATAGCTGGGCGAGCGAAGACGCGCGGTCCGAGCAAGGTCAGGAACGTGCGAGTGAAGACAGCAGCGCTCGACCGCAATAGCAGCATCCAGAACTTCGCCCTGCGCGCGAAGGCGTTGAACCTCAGTCCCGTCAAACCGTGCCGGCACGGACCGGTTTGCGGGTCACCTGGCTCGGCTCCCGAGTAGTGCGGTGCCTTTGGCGTCATGGTTTCCGCGAGCGTGCCGTGCGACAAGTCAGACCTGCAAAGCCGACTCGATGCTTCCTAAAAGCTCGTTCAAGAGCTCGCGTCTATTAGGATCGAATATCTCGCGATCAGCACTCAAATTCGAGACCCGCTGAGCCACTGCAACCTTGTCGGGCGAGGCTACTCCGTTCGCTGTCGCCCAAAGTTCAACCGCTTTCGTACGCAGGCTCTCGGGGAGCGCACTCCCGTCAAGTTGAGTCTTGGTCCCCGACCAGCAGTCGGCCTCTTCCATGACGCACTGAGCGTATACATCCGGGTGGATCAGGTCCTCAAGCTCGAGTGCGCCAGCGCCATCTGTCTCGTTCAACACGAGCACACGGCTGGGGTCCACTCCAGCCTTGAGGAGTTTCTTCCGGTTCTCCAATCCGCCGGGATCGCCATCCACGATGAAGGCAACCTGTCCTGCCTGGGACACAAGCTCCGCCACGCGCACTGAGGCAACGCTAGACAGCCCTGGGACAATCTGAAACTTGATCCGCTCACGGCCCGCGGCTTGCCGAAGCAGCGTGGGCAAGAGGATCGCCTCGCAGGGCCCCTCTCCGATCAGTGCGTGACGAGCAGGCGTGAACGTCGCCGCGACAGCACCCATGCTCTTTAGCAACGGCGAGAATCCGGCGCCTGCCTCCCAGAACCCATTGCGCAGCAACGATGCACCCGCGTCGATTGGTTCCACGACGCGCACCCCGTTGCCAAGATCATGCGGAAGGCAGCCGAATGAATGCGTCGTGTACAGCACCTTCGATGTGTACTCTTGTCGCGCAAGGACCCCGACGAGGTCGGCTTGCGCGTCGTAGTGAAGGTGAGTCTCGATCTCATCCGCAAGCAAGATCGGACGACCGCGACCACCATGGGTGAACGCGAGCAACGCAGCGAACCATCGCAGTCCATCACTCCGATCCGCAAGGCTCGAGTACCCCTTGTCGTTCGGTGTCGTCACTTGAACGACCAGAAGGCCATTCTGAACATCGATCTGCAGAGCGATTTTCTCCTGATTCCAGCTCTCCGCGTAGACCTCTCGTAAGCGATCATTCGCGTGCGTCCGGCGGGTTGAAACATCGGCGTAGTTGGCGTCTCGTACTTCCTGGCGCAGCGCGACGAGATCGAGTTGAGCCAGCCGCGCAAGGTGTGCCAGAGCCGGGCTCGGTTGGTCTGCTTCGGACTCGAGGTCGTACTCGGATCGTAGGTTGTGGTCCTCTGGCCCCAGGAGCCGCATTTCGGGAAGGCGGGCGAGAAGTACGGCTGCTGCAACGGCGGCCGGTTCGGGTTCCGCCGCTTCTTGGACACTCGCTCTCAGGCCCGCGACGAGGCTACGCAGCTTATCCGGCCATACCGAGATAGCTTCGTTCGGGAAGGCAGCGGCGTCGATTGCTCCTGCCTCTAGGACCCCCGCAGCCCCCTCTGCAGAGTCAGCAATGACGTCCAAACTCCCCACGGCCGTCGGCATCTCACCGTCCGCGAGAGTCGCGATGACGCTGTCGATCAAGTCAAGGTCAACCGCGACATACTCAGCCATCCTCGCGAGAGCAGGCCTCAACTCGCCCATCAAACCACCAAGAGCTACCCGAGGCTTCGGATCCCTGCTGGGCCTCGACGGGTGGAAGTCGATCATTCGGCCGTCAGTCCCTATCTTCGACACGACGATTTTCTCAACATCGCCACCACCGCGAACGTGCGCGATCGCTTGTCTGTCTTCCTCCTCGAGTTGGAGTTGCCAGCGGAGAGAAGGAACCGTATCGATCGATCGTCTCGGGTGTTCGGAGCGATCGAACGGCTCGTCGTGGTTCAGGTGGGTGAGCGCCCGTAGCAACGAGCTTTTCCCGGCTTCGTTCGGCCCGACGAACGCAATCAGGTCGCTATGCAGCTTGACCGATGTCGGCGCAAGGAAACGGCGATACCCCTCGAGCGTGAACGTAATGAGTTTCATGACGCGTACCGGCGTGCCTCTCGGTGGGGAATGTTCTCCCGAATCTAGCGCCCACACGCCGGATCATGCCCACCCTTCTGGAATGAAGGAGCGCGCATCTCTTCGAAGCCGGTGAGTAAACGGCACGGTCACCGTCTCAGGCAAGTACGTATCGTGACTCACCGATCGCACGCCGCCCATCGGGGCGCGCAGCCTGCGCGCCGCGTCTGCCTCTCCTGATCCTTGTGCTCGTGATGGGCAGCGAACTTGTTGACGGACGGCTAGAGAGCGTGTCCGAACACCGTTTCTGGGGACAGCGCGTACGGATCCCGGCGGTAGCGCTCGAGGATGTGGACGAATGAGCCTTCATCCCGGAGGCCGACTCCACTCAGGATCGCTGCCTCCGCGGCCTGCTGATTGACTGGTGCGAAGGTCATCGTGTGGTCGAAGTAGAAGTCCTCGTAGAGCCCGGCGTTCAGATGGAACTTTCCGGTATTTTGCACGTACGTGTAAAAGCGCTACTCGTCGCTCTCGAACGCAACCCAGACAGGCACGCCGTCAGGGTTCCTCACGAGGTAGAGATTCATCGTAATCGCCTCCCGTTTATATATCTTGCGCCGTCCAGGCGGGTGCAGGAGGCCGCTCGAGCGACGATTCGACGTGGGGTGACGTGTCAGCGACGAGGGCCACGATGTCGGTGGCAGGACCCAGTATGCGATTCATGCGTCAAACGTCCTTGAATCCACTGCGCGTCGAGCGCGGCAATCTCCAATTGTGTCGGCATTCCGGCGTGCTCAGCGTGATCGCGAACTCGCTAGCCGTCGTCGCGCCAATCCTGAGCATCGCGCTCGGCGTATGGGTGACCGACCTGAACTCAGACGTTGCGCATCTCAATGCCACGATCAACGGGCTTCACCAAGATGTGGCATCCGCCGAGGCCGCGGAGGTGTTCCGCGGTGCGGGTGCCAACTTGACGTGAAAACTACTCCGCTGTCTGGCGCAGGACCGGCACCACGCCGCGGAGCGACAACTCCGGTCAGAATCTACAACTCCAGCGAGACGATCTGCAGGTAGGTGAGATTCGGCAGATCCGGCGAGACAGGACAAAGCCGTCGTCAACAACTTTCCGTGACCAAAACGTTGCATTCGTTACCGCCCCGTTATACAGTGATCACACGGTGAATGTTTGCTGTGGCATCCACCGAATGTGATTGCAGGACACTCTTGGTGCAAGGGACAAGGGCCGGCCGGAAGCCTCTCCGACCGGCCCTTCACCGTTCCTACTAATCTGTATCCATGACGGATCGCAAGCTCGCTCTCGAAACCTGGGAAAGTCTGTTTCGGGCGCAGCATGAGCTCTTCGCGGCGATGGCCGCCGACTTCGACGGCGCAGCGATCACGCAGGCGGAGTACGACGTGCTGCTCACCGTGGTCCGCTCCCCGGAGATGACCGCCCGGCTTCGCGACGTCACGACGAACATGCTGATCAGCCAGCCGAGCGTGTCCCGACTCGTCGACCGCATGGTCGCACGCGGCCTCATCGAGAAGTGCCCCGACCCCGACGACGGACGCGGCGCGCTGATCAGGGCGACCGAAGACGGCGCCCGCGCCTTCCGGGCGGTCGCCACCGTCCACGGACGCTCGATCGCACAGCGGATGTCCTCCCTCGACGACGACGAGCTGCGCACTCTCATGGCGTTGACGGAGAAGCTCCGCAGCCTCTGACGGGCATTCCTCCCCATCGGCCGCTGGCCGATCTCTGACATAGTCGATGGCAGAAGCAGTCTCCCGCGGACGCGGGGACAGGGAGGGAAGTTTCATGGAGATCGCCGGAATCGCCGGAATTCTGATTCTCATCGGCATCGGTGTCGTCGTCCTGATCGTGGTCGGACTCGTCGTGCTGCTGTTCGCCCGCAGCTGGATCAAGGTCGCCCGCGCCGACGAGGCGCTCGTCATCTCGGGTCGCAAGCAGAAGGTGCAACGCGCCATCGTGAACGCGGACGGCACGAGCAGTTCGGAGAGCGTCGACTCGCCCGTCACGGTGATCGTGAACGGCAAGTCTCTCGTCAACCCGATCACGCAGCGCCACGAGATCATCTCGCTGCGTTCGCGCCAGGTCTCGCTGAACGCAGAGGCGCAGTCCCTCGACAGCGTCACACTGAACGTCGACGGCGTCGCGATCGTGAAGATCGGCTCCGATCCCCTGTACGTCCGTCGTGCCGCCGAGCGATTCGCCTCGCAGGATGCCGCGATCGAACAGTTCACCACCGAGCAGCTCGAAGGTGCGCTCCGAGGCATCGTCGCCACGCTCTCCGTCGTCGAGCTGATGCGTGATCGCAAGAAATTCTCCGACCAGATCGCCGCCGACGTCTCACAGGACCTCGCCGAGCAGGGCCTCATCCTCGACTCCTTCCAGATCAAGGGCATCACCGACAAGGTCGGATACATCCAGTCGCTCGGCGCCCCCGAGATCCAGGCCAAGCGCCAGTCCGCGGAGATCTCGCAGACGAACGCCGACCGCGCGATCAACCAGAAGAACATCGCCAACCAGGAAGCCAACCTGATCGAGCAGACCGCGCTCGACACGAACACGGCGAACTCGAACGCCGGCATCGGCCGCGCCCGCGCCGAGGCCGAGCAGGCCGAGAACCTCGCCCGCGAGCAGGCGCAGCAGGCCGTGCTGCAGCAGCAGGCGGAGAACCGCCAGGCGCAGCTCGACGCCGACGTCAAGCGCGTCGCCGACGCGCAGCGCTACGAGGCCGAGACCCGCGCCCAGGCCGAGCTCTACACCCGTGAACGCGCTGCAGAGGCCAGCGCGATCGAGCAGGTCAAGCAGGCTGAGGCCCGCACCCGCATCGCCGAGCAGCAGGCGCAGGCCGACCGCGCCCGCGCCGACGGTGAAGCAGCTGCTGCCGTCGCGAAGGCCACAGGTGACGCCGACGCGCTCCGCGCCCAGGCCGACGCGGAGGCCGAGGCACGCCGCCTGCGCGCGAACGCCGAGGCAGACGCCATCCGTGCAGAGGGTGAAGCCCGCGCCGCGGCGCTCGAGGCGGAGGCCAAGGCCATCGCGTCCAACCAGGAGGCGTTCCTCTCCCAGCGCGTGCTCGACGTGCTGCCGACGATCATGAGCGAGTTCGCGAAGGGCTACGCCACGATCGGGAGCGTGTCGATCATCGGCAGCTCCGGCGAGGACGGCGCCTCCGGCGTCGTCGGCGCCGACAGCGCGAAGGCGCTCAAGTCGGTGTTCGACAGCGTGAGCTCGGCCACTGGCCTCGACCTCGCCGCCATCATCCAGGGTCAGGCCGTCGGCCGCGGGATCGGCGAGAGCATCGCGGGCGCTCAGGCACCCGCTGCCACGAAGAAGCCGAAGACGAAGGCGGCCGAATCGGCTGCCGCTCCCCCGCCGCCGCCCGCATCAGCCGAGTAACCGGAGAAGCCAAGAGAGCGGATGCCGCGCGCCGAATCGGCCGCGGCATCCGCTCTTCCTGTTCACAATGCAGCAGCGCACCTACGGCGTCCGGCGGCGCAGCGTGAGCGACGCCAGAACCAGTGCCCCGAGCATGAACGCGACCACGATCAGCAGCGGGCCGAACACGTCCCACCCCTCGTCCCCGGCAGAGACGGCGTTTATCGTGTCGATCGCGTAGCTCAGCGGCAGCCAGTCCGAGATGGCCTGCAGCACGTCTGGCATCTGGTCGCGCGGCATGAAGAGTCCACCGAGGATGATCTGCGGGAACACCAACAGCGGCATGAACTGCACCGCCTGGAACTCGGTCTGCGCGAACGCGCTCGCGAGCAGTCCGAGCGCGGTGCCCAGCAACGCGTCGACGACGGCGACGAGCCCCAGTTGCCACAGCGGTCCATCCGTCTCGAGCCCGCAGATCCACACCGCAAAAGAGACCGTGATCACGGCCTGCAGCACGGCCATCAACCCGAACGCCAACGCGTAGCCGAGGATGAAGTCGCTCTTCGCCAACGGCGTCGTCATCAGCCGTTCCAGCGTCCCCGAGCGACGCTCGCGCAACGTCGTGATCGAAGTGATCAGGAACATCACGATGAACGGGAACAGCGCGAGGATCGGGCCACCGAACTGGTCGAACACGCCCTCCTGATCGCTGAACAGCCACGCGAACAGGCCGACCAGCAGGCTCGGGGCGATCAGCATCAGCGCGATCGAACGGGGATCGTGCCGCAGCTGGGAGAGCACGCGACCCGCGGTCGCGAAGAGCCTGATGACGTTCATTCTCCCGTCTCCTCTCGGCGCGACCTGCGTGTGTCCAGATGCTGCTGCTGATCCCGTTCGATGAGGGCGAGGAACGCGGCATCCGGGTCTTCCGCCCCAGTGTCGGCGAGCAGCCCCTTCGGCGTCGTATCGGCGATGATGCGGCCCGCGCGCATGAGCAGCAGCCGGTCACAGCGCAGTGCCTCGTCCATGACGTGGCTCGACACCAGCAGCGTCACCCCGCGCTCGGCGAGACCGCGGAACTGAGTCCACAGCTCCGCACGCAGCACCGGATCGAGACCCACGGTCGGCTCGTCGAGCACGACGAGCTCCGGAGATCCGACCAGTGCCATCGCGAGCGAGACACGACTGCCCTCTCCGCCGCTCAGCGACGACACGAGCTGGTCGGCCTGCGCCGCCAGCCCGACGTCGGCGATCACCCGGTCGACGGCGTCACGCGGAGCGCCGAGCAGAGTCGCGACATAGCGCAGGTTCTGACGGATGGTCAGGTCGTCGTACGCCGACGCGTCCTGCGTGCCGTAGGCGACGCGATGCCGCAGCACGCGCGATCCCGCCGGCTCGCCGAGCACGGTCACGGTGCCGGACTCGACGCGCTGCACACCGACGATCGAGCGCATCAGCGTGGTCTTGCCGCAACCGGAAGGACCGAGCAGACCGGTGATCTGCCCGCGCGGGATAGCCACGTCGACGCCGTCGAAGACGCGGACCTTCCCGCGTCGCACGCGTAGCTGCGAGACCTCCACGCTCGAGTTATTCATCATGTGATGAATTGTGCGCTCCGGATGCAGCGGCGTCAAGGCCCGCGATGCGAACGGCGTTCAGTCGAACAGGTACCTCTGCACCGTGGGGCCGATCCGTGTCACGAGTTCGTCGACCCCGGCATCGGCGATCGGCGGCAATCTGAGGACGTAGCGCGCCATGAGAAGACCGGCGATCTGCGACGCCGCGAGCGTCGAACGCAGCGCCGCATCGTCGGTGTCGAGCGCGCGTGCGATGCGGCCGAGCAGTTCGCGCGAGAGGAATCCGGCCAGCACCGGAGTCGTGAGCTTGCTGCCGATCGCGGCGCGCATGAGTGCGACACCGCGGCGGCGCACATCCGGCTGCTCGAACGCCTGCAGAACGAAGCGCACGACGCGCTCGCCGACCTCGTCACGCGGGCCTGCGAGGATCTCCGGGATCGCGACGTCGGGCCGGATCGGCATGCCCATGGCCGCGGCGAACAGATCGGCCTTGGTCCCGAAGTAGTGGTGCACCAGAGCACTGTCGACCCCGGCCCTGGTCGCGATCGCGCGGATCGTCGATCCGTCGTAGCCGTGCTCGCCGAACTCGTCAACGGCGGCCGAGATGATCCGTTCGCGCGAATCCGTCTCTCCGCGCGGACGCCCGCGCCGCCTCACCGTGGCCATGCCGCTCAGCCTACGCGCCGAGTCGTGCGCTGGACGCGAGAGACTGGAGGGGTGACCACTGCTCCGTTCGACCTGTCGAAGATCGGTCGCGGACTCGCATTCGCCTCGGCGGTGGATGATCTGCACGCGGCGCTCGACGCCAGCGCAGCCGTCGTCGTCAGTTCACCGCCGGGCACGGGAAAGACGACGCTCGTCCCGCCGATCATCGCCGGTCGCGTTCAGGGCCGCGTGATCGTGACGCAGCCGCGCCGTGTGGCCGCCCGCGCTGCCGCCCGGCGCCTCGCACACCTGGACGGATCACCCCTCGGCTCCCGGGTCGGCTTCACCGTCCGCGGCGAGCGCCAGGTGCAGTCGTCGGCGATGATCGAGTTCGTCACCGCCGGCGTGCTGCTGCGCCGACTGCTCGATGACCCGGGCCTCGAAGGCATCGGCGCGGTCGTGATCGACGAGGTGCACGAACGCGCACTGGAGACGGATCTGCTGATCGGCCTGCTGGGCGAGGTTCGCGAGCTGCGCGACGACCTGGTGCTGATCGCGATGTCGGCGACGCTCGACGCCGACCGGTTCGCGACTGTTCTCGGCACGGATGCCGCCCCCACCCCGATCGTCACCCAGACCGTCGTCGCGCATCCCCTCGATGTGCGATGGGCGCCGAGCCCTTCGCCTCGGTTGGACGAGCGCGGCGTCACCTGGGCCTTCTTCGATCACGTCGCACGCACCGCGGTCGACGCGCATCGGGGCATGGCGCGCAGCATCCCGACCGCGGACGCGCTCATATTCGCGCCCGGTGCGCGCGAGGTCGCAGAGATCGCACGCCGCATCCGAGACCTCGCGCCCGAGTTCGATGTCCGAGAGCTGCACGGCCAGATCCCCGCCGCCGAGCAGGATGCCGTGATCGGCGGCCGCCGCGCAGGTGACGCGGCGCGGATCATCGTCACGACTTCGCTCGCCGAGTCGTCGCTCACGGTTCCCGGCGTCCGTCTCGTCGTCGACACCTGCCTGTCCCGGGCCCCGCAGCGGGATGCTGCCCGAGGCATGAGCGGCCTCGTCACCGGTCCGACATCCCGCGCCTCTGCGACGCAGCGCGCTGGTCGCGCCACTCGTGAAGGGCCGGGTGTCGTGGTGCGCTGCGTCGACGAGCGGACATTCGCGGCGGCGCCCGCGCGGCCGGCCCCCGAGATCGCGACGACGGATCTCACCGATGCCGCGCTGCTGCTCGCCTGCTGGGGCGCACCGGGCGGTGCAGGCTTGCGGCTGGTCGATCCCCTTCCCGCTGACAGCCTGAACGACGCCGTCTCCGTGCTGCACGGCCTCGGCGCGATCGATTCGGACGGGCGGGCGAGCGACGAGGGGCGAGAGCTCGCCCGCATCCCGACCGATCCTCGCCTGGCCCGCGCACTCCGCGACGGCGCCGCGCTGGTCGGCGGAGGCACGGCTGCCGAAGTCGTCGCCCTCATCGGGGGCGAGTTCCGCGTCGCCGACGGAGATGTCGCCTCAGCGTTGAACAGCCTGCGGAGCGGTCGCAGCCCCGAGGCCCGGCGCTGGGAACAGGAGGTGCGCCGACTGACCCGGTTCACCGACCGCGACCGGGCGGGGCGCGCGAATGCCGAGCAGATCGGGCTCATCATCGCCCTCGCCTTCCCCGAGCGGATCGCCCGTCGCGTCGATCATTCGACTGGCGGCGCGACCTTCCTGCTCGCCTCAGGGACCCGTGCCGGGCTGACCGGTCCGCTCGCCGGCGCCGAATGGCTGGCTGTCGCCGATGTCACCCGTGCACAGGGCCGCGCCGCAGCCGGCACCGGGGCGGTCATCCGTTCGGCGGCGGTCATCTCCGAGAGCCAGGTCGAACAAGCGGCGACCCATCTGGTCACGGACCGCGTCGAGGCGCGATTCACGGACGGGCGCGTCATCGCGCGGCGCGAGCGCCGCATCGGCGCGATCATCCGTTCTTCGGTCCCGATACGGGTTCAGGCCGGCGAGGGCGGCCAGGACGCGGTGCGGCGGGCGCTGGAGGATCAGGGGCTCGGCGTGTTCACCTGGTCGGAGCCGGCGGATGCGCTGCGCCGGCGGCTCGCGCTGCTGCAGCGGGAGATCGGCATCCCGTGGCCGGAGGTGTCGGATGCCGCGCTCCTCGGAGCGCTCGACGCATGGCTCGGTCCGGAGCTGGTGGCACTCGCCACCGGCACCCCGGCCTCGCGCATCGATCTGACCTCGGCGCTGCGGCGACTGCTGCCGTGGCCCGCAGCAGTCGACCTCGACGCCCTCGTCCCCGAGCGGCTCGAGGTGCCCAGCGGTTCGCGGATCCGCATCACCTACCCACCCATCGATGACCCGTCGGCGCGTCCCGTCGTGGCGGTGAAGCTGCAGGAGTGCTTCGGATGGGCGGAGACCCCGCGCCTCGTCGGAGGTCGAGTGCCCGTGCTGTTCCACCTGCTCTCCCCCGGTGGACGGCCGCTGGCCGTGACCGACGACCTCGCGTCGTTCTGGGCCGGCCCCTATTCGCAGGTGCGCGCCGAGATGCGCGGCCGGTACCCGAAGCATCCGTGGCCGGAGGACCCGTGGTCGGCTGCCCCGACGCGGCACACGAAGCGCCGCGCCGCGGAGAAATAGCCGGTCTGCCTCGGCGTCAGCACTCGATGACGTTGACCGCGAGGCCGCCCTCGCTGGTCTCCTTGTACTTCGTCGACATGTCCGCCCCGGTCTGCCGCATCGTCTCGACGACGGCATCCAGCGACACGTAGTGCTGTCCGTCACCGCGCAGCGCGAGTCGCGCCGCTGTGACGGCCGTGGATGCGGCGATCGCGTTGCGCTCGATGCACGGGATCTGCACGAGCCCGCCGATCGGATCACAGGTGAGTCCGAGGTGGTGCTCCATGGCGATCTCCGCGGCGTTCTCGATCTGCCGGTTGGTGCCGCCCATCACCGCGGTCAGCCCGCCCGCGGCCATCGCACAGGCAGAGCCGACCTCGGCCTGGCAGCCGCCCTCCGCGCCGGAGATCGACGCATTGGCCTTGAACAGCGAGCCGAGCGCGGTGGCCGTGAGCAGGAAACGCCGGATGCCGCGGCGACGGTTCGCCTCGGCGATGAGGACGGGGTCGTCACCATCCGCAACGTTCGCCGGCTCACCGCCGAAACCGAGCAGCGCACTGCCGACCAGCTCGCCGTAGGGCGTGACGGCGTTACCGGAGCCGAGGCCGGATTCGGCGAGGAACCGCCACCAGTACATCGCGACGGCGGGGAGGATGCCGGCGGCACCGTTGGTGGGTGCGGTGACCACCCGTCCGCCGGCGGCGTTCTCCTCGTTGACGGCGAGCGCGAAGGCGCCGAGCCATTCACCGGGGATCTCCCGACCGCCTTCGGCTTCGACGCTCTCCAGCTGCTCGCGGATGGCTCCGGCGCGGCGCTTGACCTTGAGGATCCCCGGCAGCACGCCGTCCGCGTGCAGGCCCGCCTCGACGCATGCGGACATCGCGTCCCAGATGGCGTCGAGCCCTGCCGCCAGCTCTTCCTCCGAGCGCATCGAGAGCTCGTTCTCGCGCGCGACATCGGCGATCGAGAATCCGTGCTCATCGCAGAGCGCGAGCAGCGACGCCGCGTCGGTGTAGCCGAACGGCAGGGATCCGACGGCGACCTGCGCGTCCTCCCCTTCGCGGCGGATGAACCCGCCGCCGACGGAGTAGTACGTCTCCTCCGCGACCGTCCGACCATCGGCCGCGAAAGCGGTGAGCATCATGGCATTCGGATGCCCGGGCAGGCGCGTGCGCGGTGCGAACTCGATGTCGTCCTTGACGAACGGGACGGCGTGCGTCCCATCGATGAGGAGCGCTTCGCCGTTCGGGAGATCCGTCCATGCCGAACGCACCTCAGCCGGATCGCAGTCCTCGGGGGCGAGTCCGCGCAGTCCCGCGACGACGGCATCCGGTGTGCCGTGCCCGATGCCGGTCGCCCCGAGCGAGCCGTACAACGTGCACGTCACTCGCGCCACCTCGCTCAGTACCGCACCGGCGCTCAGCCGCCGGGCGAAATCGAGCGCTGCGCGCATGGGTCCGACGGTATGAGAGCTCGACGGCCCCACTCCGATGGAGAAGAAGTCGAAGGCCGAGACGTACGCAGTCACTCGTCCAGGCTACGCTCCGGGAGCCGCTCTTCGCTGCGCTCTGCGCCAGACTGATGGCATGACCTCCGACGCGCCTCTCTACCGCCGCGTCGCCGAGCGGATCGGGAGACGGATCGCCGATGGGGAGTTCCCGGTCGGCACGCTGCTGCCCGGGGAACAGGCCATCGCCTCGGAACATGGTGTCGCGCGGGGCACCGCACGCAGCGCACTGGCGCTGCTGGCACGTCGCGGAGTCGTCGCACCGCGATCCGGCGCCGGATGGATCGTGCAGTCGTCGTCGCACACTCAGGGACTCGCCTCGTTCGGTTCGTTCGCGCAGTGGGCGCACGATCGCGGCCTCACGCCCGGCGGCCGTGCCGTCCGGGAGGAGGAGGGCGCGGCGACGGCCGAGGAGGCCCGCCTGCTGCGGATCGCGCAGGACTCCCCCGTGCTGCGGTTCACGCGCCTGCGCAGTCTCGACGGCCACGTGGTGATGATCGAGCGGCCGGTGTATCCGGGCTGGCTGGCTCACATCCTGCGCGGACTGCCCGTCGACACTGCGTCACACGCCGCGGTGCTCGACGCGGCCGGGTACGGCGAATCCTTCGGATCGCACCGGATCGACGCGGTGGCCGCCTCCAGCGAGGATGCCCGCCTTCTCGGCATCCGACGATCGAGCCCTCTGCTGCGGGTGCGGCGGCAGGCCTTCGCTCGTGACGGGCGCCCGATCGATCTCACCGAGGACCGCTATCTGCCCGACTCCGTGTCGTTCGAGGCGTCGTCGACCTCCGACGCGCGACCCGGAGGCTGGACCCGCGCCCTCTCCTGACGGTGGGAGTTGGACAGCTGTGCACACTCGTCCCTGTTATCCGGGCGTTCGGGCGCCCGGTTCCCACCCCGTTGGCGGGGTGTTCATCGCGCGTTCGAAAACGGTGCCGAGACTCGAGCCAGCGTCAATCCGGCGCACACCGAAAGGATCACGATGTCTTCCCTTCACCGCTCCCGCCCCCGTCTGCGGCGCGCGTTCATCGCCGCCGCGACAGTCGGCCTCATCGCCATTCCCTCTGCACCCGCGATCGCATCCGACAGCTTCGGCCTCACCGTCGCGCCGGCAGCCACGGCTCAGGCCGGATCGACCCTGACCACCGAGAGCCCCGACCTCGTCGAAGGCGACGTCGTAGAACTGGCGTGGACGACCGATGCACCCCACGCCACGAACTGGATCGGCGTCTACCCGCAGAGCGTCACTCCCGGATCGACCTCCTCGACGCAGTGGGCGTACACGGCGGCAGAATCGGGCACCGTCAGCTTCTCCGGTCTCAACGCCGGAGTGTGGGATATCTACCTGCTCGCGCAGGACGGATACGACGTGCTGTCCGGGCCCGTCACCGTGACCATCGCGAGCGACCCGGACCGGCCGCAGCCCGGCGACCCGGACGCGGCCGTCGAGATCGACCCGATCGTGACGAGCAACGACACCGACGAGATCATCGCTCGCGAGGCCTTCGGCGCCGAGGGTGCCGAAGGCTGGTCGGTGAGCTTCGACGCCTCGATGACCGACGAAGGGTCCGACGCCTACCGCGGCTGGCAGTTCACCACCCGTGAGGAGTGGACCGGCGAGATCGACGAGATGCGGGGGCGCTTCGGTCGCGCGCACGACACGATCGTCGTGGCGGACGCCCAGCAGTTCGCCGATCAGCCGTTCGACTCGACGCTAACCGGATCCGCCGTGCCCGTCGACGGACTCGGCGCGGTGCGCCTCACCTTCGACAGCCACTACCGCGGCGCCGCAGGCCAGGCCGGCACGGTCGCCGTGAGCTTCGACGGCGGTGAACCGACGGAGATCCTCCGCCTCGACTCGGAGTCCGTCGCCGACGACTACGACGCCCGCCAGATGAACTATGCGCAGGATGTCACCGTGGATGTTCCCGCCGGAGCCGAGAACGCGGTCTTCAGCTGGAATCTCTCCGGCGATGCCGATGCCCGGTACTGGGCGATCGACTCGGTCGCCGTGCACGAGTCGCTCGCGGCCCCGACCGGCGGCGCCACCCGCGCATGGGTCATGAGCGACATCCAGGGCCACCCGCAGGATCTCCAGCACGCCCTCAACGACTACGCGGAGCTCCTCCCCGGTGCGGACGGCATGCTGATGGTCGGCGACATCGTCAACAGCGGCTCGGACGCGGAATGGACCGAGATCTACGACGTGATGGACGCCACGGCCGACATCCGTCCGCGTCAGACCATCGCGTCGATGGGCAACCACGAGCGTTACGCCGCCGGCGGTTTCGACGCCAATCGCGATCGATTCCTCGCCTTCGCGGACCGCGAGAAGGTGTGGGACGAGTACGTCATCGAGGGCCCGGCAGGCGACCTGCCGGTGATCGTCCTCGGCCAGGAGTTCGCCGGTCCGACCGATGTGGCGATGAGCGATGCGCAGATCGAGTTCCTCGAGGAGCGGCTCGCGCACTGGACCGCGCTGGACAAGCAGGTCGCCGTGATGACGCACTTCCCGCTCGGAGACACGGTCTCCGCGTCGTGGATCCCCGGATACCACGGCCACCACCAGATGAACGACCGGCTGACGAGCATCCTGGGCAACTACCCCAACGCGATCGTGTTCTCGGGCCACACGCACTACCCCGCCGAGCTCGGCGACTGGGCGGTCCAGCGCCGCACGGCCGACGGCCACCCGGACGGCTTCTGGGCGATCAACACGGTCGCCATGCACGTGGAGTGGGACGCGCGCGGCGAGAACACCGCCGGCATCAGCGAGATCGTGACCCGCGACATCAACCAGGGCCTCACGCTCGAGGCGTACGGCGACCGCGTCGTTGTGAAGGCGTACGACTTCGCCGGCGACACCTGGCTGCGCGAGGTCGTGATCCCCAACCCGCTCGTCGCGAGCGAGACGGAGGCTGGCATCATCGCCGGCGCACCGGAGATCGTGTCGACGCACCACCTCGGCATCAAGCCCGGTGCGAAGCTCACGGTCGAAGAGGGCGAATGGACCGATGGCACCGCGTTCTCGTACCAGTGGCTGGCCGACGGCGAACCGATCGACGGCGCCACGAGCGAGGGATTCCACCTGACGGGCGCCTGGAAGGGCCACGACATCACCGTGCAGGTGACGGGCACCGCTGAGGGGCTCGCCCCGGCGACCGTGGAGTCCGAGCCGATCCGCATCGACTGACCGCATCGGCTGTGCCCCGCCTTCTCGAGGGCGGGGCACAGCCGTGCCTGCTGAGGAGAACGAATGAGCAATCCCCGTACGCATGCCCGCCGCCTGCCCGCCGCAGTGCTCTGGGACATGGACGGCACGATCGTCGACACCGAACGTCATTGGATCGCGGCGGCGGAACGGATGCTGGCGGACGCAGGCATCGCGGCACCGCAGAACGCCCTCGACCGACTGGTCGGACTCGCCCTGCCCGATGGGGCGCGCGTCATCCGCGAGCTCGGTGGATCAGGGTCCGGTGGCGCGCTCCTCGAGCGCTGGATCGAGCTGGCGACCGCCCACACGAGGCGGGAGGGGATCACCTGGCGGCCGGGCGCACAGAATCTGCTCGCCGCTCTCGGCGCGGCGGGCGTGCCGCTCGCCCTGGTCACGATGTCGTACCGCGACTACGCCGACGAGATCCTCGCGGCGCTGCCTCCCGGCACGTTCGACATCACCGTCACCGGAGACGAGGTCTCCCGGGGCAAGCCTTCTCCCGACGCGTACCTGCGCGCCGCCCAGCTGCTCGGCGTCGACCCGGCCGACTGCGTCGCGATCGAGGATTCCCCCGTCGGCCTCGCTGCGGCCAGGGCCGCCGGTGCGGCCACGATCGGCGTCCCTCACGACGTGCCGCTCGCCGAAGCCGCCGCCGATGTGCTCTGGCCGACACTGCGAGGACGCGGGCTGCAGGACTTCCGTCTTCCTCTGCGCGCAGACACGAAGATCGGTGGTTTCGCCCATCAAATCACCGGTTAGCACTTCCAAGTGGGAATTTGCGCAGGTAAGCTCGCGGTTATGCGCGAAGATCCAATCCCGCAGTGGCCGCGCCACGGCGTCGAAACACTTCCCTGGCAGCAGCAAGTTCGTGGTGGCACCCGCGAAGACCGGATGATGCGGCACGTGGATGCGACCATCCCCCCATTCATCCGCGAGCTCGACTACATGCCGCCGCTGAAGGTGATGCTCCACACCGAACGCGCACTGCTTGCTGTAGCCCAGGCCGACACCGACGCCGAGGGCCACTCCGCCGCCCTCAGCCACTTCATGGTCCGCTCAGAGTCCGCCGCCTCGTCGAAGATCGAACGCATCAACGCTTCCGCCCGCGACTACGCCAAGGCGCTGGCCGGCAACAAGGGCAACAGCTCCGCCACCAGCATGGTCGCAGCCTCCGCCGCACTCCACGAGCTGATAACGAAGGTCGGTGAGAGCGGTCACTTCGAGCTCGACCATCTCAAGAGCGCCCATCGCGCGCTCATGGCCGATGATCCCCAAGAAGCCGACTACGCCGGTCGCCTCCGCGACATGCAGAACTGGATCGGCGGTAGCGATCACTCCCCTCGAGGCGCACTCCACGTTCCCCCGGCGCCCGAACGCGTGCCCGAACTGATGGACGACCTCATCGCCTACCTCAACCGGGACGACGTACCCGTGATGACGCAGGCCACGATCGGTCACGCCCAATTCGAGTCGATCCACGCCTTCACCGACGGCAATGGTCGCGTCGGCCGCGCTCTCGTATCCGCCGTGCTGCGGCGTCGAGGTGTCACCCGAAACGCGGTGGTCCCCCTCGCCAGCGGCCTGCTCGCGCATCGCGACGACTACTTCGCCGCCCTCGACTCCTACCGACTCGGCGACCCTGCACCGCTCATCGATCTGTTCGCGCTCTCTACGCGTGCGGCCGCCGAATGCTCCCGGGAGACCATCGCCCGCCTCAAGGGGATGCCCGCACTGTGGACTGCAGAGTTGAAGCCACGCGCGAAATCCGCTGCAGCTGCGCTTATCCAGACGTTCTACGACCACCCCGTCATGAGCGCCGACGAGATCGAAGCCGCAGTCGGTTCCCCCACCGCCGCCTACAGGGCGATCGACCAGCTGGTCGGCGCCGGCTTCATCGAGGAGATCACGGGACGCAAGAAGGACCGTGTCTGGGCCGCATCCGAAGTGATGGCCGAGCTCGACGACCTTGACCGCCGCATCCAAGCAGCCATGCACGAAGTAACGCAGGACTGATGTTCGACTGGATCTGAGAGCGAAACAGAAAACCCCCGGTTCCGTAGAACCGAGGGTACTGTCTCAATTAATGGTGCGCCCGAAGGGACTCGAACCCCTAACCTTCTGATCCGTAGTCAGATGCTCTATCCATTGAGCTACGGGCGCATATCTCGGCCCACATCTCTCGAAGTGGGCCTCAGCAAGAATACATGACGAAGCACCCCAAAGCGAAACCGGGCGTCAGGCGCCCTGCTCCTGCTCGCGCTTGCGCCGCGCCCGCTGCTCGGATGACAGCGCCTGCAGGTCGACGAGCCGCAGCGCCTGCATCCGCGCTTCGCGCATGACGGCGTAGTCGGGGTCCTGGTCGGGACGCATGCCTTCGACGTGGAGACGGCGATCCAGGTTGCCGCGCACATCGACCCACGCCGCTTCGCGCGCCCCTTCGACGAGGGCACCGAGCTGCTCGGGGTCTTCGGCGATCGCCCTCAGCTTCTCGGCCACACCGGCCGATTGCTTCGCCCGGCGACGGAGGTTGCGCACATCGCGGTCGCGGTAGTCGTGCGTGCTCGCCGGATCGGAATGCCGTCCCCGCGCGCGCTTGCGCCACGTCGTCACCCGCTCCGCTGCCTGCTCGGATTCGGCGGCCATCGCCAGCAGCGCTTCGCGCGCATCGGCCAGATATCGCGCGGCGTCGAACACACCGCCCTGGGCGATCGTGCCGACGAGGATGCGATTCTTCACCGTCAGGCGCGCCGCAGCCGTACCGATGGCGACACCTTCGGCCACGGCATCCGCAGTTCGTCCCACCACAACCTCCTCCCGAAATCGTACCGTCACCATCTGACGCCGGAGGGGGCCAGAATGGAAACGACAGGTTCTCCCCACCTGCGATGAAGCGAACGGCACGAACCCGAACCGTGCCAGGAGGAGGATGCATGAGCCGGCTGACCCTTGCCGGGAGCACCACCGTGATCACCGGCGCCGCCAGCGGCATGGGTGCGGAGCTCGCGCGGCTGCTCGCCGCCTCGGGCGTGCACCTCGCCCTGCTCGATCACAACGCGCAGGCGTTGGCCTCCGTCGCGGCCGATCTGCCCGGTACCGTCACCACGCACATCGTTGACCTGCGTGACGATGACGCCGTCGCTCTGACCGCCGCGGAGGTCGTCGCCGCGCACCCGCGGATCAATGCGCTCATCACGTGCGCTGGATCGTCGATGCTGGGCAGCCTCGAGCAGCTCACGATGGAGGAGATGCGCTGGCTGGTCGACATCAATCTCTGGGGGACGGTGTCGATCACCAAGGCGCTGCTTCCCGCGCTGCACTCGCAGCCGGCCGCGCACATCACGCACCTCGCCAGTGTTTACGCACTCGCCGCCCCCGCGGGGCGCATCCCGTACGCGATGAGCAAGTTCGCCGTGCGGGGCTTCTCCGAAGCGCTGCGGCATGAGCTGGAAGGCAGCACGGTGACCGTCGGCGCGATCTATCCGGCCGGCGTGCGCACCGGCATCATCCTGCACGGCCGCTACGCCGCCGCGATCGACCCCGCCGTCGCCGCGCGCGCAGCATCGGCGCAGGCGGCGATGTATCACACGGAACCCGCGGATGCCGCTGCGCGCATCATCCGCGCCACGCAGCGGCGCAGCATCCGCACGATGGTCGGACGTGAGGCGCGACTGGTCGACGTGCTGACGCGCCTGGCGCCGAACCGCTACTGGCGGGTCATGCGGACAGCGCTGCGGCAGGCCACCGACACGACGACGCCCGTCGGCTGACCGGCCGGGCTCACGTCTCGTCGACCCCGAACCGCTCGAGCGCCGCGATCGTTCCGAGCTCGAGGTGCCTGGTCACCAGCTCTCGCACGAGGTCGACGTCGCGGCCACGGATCGCCTCGTACAGCGCACGATGCTCCACGGCTTCGGCCATGAGATCCTCGTGCCGCCCGAACAACCACCTCAGGCGTGTGACGAACACCGCCGCGAGCTCCATGAACATCTCGTTGCCCGCCAGCACCGCCATGCATTCATGGAATCGCCCCGCCAGGTCCATCGCTTCATCGACTCGACCGGCGACGGCGGCTCGTTCCTCTCTCTCGAGCACCTCGAGCAGCCGCTGCAGCCCCTCGGCGTCATGGCGCTGGGTCGCGAGGATGAACAGCTGCGTCTCGACGGTCGCCCTCACCTCCGCGAGGTCCTCGACCTCCTTGCGTGTGAAGCGACGCACAGTGGCCCAGCTGCGTGGGCGGCCGGTGACGATGCCCTCGTTCACGAGCGCACGGATGGCCTCACGCACCGGAAGACGCGACACGTTCAGCTCGGCCGCGATGTCGCGCTCCACCAGCCGTGCGCCCGGAGGCCGCCGCCCGAGCACGATGTCGTCGCGCAGCATGCGTCTCACGCGCACAGATTCGAGTTCCCCGTTTTCCGCCCCCATTTGCGCATTCTCGCACTCATACGGGCTTTGCACCAGGTTTGGTATCCCGAATGCGCGCGGTCGGCGGCCGCTGTCAGGGCAGGCGATCGGCCTTCTCGAGATTCGCCCGCAGCTCCGGCGCCGTCTGACGCACGACGTACGCGGGACGGTCGCGCTCGACTCGCCAGGACTCGCTCAGCGGACTGACGTCGACCGTGTCGAACCCGAGCTCGTCGTACAGCCTCGTCACGAACTCGACCGCCTCGGGGAAGTCGCTCGAGGTCGCGAGGGCGCGGCGGTTCGGTGCGCCTGCGGGCGCGACGTCGACGGTGATGTCGCGGGATCCGATGTGGTTGAACGCCTTGACGACCTTCGAGGTGGGAAGGTGCTCCTGCACCAGTTGAGAGACGGTCGTCTCACCCTTGTCCAGGGCCTCGATGCGTCCGTCGCGCTCGAAGTAGTAGTTGTTGGTGTCGAGCACGATCTTGCCCGCCAGGGGCTCGACCGGGATCTTCGACAGCGCGTGCAACGGCACCGTCACCACGACGACGTCGCCGGCCGCACCGGCCTCGGCAGCCGTCGCCGCCTTCGCCTTCGACCCGAGTTCTGCGACCAGATCGGAGAGCGTCTCCGGTCCGCGCGAGTTCGAGATCACGACGTCGTATCCGGCGGCGATCGCGGCGCGTGCGACCTGACTGCCGATGTTTCCTGCACCGATGATTCCAAGAGTTGTCATACCAGGGGCAACCGGCGGTGGCCCTCGCTATTCCTCCATGACGGAAGATGACGCGCCGCACGTCACACCCGTGTCAGTCGTCCCTCGGGGAGGATGCCGACGGCGACAGGCCGCCCGCGGGTGTTCGACCACTGGCTCCATGATCCGGGGTACACGAGGGCGCGGATGCCGGACTGCTCCAGCGCGAGCGCGGTGTGCATCGCCGCAACTCCTGAGCCGCAGTACACCGTGACCTCGGTGCCGGCCTCCACACCGGCGGTCGCGAAGATGCGGCGCAGGGCATCCGGATGCTGCAGTCGCCCGTCGCCGGTGACCGTCGCCATCGCCGGCAGGTTCACCGCCCCGGGGATGTGCCCGCCGATCGGGTCGGTCGCCGTGTGAGCACCGCTGTACTGCTCGGGCGTGCGCACATCGAGCAGGACACCGTCGCCGCGGAACGCCTCGACCTCGTCGAGCAGGATCACTCCCCCCGGTTCACCCGCGAGAGTGATGCGGCCCGGTTCGGGGAGCACGTCTCCGCGCTCCAGGGGCATGCCCTCGCCTGCCCAGGCGCGGATGCCCCCGTCGAGCACCCTCACGTCGACCCCGAAGCGGTGCAGCAGCCACCACACCCGCGCGGCGGGCACGCTGCGGTTGTCGTCGTATGCGACGACGATGTCGCCGTCGTCGAGACCCCACCCTCGCGCCGCGCGCTGCAGGTCATCGGTGTCGGGGAGCGGATGCCGACCCTCCGTCGGCTCGCCTCGGCGCGCGAGCTCGTGCTCCAGATCGACGTAGACGGCACCGGGAAGATGCGCCGCCAGGTACTCCGGCCGTCCTTCAGGACGATCGAGCCGCCAGCGCACATCGAGCAGCCGCACGGCGGGGCCGGTGCGGTGCTCTTCGGCGCGCTGCAGGTGGATCAGCTGCGCCACGCTGACCAGGTGGCTCATGTCCCCAGCATCCGCACGAAGACCGCAGCGGTCACGCGTCGACGACACGGTCGTTAACGCAACGACACACGACGTCACATGCGAGGCCGGGGCCCGCTGGTCAGCGCAGTTTGCGGATCGCGTCCTCCGCCGCGACCCATGCGAGCATCGCGCACTTCACGCGGGCGACGTAGCGCGAGACGCTGCCGAGCGCCGCGGCATCGCCGAGCAGCTCCTCATCCGGCTCGATCTTGCCCCGCGAGCGCATGGCCTCGCGGAACGCATCGATGCGCGTGGTGATCTCCGGCACAGTCATGCCCTCGACCAGTTCGGCGAACAGCGACGCCGATGCCTGCGAGATGGCGCACCCGTGCCCTTCCCACGCGATGGCCTCGATCGTGCCGTCGGCAGCCGCGTGCACCTGCAGCGTGATCTCATCGCCGCAGGTCGGGTTCAGCTGATGCGACTGCGCCTCGACCTCGTCGCGCAGACCGAAGCCGTGCGGGGTGCGCGAGTGGTCGAGGATCAGCTCCTGGTACAGATTCTGCAGATCGCTGGAGGTCACGAGCGCACTCCGAAGAACTCGATCGTCTCCGCGACGCCCGCGAGGAACGCATCCACCTCATCCTCGGTCGAGTACAGATAGGTGCTCGCGCGGGTCGACGAGGTGACCCCGAGGCGACGGTGCAGCGGCTGGGCGCAGTGGTGCCCGACGCGAACGGCGATCCCCTGATCGTCGAGGTACTGCCCCACGTCGTGGGAGTGGATGCCGGGGATGTCGAAGCTCGCAAGTCCCACCCGCGGCAGATCGATGCGCGCCCCGAGCACCCGCGCGCCGTCGATCGCGGCGAGGCCGTCGATCAGCCGACGCCCGAGAGCGGCCTCGTGCTCGGCGATCCGCGCCATCCCCACCGCCGAGAGGTAGTCGACCGCTGCGGCGAGCGCGATCGCCTGCGACACCCGCTGGGTGCCGGCCTCGAAACGCTGCGGCGGCGGCAGGTACTCGGCCTCGGTCGTGGTGACGGTGGTGATCATGGATCCGCCGGTGAGGAACGGCGGCATCACCTCGAGCAGCTCGCGACGTCCGTAGAGCGCGCCGACGCCCGTCGGGCCGAGCATCTTGTGCCCGGAGAACACGGCGAAGTCGACGTCGAGCGCCTTCACGTCCAGCGGCAGGTGCGGCGCGGACTGACACGCGTCCAGCAGCACGAGCGCACCGACCTCGTGGGCGGCGGCGATCAGCTGCTCGACCGGGTTGATGACGCCCAGCACGTTCGAGACGTGCGTGACGGCGACGATCCTGGTGCGACGACCGATGAGCGCGGCGGCTTCGTCGAGGCGCAGCGCGCCGTCGTCGTCGAGCGGGATGACACGCAGCGTCGCGCCCGTCCTGGCGGCGAGCTCCTGCCACGGGATGAGGTTCGCGTGGTGCTCCATCTCGGTCGTGACGATCTCGTCGCCTTCATCGAGCCGGAACCTCTCGGCAGCCGATCCCCCGCGACCCGCTGATGCGTTCGAGAACGCGTATGCGACGAGGTTGATCGCCTCGGTGGCGTTCGAGGTCCAGACGATCTCGTCGTGCTCGGCACCGACGAACCGCGCCACAGTCGCCCTGGCGTCTTCGAAGACCTCGGTGGCCTCGGCGGCGAGCGTGTGCGCACCGCGGTGCACTGCAGAGTTGAGGGTGGTGAGGAACTCGCGTTCGGCATCCAGCACGGCCAGGGGGCGCTGCGAGGTCGCACCGGAATCGAGGTAGACGAGCGGATGCCCGTTCACCTGCGTCTGCAGGATCGGAAAGTCCTCACGGAGGCGGAGTATCTCGGCATCCGCCAGTGAGGTGACATCGAGGGAAGCGCTCATCCTTCAAGTCTGTCACTCGCGAGCGCTATCGGGGGCGTCGGGATCAGGCCGGGGAATCGTCCGGGTTCAGCGACTCCAGCGTGTCCTCCTCGACGGCGTTGTCTGCGTCGAGCTGCTCCTCGGTGGTCTCGTCGCCACCCAGGGGCGCGCCTTCCTCATCGTGCGCAGCCGGGGTGTCGGGGCGTCGTTCCTCAGCGGGGTCGGGTCGGTGATCGTCCATACCGAGCACGGTACGCCTGTGCGCTCGCTTGCGCCACGCCTGGCTTCGATCAGGCGGCCGGCGCCGTGCTCTCGTTCTTGACCAGCGCACCCGCAGTGATGAACGCGAGCGCCGCGACGAAGTGAGCAACGACCCAGATCCACCCGCTGAACCCGAACGGCAAGATCGGATTCCACAACACGGCGACGGCGATGAAGACGATGCTCCACCACCACTGCCCCGCCTGGAACGCGAACCAGGCCACGATGACGGCGAGGATCGCGACGAGATACAGGATCACGGTCGCCACCACACCGTCCGGGAACAGCGGAGCGAGGAAGAGCGCGATCGCCGCGAGCAGGCCGGGTGCGAGTGCGTTGCGCTGCGTCTGCGGGGCGGAGGAGGTCATGTCATCCATCTTCCCGCACTTCCAGTTTACCGGTGGGACGGGGGCTTGCGGCAAGGGCCCCGTGCGGGCGCATACTTGTCGATCGTGTGCACGTCCTCCTGCGCGCATGAACGATTCGGAGCCGTCATGAATCTTCCCGCGACCAGCGCTTTCCACCTTCCCGACCGTCTCGCCGCGAAAACCCATCCCGCCCTCGTCGCCTCCGACGAGGAGCACTTCGCCGCGATCGCGCGCACCGTCGGCGACAGTATCGCCAACGCCTCCGCCCGCCTCGACCGCGCGCTGAGCGCCCCCAGTGGCGTCGGCGGCGAGGCCGTGGAACGCGACTTCGAGATCCACCGGCTGAACGCGCGCCTTGCCATGTTCCGCCGCTACGGGATCGACATGTGCCTGGGCCGCATGGTCACCACCGATGGCACCCGCATCTACATCGGCCGCCTCGGACTCACCGGTACGGACGGCCGCCAGCTGCTGGTCGACTGGCGCGCACCCGCGGCCGAGCCGTTCTTCGGCGCGACGCTGGCTCGACCGATGGGGCTCCTCAGCCGCCGGCGCTACCGATGGAGCGGCGGTCGCATCAGCGACTACTGGGACGAGGCGTTCACCCCCGAGGCCTTGGAAGAGGGCGGCGCGCTCGATGATCAGTCGTCCTTCATCGCGAGCCTGGGCAGTTCCCGGTCGACGCGGATGCGCGACGTGCTGGCGACGATCCAGGCCGATCAGGACGCCATCATCCGCGCCGGATCGCAGGGCGCCCTCGTCGTCGACGGCGGCCCCGGCACGGGCAAGACCGTCGTCGCGCTGCACCGCGCCGCGTATCTGCTCTACTCCGACACGCGCATCTCCCGCGGCAGCGGTGGCGGCGTGCTCGTCGTCGGCCCTCACCAGCCGTACCTCGCCTACGTCGACGACGTGCTGCCCAGTCTCGGCGAGGACCGCGTGCAGACGTGCACGCTGCAGGACCTGGTTCCGGATGCCGGGCGCAGCCCGCTCGAGACCGACCCTGCCGTCGCGCGGCTGAAGGCCGACGGCCGGCTCGTCGACGCCGTCGAGACCGCAGTGCGCCTCTACGAGCAGCCGCCGCAGCGGACGACGATCGCCGAGACCCCGTGGGCCGATCTGCGCGTGCAGGCGACGGACTGGCAGGAGGCCTTCGACACCGACACGGATGCCCCGCACAACGAGTCGCGCGACGAGGTGTGGGACGCACTCCTCGACATCGTGCTCGACAGGTTCGCCGAGCAGATCCCGCGCAGCCGGTTGAGACGGGTGCTCGCGCAGGACGAGGCGCTCACGCAGACCTTCAATCGTGCCTGGCCGCTGCTCGATCCGATGGGACTGATCGCGGCGCTGTGGAGCAGCCCCGGCTTCCTCAAGCGCTGCGCCCCCTGGCTCAGCGACGCCGAGGCGAGACTGCTGCAGCGCGAGGACGCACGGGCGTGGACGGCATCCGATCTGCCGCTTCTCGACGCCGCGAGAGGGCGCATCGGCGACCCGCATGCCGGACGCCTGCGCCGCGAACGCGAGCGCGCGAAGGCGGAGGAGAGGGAGTACAGGGCGAGTGTCGCCGACTATCTGATGCAGTCCTCGGATGACGATCTCGGACTCATGTCGATGCTGCGCGGAGAAGACGTGCAGAACAGCCTCGACGATGACGCGGCGCTCCCCCGGCGCAGCGCCGATCCGCTGGCCGGACCCTTCGCCCACATCATCGTGGACGAGGCGCAGGAGCTCTCGGATGCCGAATGGCGGATGCTGCTGCGCCGCTGCCCCTCACGCAGCTTCACGGTCGTCGGCGATCGCGCCCAGGCCCGTCACGGCTTCACCGAGACGTGGCAGGAGCGCCTCTCGCGCGCCGGCCTCAAGGACGTCCACATCGCCTCTCTCACGGTCAACTACCGCACGCCGGAGGAGATCATGATCGAGGCCGAGCCGGTCATCCGTGCTGCCCTTCCCGACGCGAACGTCCCGACCTCGGTGCGGGCGAGCGGAGTTCCCGTGCGTCACGCTTCTCTGCACGAGCGCGACGCGATCGTCGACTCCTGGCTTCGCGACAACGAGGAGGGCACGGCCTGCGTCATCGGCGATGAGACCTTCGCTGCCACAGAGCGCGTGCGCTCGCTCACGCCCGCGTTGTCGAAGGGTCTCGAGTTCGATCTGGTCGTGCTGGTCGACCCCGAGCGCTTCGGCGGCGGGAGCGGCGGCATCGAGGGCGCCGTCGACCGGTACGTCGCGATGACGCGTTCGACGCGCGAACTCGTGGTGCTCACGCCCTGACCGATCACGCCGGCGGGAAGTGCGGGATCTCGTTCGGCCGCGTCGCGCGGGAGACGGTCACTCCGCCTGCGACGGCGGTGTCGAGCTCGGCGAGCAGTTCCTCGAGGTCTCGGTAGCGGGAGCGTGTCGGACAGGGGCTGCGCAGCCAGAGCACTTCGAGCGTGCCGGTGTCGTTGCGGTCGACGTACGCCACCAGGCGCCCAGGGTCGGTCTGCTTCCTGGAGCCGTCGCTGATCCGCCACGCACCGTGTCCGAGGGGGATGACCTCCCAGGTCGTCGCGTCGGACCTCGGAGGCTCCGGGGCTGTCATGGTCATAGTGGTTTTCCTCCTGTCACCGGCAGTACGGCGCCGGATACGTACGATGCCTCGCCCGACGCGAGGTACACATAGGCCCCGGCGAGCTCGGCCGGCTGTCCGGCACGGCCCAGCGGGGTGTCTGCGCCGAACTTCCGGACCTTGTCCGCATCCCAACCGGTGGCGGGGATCAGGGGCGTCCAGATCGGCCCGGGGGCGACCGCGTTCACGCGCACGCCTCGGGGGCCGGCCTCTTCGGCGAGCGCCCGGACGAATGCCACCTGAGCAGCCTTGGTCATCGCGTAATCGATCAGTCCGGAGGACGGTTCGAAGGCCTGGATGGATGCGGTGACGATGATGCTGGAACCTGGCTGCAGGTTCGGGAACGCCGCCCGCGCCGAGAACAGCATCCCGGCGAGGTTGGTGTCGAACACCCGTCGCATCGCCTCGGTGTCGAGGTGCGCGAAACCCGCGACATCGTGCTGGTAGCCCGCGTTCAGCACGAGGATGTCGAGATCACCGAACGCCCGCCTGGCCTCCAGCACGCATTCCGTGGCGAAGTCCTCGTCGCGGACATCGCCGGCGAGACTGAGCCCGGTGCGGCCGGCCTCTCGGACCAGGCGCAGGGTCTCATCGGCATCCGACTGCTCCTCCGGCATGTGGACGATGGCGACGTCGGCTCCTTCACGGGCGAACGCGATGGCGACCGCCCGGCCGATTCCCGAATCACCGCCGGTGATCAGAGCCCGGCGTCCGGACAGACGCCCGTGGCCCTCGTAGGAATCCTCTCCGTGGTCGGGTGTCGGTCGCATCTCCTCCGTCTGACCGGGCTGCGTCTGCTGCTGCGCGGGGAATCCGTCGTCCGGGTGTGCAAAGCGGGGATCCTCGGTGTGCATTCTGATCTCCTCTCGCTGTCGAGTGTCCACACACCTTCCTTCGAACCACCCGACCCGGCCAAGGGGGTTGACACTTCGGCGGCCTAATGAGATCGCGTGCAGATGTCAACGGGGAGGCGGCGCGCACGGATCGGCTGAGAGGATGCGGCAACGACGGATGAAGGGAGCCGACATGAGTGACGTCACGATCCTCGCCCCCTCTCCGACACTGACGGTGACGGTGGAGGATCACCCGCAGGGTTCGGAGATCCATGTGCACGCGGGCGGGCAGGGCGTGTGGCAGGCGCGGATGCTGCGCAGGCTCGACGTCTCGGTCACCATGTGCTGCGTGCTCAGCGGCGAGATCGGCCGCACGCTTCGGCATCTACTCGAGGATGAAGGGATCACGGTCGTGGCCGTCGAGCGCGAGGGTCGCGGATCGGCGTACCTGCACGATCGACGTCAGGGTCAGCGCATCGTGATCGCCGAAGAGGACGGCGACCCCCTCGACCGTCATACACGCGATGACCTCTACGGGGCTGTGCTGCGCAGCAGCGCCGATTCCCGAGCCGTCCTGCTGAGCGGACCTGCCGGTGCGGAGACGGTGCCAGCAGACATTTACCGCCGCCTGACGATCGATCTGCGCAGCGCGCAGCGCCCGGTCATCGCCGACCTTTCGGGCGAGCGTCTGCAGGCCGTCGTCGACGGAGGCGTGGACGTGCTCAAGGTCAGCCATGAGGAGCTGAAGGCCGACGGCCTCGCCCGTGACGGGTCGGTGCCCGAGATCGCGAGAGCGATGCACGAGCTGCGCACGCGCGGCGTCGGGGCAGTGATCGTCACCCGGTCGTCGGAACCGCTGCTGCTGCTCGATGATCACGGCGTGCTGGAGGTGTCTCTGCCGCGCCTGGAGGAGAACGAGACGCGCGGCGCCGGCGACTCCCTCACCGCCGGTGTGGTCGCCGCCCTGACGCGCGGCGAAGGACTGCGAGATGCCGTGACCCTCGGGGCTGCGGCAGGGGCGCTCAACGTCACCCGCCACGGACTCGGCACCGGTGACGCGGATGCGATCGCGCAGTTGCGCGAGGGCGTCCAGGTGCATGAGCTTCCGCAGTTCGATGCGGACGCGGCGGTTCCTCAGGGAAGGGTCAGTCCCGACGGATTGGCCGCGCTGGCCGAGGCGGACGAAGAGGAGGAGGAGTGATGCACCGCGCACTGATCACCAACGACGACGGAATCGATGCGCCCGGATTGGCGGCGCTGGCGGATGCTGCGGTCGAAGCCGGTCTCGAGGTGACGATCGCCGCACCCGCGGCGCAGTCGAGTGGCTCCAGCGCGTCGATCATGGCCGGCGAGTCGCACGGACGCATAGCCGTGGACCGGCGCACGCTCGATGCGCTGCCTGACGTGCGCGCCTTCGCCGTTCACGGCGGTCCGGGGCTGATCGCCATGATCGCTGCGCGTGGAGCATTCGGACCTCCCCCGGATCTGGTGCTGTCGGGGGTGAACCACGGCGCCAACGTGGGGCGGGCGATCCTGCACTCCGGTACGGTCGGTGCGGCTCTCACCGGTGCGCTCAACGGTGCATGGGCGATGGCGGTGTCACTCGATGTCGGTATGAACCCGACGTCGTTCCACTGGGAAACCGCCGCGCGCGCGGCGATCGGTCTGCTCTCGGTGCTGAGCGCGCAACCGCGCGGCACGGCCCTGAACGTGAACGCGCCGAACCGGCCCGATCCCCGCGGCGTGCGTCAGTGCACGCTCGCACCGTTCGGAATCGTGCAGACCACGGTGGCGGAGAGCGAGGAGAGCTACGTGCGCCTTGCCGTGGAAGAGCTGCCCAACGTCCCCACCGAGGACAGCGACGCCGCGTGCCTCGCCCAGGGGTGGGTGACACTCACGAGCGTGGACTCGGTCACCGAGCGACCCATCGACGTCGAGCCCGATCAGCTGATCGGCGGCACCGTCGACATCTCGGCGGTCCCGGGGGCATCCCCGTTGTCCGCCGGCTCAGGGACCAGATAGAGGCCGGCCGGCGAATTGGCGGTGAAGGCGAGCGCGTCGACCCACGCGCGATTCACCGACGGCTGACGCCCGCCGTAGTACTTGTAGACGATCGAACTGCCCGGGTGCACCCACACCGTCGTCCGGCCGCCGCCCACGCTGGCGTCCTCGCGCCAGCTGAACGCGAACGGCTCTCCTCGGCGCAGCTTCGCGCTGATCACGAGCTGCATGTGCAGCAGGGCGCGATCTTCGATCTCGACCTTGACGCCGCCCTCGTAGATGAACTTACCCATGGGTGCCAGCCTCCTTCACGTTCGCTGCCCGTCCGCGCGTGCGCTCTCTCGAGCGAACGCCTCTGATTTACCCTAATGCGATGGGAATGATCTTCTACGGCGGCGCCGCCGAACCGATCTCCGTTGAGGATCGTGCGCTCGCCCACCTCAAAGTCGTCATCGCCACGAAACTGCGTCGCAACGAGAGCTTCACCCTGTCGTGGAAGCACCCGGAGGGCGACCGTCCTGGCCGTTCGACGATCTGGTTGCATCCCTCGATCCCGTTGCGCTTCGTGTTCGATGAACCGGAGCCGCCGACGCTGAGCGCCGAGTGGATCACGGCGATGGCCAACTCGGCGAACTCGAGCGGAGGCATCACGCTCGTGCCCGAGTACATCCGCAACTCCGAGGGCTAGCCGCGACGACACCCAGGGTCAAGGCCCTCGTCTCGGGGCTTGCGGCCGTCCTACTGTGGCGGTTCAGCCAGCTCGAAGGGACCGGACATGACCGACCAGACTGCCCCGGGATACGACCCGACAACGACCCACGCCGAGTGGGGAGCGGGAGATCCCCGTCTGCTCATCTCGCGCGAGGATGACCGTACCGTGCATCACATCACCACGGACACCGTGCGCATCGGCCGCGCGGACGGCAACGAGCTCTGCCTCGCCGACACCGACCCGGTGCATGCGACGATCACGCATGACGAGCGGGACGAGTACGTGCTCACGTTGCACGGCACGGGCGAGATGAACGCGAATCCCCAGTCTGCGGAGACCGACGGAGGAGACCGGTCGGAGATCCTGCGCACGGGCGCACGCTTCACGGCAGGACCCTGGACGCTGGTCTTCAACAGGGACGAGTTCGCCGACCACGGCCGCCCCTTCGGCGGGCGGGAGGGTGGAGAGTTCGACGACCAGCCGCCGCAGCCGGCGCGCCCCGACTACACCCAGGACACCAGCGCCGGAACGGACGCGGGGCTTGAAGTGAAGGACGGCTAGCACCGCTCGAGTGAGCACGACCGGAAGCTGTCAACCCCCTCTGCGACGCCGACGGCGCACGTCTATCGTCGCTCGGAGCGAACGAACGATGAGACGCAGCGAAAGAACACGAGAGGAAATGACCATGACGCTGACGCGGGACATCATGACCCCTGCACCACGGTGCATCGGCGAGAACGACTCACTCAGCATCGCCGCATCCCTGATGTCTGAGTTGGATGTGGGCGCATTGCCGATCTGCGGCGAGGACAGGAAACTGAAGGGCATGCTCACCGACCGCGACATCGTGGTCAGAGCCGTCGCGGAGGGTCTTGATCCCGAGAGCACGCCGGCACGCGCGCTCGCACAGGGGAAACCTGTGACCGTCGATGCGGGCGAAGACATCCGCGTCGCACTGGAGAAGATGCAGGAGCATCAGATCCGTCGGCTTCCCGTGATCGACGATCACATGCTGGTGGGAATCATCAGCCAGGCCGATGTCGCGCGTTCGTTGGCCCCCGAGGCCACCGGCGTGACGGTCGAGAGCATCTCCCGCTGAGGGCGGCGGACATGCCTCCTGGCGAAGACGTCACCCGCCTGAGCGAGCTCGCGCGTGCGGACGGCCTGCGGATCGCGGTCGTCGAATCGCTCACGGCCGGCGGCCTCGCCCACGCGGTGGGCGGCGGTGAGGGCGCGAGCGACTGGTTCGCCGGCGGGATCGTCGCCTACATGACCGACGTCAAGCAGCATCTGCTCCACCTCTCGGCCGGCGTCGACCCGTGCTCGGCGGAGTGCGCGGAGCAGCTCGCGGTGGGCGGCCTCGATCTTTTCGCCGCGGACGTCTGCGTCGCGACCACCGGGGTCGGCGGACCGGATGCGGAGGACGGTCATCCTCCGGGTACGGTCTACCTCGGATGGGCGATGCACGATCAGCACGGGCATGAGCATCGGCAGTTCGACGGCGGACCTGACGCCGTGATGTCCGCGACCATCGACGCGGCCGTAGCCATGCTGCGTGCGCGAGCGGAGGCTTTCAGCCCTGACACCGAGCGTGTCGGCGCACGGGCGCACCACTCTGTCTGACCGAACACCCATGGAAGGAGAAGATCATGCCACGCGGAGCGAACTCGCGGCTGAAGGATCCGGAACTCTACGAGGAGCTTCGAGACGACGGCGCGTCGAAGGAGAAGGCCGCACGCATATCGAACGCGACCGGCGGCACGAAACGCGGACGTTCAGAGGTCGGCCGACGCGGCGGAAAAGCCGGTGATTACGACGACTGGACGGTCGACGAGTTGCGCGGTCGCGCGAAGGAGCTCGGACTCACCGGGTACTCCAAGAAGCGCAAGTCCGAGCTGATCACGGCCCTTCGGAACCACTGAGCGCCAGCACGCGGTCGAGGTGCCCGTTGCGGAACTTTCCCTGCGGATCGACGCGCGATGCCAGCGCGGCGAAGTCGCCCAGACGCCGGAAGGCGCCGGCCTGATCGAACTCGGTCGAGTACACCTTGCCCCAGTGGGCCCTCGGTGCGAATGGTCGGAGCGCGGCCTCGACATCGGGCAGGAGTGCTGCGACCTCGGCGGGGCGCTGCCGCCAGGTGAAGTGGATGGCGAGGCGTCCGCCGCCTTCTCCCCCGCTGAGCCAGAGGTCGTCGCCTGCGAACGTGCGGAATTCGCTCACGTGCAGCAGCGGGTCGATCCGATCGCCTAGCGGGCGCAGAGCCCGCAGCGCGTCGACGGCGAACTCACGCGGCACGAAGAACTCGGACTGGATCTCGTCGCCTCCCGCGCTGGGGGCGCGATCGAAGCGGAAGTGCGCGAGCCTGCCGGACCAGGCCCCGCTGGTCCCGAGCGGCGTCATGTTGTCATCGGGTGCGTCGCCGTCGATCACGGCATGCACTTCGGCGGTGACGCGTTCGCCGCCGAACAACTGCCGTGCAGCATCCGCCTGGCCGATCTGATTCGCGAGAGACCGCTGCTTGAGCCAGAGAGTGGAGAGCGTCGGGACGCTCCAGCGTCCGAGCACACTGACGCTGTACGCGGCACCCATGATCTCGTCGAACTCCTCGAGGAGCACGTCCCAGCTCACGCCCGTGTACACCTGCTGCGTCACGTCGAACGTCGGTTCGACCGCCAGCCGGATCCGGGTGATGACGCCGAGTGCGCCGAGCGCCACGACGCTGCCGTTGAAGTCCGAGTCGCCGGACTGCACCCAGGTCAGCTCGCCGTCCGCGCCGATGCGCTCGATGCCGCGGACAGCGGTGGACAGCACGCCGTTGCCGTCGCCTGAGCCGTGCGTGCCCGTCGCCGTGGCGCCAGCGACGGAGATGTGCGGCAGGGAGCCGAGATTGTGCAGCGCCCAGCCGTGCTCCTGCAGGAACGCGGCGACAGCGCCGTAGGGTGCGGCGCCAGGCACGGTGACCGTGCGGGCGTCCTCATCGAGTTCGAACGGTGAGGAGACGTCTGCGAGCGAGATCAGCTGGGGGGCATCGGCGATGTCGTTGAACGAATGCCCTGTGCCGAGCGCCCTGATGCGAGCAGCGTCTGCGACGAGCTGCTGCGCCTCCGCGACGTCTCGGGGGCGCAGGACGTCCGTCGGTGTGAAGACGACGTTGCCTGCCCAGTTGCGGATCGCGTTGAGTGCCATCCGACCATCATGCCGCGACCGGCGCCTGCCGGTGAACGGATGACGTCGCGCGTCACCTGCGCGGCAGCACCGTCAGCACCCGCTGCACATGATCACGGAACTCGTTCATGTACGTGCGGAGGAATTCCTCGGTGTCCGGCTTCGTGATCGTGCCGTCTTCATGGAAGACCTCTTCGGTGAAATGGATGTACGCCTCCGGCGAGGTCATGTGACGCGTGTTGCAGAACGCGAGGACCGCACGGAGGCTCTGCTGCGCGACCGCGGTGCCGATGACGCCGATGGATGCACCGATCACCGCGGTGGGCATGTGATCGAACGAGTTCTGCCCCCACGGCCGTGACGCCCAGTCGATCGCGTTCTTGAGCGCGCCGGGGATCGATCGGTTGTACTCCGGAGTCACGAACAGGATCGCGTCACTCGCGCTGATGGCCTGCTTCAGTGCACGCGCCTCGGCCGGATAGTCGTCATCGTGATCGGGGCTGTACAGGGGCAGGTCGCCGATCGGGATCTCCGCGAACTCCAGCTCATCCGGGGCCACCTGCATCAGTGCCTTCGACAGCACCCTGTTGATCGATCTGGACGACAGGCTTCCGACGAAATATCCGATTCTGTACGACATCTGTGCTCCTCTCGACTGAGTGAAGACACCAGTGTGCGCCCCGAGCGCCGGGAACGGTACCCCCTTTCCCATCCGATGCACCGTTGTCAAGGGTGCTCCCCCGCGCGACGGTGTGGGCGAGGATCGTGTCCATCACGAGAGGAGCGGACGTGCCGGACAACCACGTGCCACGGGTCGCCATGCGCACCGCATTCTGGTCTTGGACGGTGATCATCGTCGCCGGGCTGGTCGTCATGATCGCCCTGCCGCTGGTGGGACGGTGATCGGCGTGCGTCGCTTCCTTCGCAGCAGCAGCCTCAGCATCGCCTTCCTGATCATCTTCGCGCTCGCGATCATCGGTCAGGCGATCGCTGGGCACGCCTACAACAACGAGCAGCTCTCTCAGCACGGGCAGCCCCCGGTCGGCTTCTTCGACTTCGTCACCTCCTCCGAGTTCGTGATCGACGTCGCAGAGAACTGGCAGTCCGAGTTCCTGCAGTTCTTCCTGTTCATCCTCGCGACCATCTGGCTCATCCAGCGCGGCTCACCCGAGTCGAAGAAGCCCGGCGACGAGGGCACGGGTACCGACGAGGAGCAGCTCGTGGGAGAGCATGCCGAACCGGACTCGCCGCGCTGGGCCAAGGTGCGGGGCGTGCGGCTGTGGATCTACTCCAACTCGTTGCTGATGGCGATGGGGGCGGTGTTCCTGTTCTCGTGGCTGGCGCAGTCGCTCGCGGGCCACGTCGTCGCCAACCAGGAGAACGCGCAGCACGGAATGCCGCCGGAGAACTGGGGTGATTACCTCATGTCCGCCGATTTCTGGAACCGCACCCTGCAGAACTGGCAGTCCGAGTTCCTCGCCGTGGGCGCGATGGTGGCGCTGTCGATCTACCTGCGCCAGCGCGGCTCCAGCGAATCCAAGCCGGTGGGGGTTCCGCACCACATCAGCAGCGTCGAATCGGAGTGAAGATGACCGCTCGCCTGCGAGGCGCGCTTCTCGCGCTGGTGATGATCGCATCTCTGACGGGATGCGGGATCACGGTGCCCACCGATCCCGACGGCACACTGCACAGCGTCACCGGCGGCGAGTTGCGGGTCGGCATCTCCGTCGACGAGGGGCTCGCCGATGCATCCGGTGCGACTCCGACCGGACCGCTCGTCGATCTCGTCGACGGATTCGCCGCGTCGCTCGACGCGGAGGTCGACTGGACGGTCGGCAGCGAGGAGACGCTCGTCGTCATGCTGGAGGAAGGCGACCTGGATCTCGTGGTCGGCGGACTCACCGACCAGACGCCATGGGCCGACCGAGTCGGCGTCACACGCGGATACCAGGGGATCGACGGCGCCGAGAACCGCGCGATCGTGATGTTCGTCCCTCTCGGCGAGAATGCATTCCTCACGAACCTGGAGACGTTCCTCGACACCGAGGTCGGACCGTGAACCCGTATCACCGCTTCGGCCGGACCGATCTGCCCGCCGAGCAGCGGGAGGCTCTGAGGAAGGCCGTGCGGTGGGAGTACGCCACCATCTCGTACACGATCGTCACGATCGTCCTCGTCGCGTTCGTGGTCGGGAACTCGCAGGCCATGCGCACCGCGTGGATCGAGGACATGCTCTCGCTCATCCCGCAGATCGCGTTCCTCGTCGCCCTGATCTTCGTGCGACGGCGTCCGAGCCTGCGCCACCCGTACGGAATGCATAGAGCGATGGGCGTCGGGCACATGGTGGCGGGCGTCGCTCTGCTCGCCGTCGGGCTGAACCTCGCCTACGAGGCCGTCTCCGGGCTCGTGGCGACGGAGCATCCCACGATCGGCACCGTCGTCGTCTTCGGGCAGACGATCTGGCTGGGCTGGCTGATGATCGCCGTCATGAGCGTCATCGTGATCGGCCCGTTCATCTATGGCCAGGCCAAGGCGAAGCTCGCGCCCGTGCTGCACAACAAGCTCCTCTACGCCGACTCCGACATGGCGAAGGCTGATTGGCAGACTAATGCCGCCTCGATCGTCGGCGTTCTCGGCGTGGGGTTCGGCCTGTGGTGGCTCGACGGCGTCGCGGCGCTGTTCATCTCGCTCGGCATCATCTGGGACGGAGTGCGCAACACCAAGGGTGCCGTGATCGATCTCATGGATCAACGCGCGCGCAGTTACGACGACAAGGAACCGCATCCGCTCGCGCGCGAGGTCGTCGAGCATCTCCGCGCGCAGCCCTGGATCCGGGATGCCGCGGTGCGCATGCGCGATCAGGGACAGGTGTTCCACGTCGAGGCGTTCATCGTCCCGCGTCGGCGGCGTGTACCGATCGCGCGGATCGACGAGATCTCTGAGAGCATCGCCCGACTGGACTGGAAGATCCAGGACGTGGTGGTCATCGCCGGCAGCGCCCTCCCCGACGAGGCGGACACGGGCCTGCGCCCCGAGAACGACTCGACGATCGGGTGAGCGTCTGCCCTCGGGCGCAGGCTCAGAGCTCGACGCGCAACGTGTCCGGCTCGGTCTCCGCGACCTCAGGGTGCCGTGCGAGGTTCACGATCGCGGCGATCAGTCCGCCCCAGACCGTGACCATCGCGATGATCATCATGGTGATTGCCGTCGCGGTCATGCGCCCGCTCCCTTCTCGTGCGTCGCTGCGATCCGGATGGTGTCGGTCTCCGGGTCGGGGTCGTAATGCTCGTCGACGAGGAACTCGTCGTAGTCAGGGTCGTCCTTGGCGTGCGAGCGTCCGCTCCACGGCATGAGCGAGAGCAAGACTCCGATCACGACCAGTGCGATCACCATGCCCCAGCCGAAGACGCCGAGGAACCAGGTGGGGTACCCGCCGTAGGGCTCGGAGATCTTCGTGATGAGTTCGCTGACGAGCAGATAGCCGAGCACGACCGGTGCGAGCACCCCGACCAGCAGCATCCAGATCCGGCCGACGCGGAAGCTCGATCGTCGGTTGAGGTGCTCCTTCAGCACGGGCAGCTTGTGGAACACCCAGGCGACGACGATGACCGCCACGAGGGCGACGGCCATGATGCCGAAGGCGTTGACGAAGGCGTCAGCCGTGTCGAGCACCGTCAACGCGGTCGTCGTGGAGAACAGCGCCATCGAGATCACCGCGAGCGGGATCGACACCGTGAGGGTGGTGCGCACACGGCTCCAGCCGAGCTTGTCCTGGAGGGCAGCGACGATCACCTCGAGGATGGAGATGAGCGAGGTGATGCCAGCGAACACGAGCGCCCCGAAGAACAGCACGCCGATGATCGAGCCGCCGGTCGCCTGCGAGACGATGGTCGGGAACGCGACGAACGCGAGTCCGATCCCCGAGGATGCCACACCGGACACGTCTGTGCCCTGTGCCTGCGCCATGAACCCGAGTGCGGCGAAGACGCCGATTCCGGCGAGGATCTCGAAGCCCGAATTGGCGAATGCCACGACGAGACCGGAGCCTGTCAGGTCGGTCTTGCGCTTGAGGTACGACGAGTAGGTCACCATGATGCCGAACGCGACCGACAGCGAGAAGAAGATGTGACCGTATGCGGAGGCCCATACGCCGGGATCGGCCAGCGCCTCCCAGTTGGGGGTGAAGAACGCGTTGAGGCCCTCCATGGCGCCCGGCAGGAACAGCGACTGCACGACGAGGATCGCGAACATGACCGTGAGCAGCGGCATCAGGATCATGTTCGCCCTACCGATGCCGCGCTTGACGCCGAGCGCCATGATCACGATCACGACGAGCCAGACGACGACCAGCGGGATGCCGACCTGCGGCACGAAGTCCGTCGAGATGCCGCCTTCGGCGACGTCGGCGGACTGCAGGAAGTCGGTGAAGAAGAAGTCGTTCTCGTTGCCCGGCCCCCACGTGAGCTGGGCGGAGAACCAGGTGTACATCGCCGCCCACGCGATGATGACCGCGTAGTACACGGCGATCACGACGCAGATGAGCACCTGCCACCATCCGAGCGGCTCTGCGGCACGGTGGATGCGGCGGAACGCGAGCGGGGCTGAGCCGCGGAAGCGGTGCCCGATCGCGTAGTCGAAGAAGAGCAGCGGGATGCCGGCGGTCAGCAGCGCGCACAGGTACGGGATGAGGAAGGCGCCGCCGCCGCCCTCGTAGGCGACGTAGGGGAAGCGCCAGATGTTCCCCAGGCCCACGGCGGAGCCGATCGCCGAGAGGATGAACACATTGCGTGAGCCGAATGCCTCACGTCTGCGGGTCTGCGTCGTTGCGGTGGCCATGCCCGAGACGTTACCTCAGACCGGATGCGCGTGCCGCGAAGCGCGCCAGGCCCCCTCAGCGAGCGACGGCCGGACGGCGTGCGATGTGCACGTTGACGCCGGCGTCCTGCATCCGCTCGATGTGCCGCCGATCCGTCGCGGCGTCGACGACGACGACGTCGAAGTCCGCCAGCGGCAGCATCGCGTGCAGCGCGCGCTTCTCGAACTTCGTCCGATCCGCCAGCAGCACCCGCTTGCTCGCCGACTCGAACATCGCCCGCTTCACGTCGACGGTCTCCAGCGTCTGGTGGAAGCAGATGTCGTCCACGATGGCCGAGGTCGACATCACGAAGAGATCGGCGCGCAGCTCCGCGATCTCCCGCACGGTGATGCGCCCCATGAACGAGCTGCACCAGTTGTAGAACTCTCCGCCGAGGCCGATCATCTCGATGCCGCGCATACCGCGCAGGTCGTTCATGATCGTCAACGTGTTGGTGATGACGGTGAGGGGCGTCTTGGTGTGCAGGTGCGGAAGCAGATGCATGGTCGATGTCGAATCGTCGAGGATGATCGCCTGCCCCGGCTCGACGAACTCCATGGCCGCGACCGCCATCGCCTCCTTCTCGGCCTGTTGACGACCCACGCGGTACACATCGCTGGATTCGACCAGCGCCGTGGAACTCGCGGTGGCGACCCCTCTGCTCTTGCGCAGCAGTCCCCGATCCTCCAGTTCATCGAGATCGCGATGGACCGTCATCACGCTGATGCCGAACCGCTCGGCGATCTGCTCGATGCGCAGGGATCCGGCGGCCATCACGGCCTCGCTGATGGCGAGTTGACGCGACTGCTGTCGGTCCGTTCGCGATGGCACGGCGGGGGAACTGCTGGTCGTCACGTTCTTCTCCACTTCAGCGTGTGCTGACGGCCTCGTCGATGATGCTCGCGAACGCCTGCGGCTCGTGGGCGAATCGGCCGAGGAACAATCCGTCGACACCTGACCCGAGCGTACTCAGCAGTCCGGGTTTGGCGCTGCCGCCGTAGATGACTGCCGCGTGGTCGAGGCCGCGCTGCGCCAGATGGGAGCGCAATCGGCCGGCGACCTCTGTCACGTGATCGGGCGAAGCGGGTTCGGCCTGACCGATCGCCCACTCGGGTTCGTAGGCGACGACGAGGTCGCTGAGCTCGCCGGCGTCGGCGACCGCCGATTCGATCTGCTGGATGCAGGTCTCAGCCGCAGACACGGCGGATTGCCGCGTGACTTCGCCGACGCAGAGCACCGGGATGAGTCCGTTGCGTACCGCGGCCGCCAGTTTTCGCCGGATGACCGTCTCGTCCTCACCGAAGACATGGCGTCTTTCCGCGTGACCGACCTCGACGTACCGGCATCCGAGACGTGCGAGGTCGGCTCCGCTGACCGCCCCCGTGTATGCGCCCCTGTCGGCCCAGAACAGGTCCTGGGCTCCGACCGCGATGGGCGATCCTGCGACGGCCGAGATCACGCGGTCCAGCGCAGGCAGCGAAGGCAGCACGAAGAGGCGGACCTCTCCCGAGATGACGGCAGGGTGCGCGCGTGCGATCGCTGCGAGCGACTCCGCCCACGCCACGGTCGCGTCGATGTCGAGATAGAGCTTGAGGCTCGCTCCGAGCAGAACCGGCCGGCCGGCATCCTGCAGCGGAGCGCGAGACGGTTCGCCGTCGTCAGCCACAGGTCCCCGTGGCCTCGTACCCGTCGATGACCGCCACCTTCTGCGCCGATGCGGACGACTCGTCGAACTCGTATCCGAGCCATTCGCGCGCCAGCCGGCGTGCCAGTTCCAGCCCCACCACGCGCTGTCCGAATGTCAGCACCTGAGCGTTGTTGCTGAGCACGCTGCGCTCGACGCTGTAGCTGTCATGGGCCGTGACGGCGCGGATCCCCGGCACCTTGTTCGCGGCGATCGCGACGCCCAGACCGGTGCCGCACACGAGCAGAGCCCGGTCTGCCTCACCCGCACGGACCTTCTCCGCCGCCGCGATCGCGACGACGGGGTATGCCGTGCCGCCGCTCGCGTCGACGCCGGCATCGATGACCTCGGCGACCCGCGGGTCGTTCAGCAGGTCCTTCTTGAGGGCTTCCTTGTACTCGAACCCCGCGTCGTCGGATCCGACGACGATTCGCCATTCACGTGTCATGTTCAGTCCTTCTCTGTTCTGCTGTCGTCTGCGAGCACCCGGCCCGCAACGGTCATCGCCCGCGCGAGCGAGATCGCGCCGGGGTCGGGAGTGCCGAGGCTCTTCTCCATGTGAGGGCGTGCGCGCCCCATGCGCGGAAGAAGAGCGGATGTCGCCTCTGCCGCGCTCGTAGCCTCGGCAGCTGCGGCTGCCCATGCCGACGCCAGCGGAGTGCCTGCCGCCACGCGCGAGGTCAGTCCCTCGGCGAAGGGCACGAGCGCATCGACCATGGTCTTGTCGCCGACCGCGGCCTTTCCGTAGCTCTGGATGGCGGCTCGTGCGGCGTCCACCGCCGCCGCGACGTCGTGCCCCTGCGGTCTGATGTCGTCGCCGATGCGCTCCCCCGCTGCCCGGAGCGCGGCGCCCCAGAGGGCACCGGAGGTGCCGCCGGCCTTGTCGGCCCACGCATCTCCTGCGCGGCTGAGCACTGTGCCCGCGCCCGCTCCGGCGGTGACGGCTTCACGGGCGGCCGCAGCGCCGGCGCGCGCGCCACGCTGCATGCCGATGCCGTGGTCGCCGTCGCCGGCGATCGAATCCAACCGGCCGAGTTCGTCGACGTCGCGATCGATCATGTCGCGGATCGCGTCGACGATCGCGAGGGCGACCGCGCCGACCTCGACGGAGTCGGGCGATGCAGCAGGGATGGCCTCGGCATCGAAGCCTGCGTCCTGGACGGCATCGGCCACGGCATCCGCGCCGGAAGAGCGGACGGCGCCCTTGCGATACGCCGGTGTGTACGCAGGCGATGCCCATGCGGTGGTCAGCTCATCGTCCAGCCAGAACATGGTCAGTGAGACGCCCGCCATCTCGAAGCTCGTCGCATACTCGCCGACCTCGGGCTCGACGATCGCGACTCCGGCCTCCGCCAGGAGCTCGATCACCGTGGCGTAGATCACGAACAGCTCTTCGGATTTGACCGCGCCGAGTCCGTTGAGGATGACCGCGGCGCGCGCACCGTCGACGGAGACGCCGTCAGGCACCTCGCCGAGCAGCCCTTCGACGAGCAGTGCGGCGATGTCGCGTGCAGACGGCAGCGGCACGACGGAGATACCCGGTTCCCCGTGGATCCCCATCCCGACGGCCATGTGCCCGGAGGGGACGGTGAAGAGCGGTTCGGATGCTCCGGGGAGCGTGCATCCGGAGAACGCGACGCCGATCGACCGGGTGCGCTCGTTGGCGCGGGCTGCGATCTCGGCGACGTCCTCGAGAGACATGCCCTGCTCGGCCGCCCACGACGCCGCGCGGAACACGGCGAGGTCTCCGGCGATGCCTCGCCGTTTGGACTTCTCCGCCGGTGAGGCGCTGTAGATGTCGTCCGTCACCCGCACTGTGCGGCACGGGATGCCCTCATCGCGCAGCCGCTTCTCGGCCTGATCGAAGTTGAGCACGTCGCCGGCGTAGTTCCCGTAGCTGAGGAGGACGCCCGCCTCCGTCGCGACGGACTTGGCCACGGAATAGATCTGCTGCGCGCTCGGCGAGGCGAAGACGTTGCCCATCGCGGCGCCGTGGGCGAGGCCGGCTCCGACGAGGCCGGCGAACGCCGGATAGTGTCCTGATCCGCCGCCGATGACGACGGCGACCTGCCCGGACGGCGTGGCCTGCGCGCGGGCGACGCCACCGGGCACCCGCCGCACGAGTGCGCTGTGGGCGGCGACGAAGCCGATCACGGATTCGTCCGCGAAATCGGCGGGGTCGTTCAGAACGTAACTCATGTTGCCTCTCGTCAGTGACTTGAGATCAGTGCCCGCGAGGGGCGAAGTGTGTGGACGGGGGCGGATGCCGAACGGCACCCGCCCCCGTGTTCACCGCACGGGAGCGCGGTGGGGATTACTCGGTGTAGGTGAAGGGTTCCGTCATCTTGTCGGCGTTGTCCTTCGTGATGAGGATGCAGTCGAACGACTGCTTCTCGGTCTCCGGCGCGGTGCCGGTGCGGATGTACTCGTCAGCGAGCTCGACGGCCTTCTTCGAGAACACCGCGACGGGCTGGAGGACGGTGTACGCCATCTCCCCCGCGATGACAGCGGAGACGGCATCCGGTGCACCGTCGAAGCCGCCGACGACGACGCCCTCGAGCTTGCCTGCTTCCTTGAGGGCGGCGATCGCGCCGAGAGCCATCTCGTCGTTGCCCGACATGACTCCGGTCAGCGACGGGTTGGACTGCAGCAGCGACTGCATCTTGTCGTGACCCTTCGTGCGGTCCCAGTCCGCGACCTCTTCGCCGACCTCGACCAGCTCGGGGTACTGGCTGATCACGGTCTGGAAGCCGTTCGAGCGGGTCTGCGCGTTGTTGTCGGAGGGAGCACCGAACAGCTCGACGTAATCACCGGCTTCGCCCATCTGAGACACCCACTCCTGGGCGCCGAGTGCGGCTCCCTGAGCGTTGTTGGAGACGAGCTGCGCCTTGGCGATGCCCGCCTCGTTGATCTCGGCGTTCACGAGGAACACAGGGATTCCCGCAGCTTCCGCCTTCTTGACCGCGGCGATCGACCCGTCGGCGTTGGCCGGGTCGAGGATGATCGCGACCGACTTGTTCGAGATCGCCGTGTCGATGAGGGTGTTCTCTGTGTTCGTGTCGCCCTTGTGCGCGCCGACGCTGGACTCGTAGCCGAGTTCCTCCGCCGTTGCGGCGGCGACATCCCCCTCCGTCTTCCAGTAGGGGTTCGCCGGGTCGTTCACGATGATGGTGATGAGACCGCCGGCTTCTCCGCCTTCGGCATCCGTCGGAGGAGCGTCCGTGCTGCCTCCGGCGCATCCGGCGAGCGAGATGATCAGCGCACCTGTGGCGATGATCGAGGCGATTGCCTTCTTGCGCATCATTTGATGCGTCCTTTCTCTTGGTGGGTGTTGCAGGTTCTGTGGATGCGGATCAGCTCTTCGCGGCAGGCTCCGCGACCGGCGGGGTCGCCTTCGCGGGCGGCGTCGCAGCAGCGGGGCGACGACGACGGCCGTACTGCAGGCTGTTCAGCAGCACTGCGACGACGATCACGGCGCCGATGAAGACCATCTGCCAGTACGCGGAGACGCCCACGATGACGAGGCCGTCGGAGAGGAAGCCGATCACGAAGGCGCCGAGCAGCGTGCCGCGCACATTGCCCCGGCCGCCCATCAGCGATGCGCCGCCGATCACGACCGCGGCGATCGCGGTCAGTTCGTAGGTGTTGCCGGCCGTCGGGCTGGCGCTGGTGAGGGTCGAGGCGAGGATGAGACCGGCGATGGCTGCGCAGATGCCCGAGATCACGTAGACCCAGATCTTCACGCCGCGCACCGGCACACCCGAGAGCTCTGCCGCGCGCTCGTTGCCTCCGGATGCGTACAGCCAGCGACCGAAGCGCGTGCGCCCGAGGAGGAAGCCGAGCACGATCGCGATCAGGATCATGATGATGACGCCGATCGGGATGTTAAGGACGCGGTTGAAGCCGAGCCAGTTGAAGCCCGTGTTGCCCAGGGCCTCGTCGCCCGACAGGTCGTTGATCGTCAGACCGTTGGTCATCAGGAGCGCGAGCCCGCGCACCACGTAGAGCATGCCCAGCGTCGCGACGAAAGGAGCGACCTTGAACTTCGACACCAGGATTCCGTTGACGAGTCCCACCGCTGCGCCGACAGCGCAGGAGATCACCACGACCACGGGGATGCTCGGGTAGAGGATCACGCCGAAGATGTTGATCGGCACGCCCTGCATCAGGAAGCCGGCTATCACCGCGGAGAAGCCCAGAGTCGAGCCCACGGAGAGATCGATGCCGCCGTTGAGCACGACCAGCAGCATGCCGAGGCCGAGGATGGCGTAGATCGCGACGTGCGACGCCATGATCAGGATGTTGTCGAAAGTGAGGTAGTTCGGTGACATCAGTGAGAACACCACGATGATCAGGATCAGGGCGAGGAACGCCCTGCCTTCGATGAGCACTCGGGTGAACGAGAACTTCTTCTTGTTCTCGAGGATGGCGGTCGTTGTCGTCGTCATTGTCGGTCCGTTCTCAAGTTCTCTAGGCGGCCACGGCCTCGCCGGAGGCGGCCATGATCATTTCCTTCGTGGCGTCCGGACCGAACTCGGCGGAGATCTGGCCGCGTCGCAGGACGATGATGCGGTGGGCGATGCTGAGGCATTCGCCCACCTCGGATGTCGAGTACACGACGGCGAGCCCCTCGCGGGCGCGCTCGGCGAGAAGCCGGAACACCTCGCCCTTGGCGCCGATGTCGATGCCTCGGCTCGGTTCGTCGAGGAGCATCACGCGCGGATCGGTCGCGATGACCTTCCCGATGACGACCTTCTGCTGATTGCCGCCCGAGAGCGAGCCGATCGGCAGTTCGGGTCCGGGCGTCTTCACGGTGACCGTGCGGATGAGGTCCTGTGCGATCTTCTTCTCGACGCGGCGCGAGAGCACGCCGTTGCGCAGCGAGTCGCCGAGGCTGGCGAGAGTGAGGTTCGTGCCGACGTCGAAGGTCTGCACGAGACCGTCGCGCTGGCGGTCCTCCGGTACGAGTCCGATCCCGAGAGCGATCCGCTCCGCGATCGTGTCGTCGCCGAGCGCCGTGCCGTCGAGCAGGATCTCGCCGCCGTCGATGCGATCGCGACCGGCGACGGCCTCGAGCAGTTCGGTGCGCCCGGCACCCATCAGCCCGTACAAGCAGACGATCTCGCCCGCGCGCACATCGAGGCTGAGGCCGTTCACGATCGAGCGCTCCGGGTTCTCCGGGTCGAGGACTCGGAGGTCGCGGATGCTGAGGATCGTGTCGCCGAACTCATATCCGGTGGGCGGGGATCCGAGGTCGAAGTTGTCTCCGACCATGTTCCGCACGATCCACTCGAGATCGATGTTGGCCCGTTCGTCCTTCGCGGTCATGGTTCCGTCCCGCAGGACGACGGCGTGATCGGTGATCTCGAGCGCCTCCTCGAGATGGTGGGAGATGTACACGATGGCGACACCGCGGGCGGTGAGGTCGTGGATGATCCCGAAGAGGATCTCCACCTCCGCTGCGGCGAGAGCGGAAGTCGGCTCATCCATGATGAGGATGCGCGAGTTCACCGAGAGTGCGCGAGCGATCTCGATGATCTGCTGCTGGCCGACCCGCAGATCGTTGACGTGGGTGTCGGGCTCGACACCGGGAAGCAGATCGGCGAGGAGCTGCCGCGTCTGCCGCGCCTCTTCCGCGAAGTCGATCCCGAACGGCCCCGTGATCTCGCGTCCCATGAAGATGTTGTCGCGCACCGAGAGGTTGGGAGCGAGGCTCAGCTCCTGGTGGATGATCGAGATGCCGCGCTCGCGCGCGTCGTTCGTGGAATGGAACACGACCGGCTCGCCGTCGAGGATGATCTCACCGGAGGTCGGCTGTTCGACGCCGGAGAGGATCTTCATCAGCGTCGACTTGCCGGCGCCGTTCTCCCCGAAGAGGGTCGTCACCGTGCCGCGACGGATCTCGAAGTTCACGCCCTTCAGCGCTCTGGTTCCGCCGTATGTCTTGACGACGTTGCGCGCCTCGAGGACGACGTCGTCGAAGTCGTCGCTCATTGCACGCTCAGTTCGACCGGGGTGACGAGCCAGGAGCTCGGATTGATCAGGGTGAAGGCGCCGGTGACCTCGATCGTCTTGCCCGTCAGGGCCGTCGTGTCGATGTCGGCCAGCACCTGCGTCTTCAGCTCCTCGTTCAGTGCCGCCGCGGCGTTCTGGAAGTCGATCTGGTTGACGAACTGACCGAACTCGATCTCGCCGGTCGCATCGCGCAGCTCGGTGCCGTTGACGGCGGGACCGGTCTGGACACGGATCAGGAGGTCTGCGGGCAAGCCCTCGACAGCCACCTCGTAGATGCCGGACTGACCTTCGCCGACGACGCCGGTGAACGTCGTGCTGTACACGGGACCGCCGGAGCTCTGCACCGCATACTCCTCCGCAGCCGCTGCCGGGTCTGCCGCGACGGCCGCAGCGAGGACGTCGGCCTCGACGGCGCGATCGACGATCTCGGACTGCACCGTGGGGAACTCCTCGGCGCCGTATGTGGCCGGGTCGAACTTCTGCGTGCCCTGCACGAGCGGGTCATCGGCCGGTACGACCCGCGTCCCCAGCACCAGGCCGAGGATCACGAGGACGACGACGCCGATCCAGATGCCGCGCTTGGCACCGGTCGACAGCGATCGACGCGGCTTCTTCACCGGTGCACTCGCGGTGGTCGACGCGCTCACGGGATCAGCACCCTGGACTCGGTGTCGTTCGGGCGGATCTGGAGCTTGCGGCCCGAACCACGACGGAACAGCTCCAACGCCTCTTCGTAGTCGTCGAGGATGAAGGAGTGGCTGATCATGGCCTTCGCGTTGATCGCTCCTGCCTCGAACATCTCGACCGCGCGCCCGAAGGAGTTGAGCACGGCCATCGTCCCGACGATCGAGATCTCGTCGCGGTACACGCGGAACGGCGAGAACTTCGCGGTGCCGTCGGCGGGAGCGACGCCGAAGTCCTGGAAGAACCCTGCCGGCTTGACGCGGGTGAGCGCGTCTTCGATCGCGCGCAGGTTTCCGGTGCAGTCGATCACCACGTCCCACTTCTCGCGATCGGCGTCATCGGCCGATGTGTAGCGCAGCTCGATGCCGCACTCCTCGGCGACCGCGAGGCGGTCGACGTTGAGGTCGACGATGCTCACCGATGCCGCACCGGCGCGCGTGGCCAACTGCGCCATCAGCAGCCCCATCGTGCCTGCGCCGTAGACGAGCACGTGGTCGCCGATGCGGCGGGGCAGCACGTCCCACCCGCGGATGGCGCAGGCGAGCGGCTCGATCAGCGCGGCCTCGTGGATGTCGGTCTCGGGCTTGAGCTTGTAGACGTTGCCGGCCGGCGCGGTGAAGAACTCCTGCGATGCGCCGTCGGAGGCGACGACGCCGAGACCGTTCCAGAACCGGCAGAGGTTCTGGTGCCCGTTGAGGCAGAACTCGCACTCCCCGCACGTCGTGCTGGGATTGACCGCGACATGGTCACCGACCTTGAAGTCGAACACACCGCTGTTGACGCCTTCGCCGAGCGCGACGATCGTACCGGTCGCCTCATGACCGGGAACGAGCGGGAAGACGGTGCCCTCGAACTCGCCGTCGAAGACGTGCGTGTCGGTTCCGCAGATACCGACCGCCGCGGTCTCGATCAGGATCTCCTTGTAGCCGGGCGTGGGCTTCGGCCGCTCTTCGAGGGACAGCTGCCCCTCCGCCGTGAATACAACTGCTCGCATCTTTGCTCCCGATCTGCGTCTCCCGCGACGCGAACACCGTCTCGTCGTCGGGATGTGTCGATGTGACTGGCGGGCCCCCTGGCAGTGCCGAGGATCCCGCGGAGAGGCTCAACTCTCATGTTATGTTCCTGTGATCAAATCACATGACCACGTTACATTCACCATACTTCGCGGTAATATCGAGTGTCAAGAGAGCCCACCACGGCCTGACGCGACGACGAAGAACCGCATCGAGGAGACCGCATCATGACTGCAACGACGCACGTACCCGAATCCATGGCCGCCAATGTGCTGATCCGGGCGGGCCATGTCGAGATGCAGGAGCGTCGCGTGCCGACGCCGGCCCCTGACGAGGTTCTCGTCAAGGTCACCGCTGTGGGCGTATGCGGCTCGGACGTGCACTTCTTCCATGAAGGGCGCCTCGGAGACTGGGTCGTCGAGGAACCGCTCGTGCTCGGTCACGAGTCGGGCGGCGTGATCGTCGCGGTGGGCTCGGATGTCTCACCCGAGCGCATCGGCGAGCGGGTCTCGATCGAGCCGCAGCATCCGTCAACCACATCCGCTGAGACGCTGAGGGGCGACTACAACCTCGACCCGCACATGCGCTTCTACGCCGTACCTGGCACGGACGGCGCGTTCCAGGAGTACGTCACGATCCAGAGCCATTTCGCGTTCGCGATCCCGGACTCGGTGAGCGATTGGGCAGCCGCCCTGCTCGAACCCCTGTCGGTGGCCGTGGCGACCGGCCGCAAGGCCGGCTTCTCCGTCGGCGATCGCGTGCTGATCACCGGAGCAGGACCGGTCGGTCTCGCCGTCGCGCAGGTGGCGAGGGCCGCCGGTGCGACCGAGGTCTTCGTCTCGGACATCAGCGAGGCGCGTCGGGACGCCGCGCTGCGTTTCGGGGCCACCACCGCTCTCGACCCGATCGCCGACGCCGATGCGATCCGCACCGTCGCCGCAGACTCGTTCGTCGACGCCTCGGGTGCAGCGGCCGCCGTGCGCAGCGGGATCGACTCGCTCCGCCCAGGGGGCCGCGCCGTGCTCGTCGGCATGGGGTTGCCGGAGCTGGCACTGCCGATCACTCAGATCCAGAACAAGGAACTCGTGCTGACGGGAGTCTTCCGTTATGCGAACACCTGGCCTGCGGCGATCGCCCTCGTCGCGTCAGGCCAGGTCGACCTGGACGGTATGGTCACCGGCACGTTCTCACTCGACCACGTCAAGGACGCTCTCGAATCCACGACCGACGCCGGCACGATCAAGTCGGTCGTGGAACCTCACCGGCGCGGCTAGATCAGGTGGACGCCGGGTATCCGGTCTCTCGCAGGAGCTCTGCCAGGTGGATCGCATTGGTCAGCGAGGTCGTGATCGATGCGCTCACCTTCTCCGGCGTCTGCTCCAGGTCCTTGTAGTCGGTGGTGTGCATCGCCTCGCCGTTCCAGTACACCGAGCCCTGTGCCGGAACCGTGAAGCCGACGTCGTTCAGCGCCTGGAAGAGTATGGCCGTGATGTGATGCGCACCGTCCTCGTTCCCCAGGACGCCGGCGACGGCGACCTTGTCGAACAGGATCGGCCGCCCCTCGGCATCCGTCTCGCTCAGTTCGGCGTCCAGGCGCTCCAGCACCCGCTGAGCGACGCTCGAGTGTTGACCGAGCCACGTCGGCGTCACGAACACCAGGATGTCGGCATCCAGGACCCTCTCGCGCAATGCCGGCCACTCGTCGCCCTCCCCCATGTCCTTCTCGACGCCGGGAAGGATCATGTGGTCGACGGCCCGGACTCTCTCGCAGGTCACGCCGTTCTCGGTGAGGAACGTCGACATCTGGCTGCCGAGCACCTCTGAACTCGACTCCGCAGGCGACGGCTTGAGGGTGCAGTTGACGACGAGGGCTCTCATACGGCACCACCGTGCTCGGCCGGTCCCTTGGAGCCGACGCCCGGAGCGTCGCTCATGGGTGAACGGTTCGCGACCGAGGCCTCGTCTTCGGGATCGACCTGGACCGCATCCACCGACCCGGAGTCCGCTCCCGCTCCGCCCGCTGGCACGTCGGCGGCGAGCACATCCGGCTCGTCCGCGACGGCAGGCTCACTCAGCGACGACTCTTCCTCGCTGGCGAGACGGTCGGCTTCGGCGCTGTCGATGAGGTTCTCATCGGCGTCCGGATCGAGCACGGCGTCGCCGTCGACGTCCATCGTCGCCTGCTCGTCGCGGTCGTCGTCGGGAAGCGGAACCGACGTGAAGTTGGGGTTCGACATGGTTGCATCCTTTCCTCTGGTGGGCCAACGCTAAGCCCGCCGGTGGTCGCACCCGAGCGGGTTGACCGTCGACTTTCCGGCGGGTATAGAGCTCACGCCAGCCCGGGGTCGAGACGCTTGCGCATGAAGAGCTGAGCCGTGCCGTCGTCCTGCTCGACGCGCTCAGTGACCCGGTAGCCGCAGCTCTCGTACAGGCGCACGTTGGCCTCGCTCAGGCTGCCCGTGAACAGCTCCGCCTCCGGGGCGCGCGAGTCGTGTTCGGCCGCCTCGAGCAGCGCCCTCCCGATTCCCGCGCCCTGCATGTCGGGCGCGATGGCGATCCGTCCGATGAGCAGCAGATCGTCGGTCTCCCTCACGCGGATCGCTCCGACCAATCGTGGTCCGATCCTCGCCACCCAGCCGTTCGCATCCGCCAACTCGGCGCGCAGCTCGTCGAGCGTCTGCGTGAGCGGTGGCATGTCGGGCGTGCCGTAGATCAGTGCCTCGGAGACGAACGCGGCTCGCTGCACCGTGAGCACCTCACCGGCGTCCGCCGGAGAGATCCGCGACAGCACGACGTCCGACTCATGCGTCATGTGCCGCCCCGTTTCGACGCCGCGCCCACTGCGCGAGTGCGAACAGCCCCAGACCGACCAGCAGCAGTGCGGCGCCGAAGAGCCATACGACGGCGCGCTGCTGGGTCAGCAGCAGGATGCACGAGCCGATGCCGAGCACGGGAATGAACGTCCAGACGCGGAAGTGATCGTGCTCGACCCGGTCCCGCCGCAGCACGAGCACGGAGACGTTGGCGCTGAGGAAGACGAACAGCAGCAGCAGGACCACGGTCTCGGCGAGCGTCGCGAGATCGCCGATCAGCGTCAGCAGCATCGCCACCACGCTCGTCGCCAGGATCGCCACCCAGGGGGTCCTCCTGCCCGGCAGTACCCGTCCGAGGCCGTCGGGCAGCAGCCCCTGCTGCGCCATGCCGTACGTGAGCCTGCTGGCCATGATCATGGTGAGCAATGCGCCGTTGGCGACGGCGATCAGCGCGATCAGGCTGAACAGCCAGGACGGCACACCCACTCCGGTCGCCTCGACGACGGCGAGAAGAGGTCCGCTGGACTGCTGCAGCTCCTCCGGGGGAAGCGCCACCGCGCTGGCCAGCCCCACGAGCACGTACACGGCGCCGGCCGTGAGAAGCGCCGCGAACAGCGCCTTCGGATACGACCTCGACGGCTCCTTGACCTCCTCGATCACGTTCGCCGAGGTCTCGAAGCCGACGAACGAGTAGTACGCGATGATCGCACCGCCCAGCACCGCCACCCCGACGCCGGTGTCCTCCGGAGCCTGCATCACGCGCGATGCGTCTCCGCCGCCGGCCGCGACGAAGAATCCGACGACCGCGATGACGATCACGAGTCCGCTCAGCTCGATCGCCGTCATCACGAGGTTCGCCCCCATCGACTCCCGGATACCGCGCGCGTTGATCGCACCGACGATGACGAGGAACACCATCGCGGCGGGGATCGCGGGGACGGGGAGGAAGGTCTGGAGATAGTCGCCTGCGAACGCGATCGCGAGTCCGGCTGCGCTCACCACCCCGGCCGCGAGCATGCTGAAGCCGACGAGGAACGAGACGATGCGGCTGCGGAACGCGCGCTCGGCGAAGACCGCCGCGCCTCCGGCACGCGGATACTTCGTGACGAGTTCGGCGTACGAGCCCGCCGTCAGCAGCGCGAGCAGCAGGGCCAGCAGCAGCGGGGCCCACAGCATCCCGCCCACTTCGGCCGAGAGCACGCCCATGAGGGCGTAGATCCCTGCACCGAGCACGTCGCCCAGGATGAACGCGAACAGCATGGGCCCGGTGATCGCACGCCGCAGTCGTGAGGGCGCTTCGGTCGGTTTCGTCATCGCCCCAACCTAGAGTCGGTTCGAGATGGGATCACGGCCCTTGACACCGCCCCGTGCTCATGGGGTATGTCCCGGTTCCTCCTCGTCGGCGCGTATCCGACGGGCCCTGGCCTCGTCTGTTCTGTCCCGGTGCACCGTCTTCGCGATCCGACGAGCATCGCGCAGGGGAAGCTGCACCTGGGTCTCGGCGGGCACCCCTGCGCGGAGCTCGCGGATGCGCTCCACCTCGGCATCGAACTCCACTCCGACGAGCAGCGCCATGTTCGCTATCCACATCCACAGGGCGAACACGATGACTCCGGCGAATGATCCGTAGATGCGGTCGTAGTTCGAGAAACCGGCGATGTAGATGCCGAAACCGGCGGATGCGACAGCGAGCACGACGATCGCGACCGCGGCGCCGAGGCTCATCCAACGGAAGCGCGGCGGCCGGATGTTCGGTGTGAAGTAGTAGAGGAACGCGACGACGAACACCACGAGCAGCACCAGCAGCGGCCATCTCGCAATGCGCCAGACGAGGAGAACGGCTTCGCCGATCCCGAACGCGTCTCCCAGCGCCTGCGCGACGGGCCCTGAGCCGACGATGAGCAGGACAGCGATCGCCGCGCACAGGATGGCGACCACGGCGATGGCGAGCTGGGTCGGCTTGAGCGTCCAGATGGGCCGCCCCTCCTGCACGCCGTAGATCCGGTTCATGCCGCGGCCGAGCACGGCGACATAGCGTCCCATCGACCAGATCGACAGCAGCACACCGAACACGAGCAGCAGGCCCGACATCCGCAGATCGGCGAGCTCGCGGAGGAAGTCCCCGACCCCGTCTGCCGCTTCCTCAGGAGCCACCGCGCGCACGACGTCGAGCAGCAGCCGTGCGGTCTCGTCGTCACGGCCGAGCACGCTGAGCAGCGAGAACCCGACCATCGTGGCCGGCAGAAGCGCGAGGAGGGCGTAGAACGCGAGACTCGCGGCGACGTCAGCGCATCCGTCCGCGGCGAACGCGCGGAGGATCCGCCGGAGCGCGAAGGTCCATGAGCGTGTGGCCATCCCCACACTCTGGGCCGTCACCGCCGCGGCGCGATGCCCCTTGACAGCGCGCTGATGCGGCTGCGGGGGTCAGTCCTGTGTCTCGAGCACCTCATCGACGAGGGTGATGCCACCCGTCGAATTCGCCGTGTGCATGAGTTCTTCGATCCACCGGGGGTTCAGCGGTGCGGCCTCTGGTTCATCGAACACGAACCGCAACGGGATCGACGGGTGGACCCAGATCGTCGACCGTCCGGCTGCCTCGCCCTCAGGATGCTTCCACGACAGGGTGAAGGACTCCTGGCGACGGAGCTTGGTCGCGATGACGACCTTGAGGTGCGCCAGAGCGCGGTCCTCGATGTGGATCGGATCCTCTGACCCGCCGTACTGAATCGAACCCATACGCTGACCGTAGCGCATGGCGGATGCTGTCTCGAACGCCCGCTCAGTTCTCGACGTCGCCCCTCCACGCACCGGTCTCCGCGCCTCGGCTCTCGATGAACTCCTTGAAGTTCTTGAGGTCCTTCTTGACCGCGTGAGATCCCGCGCCGAGGGCCGCGCCCACGCTCTCCACGAGCCCGCTCGGCTCCCAGTCGAGCTGCACGCTCACGCGGGTCGACGTGTCGGTGAGTTTATGGAATGTCACCGCTCCCCCGTGCGCGGTATCGCCGCCCGTGCTCGTCCACGCCACACGCTCGTCGGGATGCTGCTCCGTGATCTCCGCGTCGAACTCGCGCTCCACACCCCCCACGTTGACCTTCCAACGGGTGAGAGTGTCGGTGACCTGCGTCAGCGACACCACCTCATCGAGGAACTCCGGGAAGCTCTCGAACTGGGTCCACTGGTTGTACGCCACGCTGACGGGGACGTCCACGTCGATGGTCTCGATGATCTGCGCCATGAGATTCTCCTCACTTGTCGGTTGTCGTCCCATTCAGCACGTGACGTCGCACTCATGTCAGGGGGCTTGACGGGGGCTGCGTCATGCGCGATCGTGCGTGCTCCCCGCTGCCCGGGATCATTCACGCGCGCGAAGGAGCAGGAGGATGCGCCGCAGGTGCATGCAGATGAGGACGCCGGGACCGATGGCGCGGCCGGAGCTGACGGCGACCTGATCCACCTCGTCCAGAAGCATCCGCACCGCTCTCGCGGCGTTCTCGCGCGCCCTGTGCGCGTCCGCACTGTCGTCCTCATCCTGTTCGATGCAGTCGGCGACCCGCCTGCAGGCCTCGCTCAGAGGCGCCGCCAGCGTCGGATTCAGCCCCAGTCCGCCCGGTCGCTCCCAGATGGCGTCGGCGAGGGCGTCGGAGATGTCGCGTATGCGCACGGCGATCAGCTCGAGCGCCTCGAGACGGTCGTGAACCTCGGCCGTGTCGTGCCGTCCCCGCATCGCTCGGGGATTGCCCTTCCGGCTGGCGTCGGCCTCGTCCAGCGCGTGCCGCACGTCACGCGACGTGTCGGCGAGGGCCGAGGCATCGCGCACCCACCCGTCACGCTCCGGAGGCCACGACTCGGACACCGCTTCACCGATCTCGTGCAGGTGCCTCGCGAGCTGGGTGCGGAAGTCGTCGACGCGCGCTGCCGCGACACCGGTGAGCACTCGAGGAAGGATCAGCAGGTTGACCGCGAGCCCGACGGCCACCCCGACCGCCATCTGGGTGAGATATCCCAGCGAGTAATCGTCGGAGTTCTGACCGCCGATGATCAGCACGAACAGCGCCGCTATCGGCACGTACTCCCGCCCCACGCCGAACCAGCCCGTGCCGGAGAGCAGCACGCCCACGCCTGCGACGAGGGGTATCGTCCACCAGTTGGGCCCGACGGTGACGACCACGGCGAGCGCGAGCCCGATGCCGACGGCGAGGCCCATCAGGGTCTGCAGGCCCGACTTGGCCGACTCCATCAACGTCGGGTACATGCTCAGCAGCGCACCGAGCGGGGCGTAGTACGGATACTCGTCCGTCACGCCGGGCATGTGCGGCGCGAGCGCCCACGCGATCCCCACCGCGAGGGCGGCCTTCGCCGCGAACAGCAGACGCGGGGCTCGGAACGCGTTGCTCAGGGCTGTGAACCGTTCACGAGTCGCCCCGGAAGGCATCGGCGCCCGCCTGTCGTCGTGCCGCCGATCGTCATTCGTCGCCGTCGGCGGGTTCCGGCCCGCTTTCGACGTCGTCGGGGTCGGTGCTGTCGGCGTCGGCACCGTCGGCGTCGAAGTCGGTGGTCTCCTTCGGCGGGATCCGCTCTTCGGGGATGAACGGTCGCTCCTCATCGGGAATCGCGCGGGGATCGGACATGGCGCCTCCTGTGCATCGTCGTGGGACTCGTCGTCGTGGAACCTCATTCTGGACGTCGTGCGCCGATGACGGCCGGGGGTTGACATCGCCGCGCGAGTCGGTCGCGCCGCGCGCCGGTAGTGTCGGACACGGCAGAACGTGAGGCGTCGAAGGAGAACCCGTGCATGCAGTGATCGCGAGCGGGACGGGACGGTACGCCGACCCGTGGCATCCGTTCACGCGTACGAGTCCGCTCATCGCCGAGATCCTGTCCGATTCTGGTTTCGATGTGAGCATCGACGACGACGTCGATCGCGCCATGCGCTCGCTGGGCGCCAGCGATCTTCTCGTCGTGAACGCCGGCGACCCGTGGCGCGCGGAGCAGCCGGTCGCAGCGCCGCCGGAGGATTCACTGCTCGGTCTAGCGACGGCACTCGACCGCGGCATCGGCGTGCTGGCGCTGCATTGCGCTGTCGCATCGCTGCGGGATTATCCCGAATGGGCCGCGGCGATCGGCGCCGTCTGGCTGCCGGGCCTCTCACACCATCCGCCGTTCGGGCGCACGGACGTCACCGGCGGGCCCATGCCTGACGGCACGGAGGTCCCCGACTTCACGCTCGACGATGAACGCTACTGCCGCCTGCAGGGCATCGGCACCCGCCGGATCGTGGCGACCCACTCCGGCGACGGATCGGCGGAGCCTGCCGCGTGGGTGCGCGACGTCGGGGTGTCACGCGTCGCCGTGGACGTGCTCGGTCACGACGAGCGATCGTACGAATCCGCGGGCCATCGACTGCTCATCCGCCGGCTCAGCGAGTGGGCGGCCCGAGGACGTTCAGACCGTCCGCCAGTCGTGTGATGTGATGGCCGCTCCGGCTTGCGGCCCCATCTGAAGCATGCCGCCGTCGATGACCAGCGTCGTGCCGGAGATGTATGCGGCCTCCGGCGACGCCAGGAACGCGATGAGCGCCGCGACCTCGCGGGCGTCGCCCGGGCGTCCCAGCGGGATGCCCGGTCGATCGATCTGCTTCGGATCGGCGCCGCTGTCACCGGACGCGGACGTCGCGATGGCTCCCGGTGCGACATTCACAGCAGTGATGCCGTGCGAGCCGAGCTCGAGCGCGAGGTTCTTCATGAGCCCGCTCAGACCGTGCTTGGCGGCGTCGTAGGCGCTGTAGCCGACCATGGGCTGGTGCGCGTGAACGCTCGTCACCGCGATCAGCCTCCCGCCGCGGCCCGCCGTGACCATCGCACGCGCGGCCCGCTGCAGGCACACGAAGGCACCAGTCAGATCGGTGTCGAAGACGCGGTTCCATTCGTCGAGCGAGATGTCGAGGAACGGCGTGTGGGTGCCGATGCCTGCGTTGTTGACGAAGACGTCGAGACCGCCGAGTTCGCCGATCATCGCATCGACGGCGTCACCGCACGCCGGGATGTCGGTCACGTCGAGCTGAGCGACGATCGCCCTCGCGCCGTGACCGCGCACCTCCGCCGCCGTCTGCTCCGCGCCTTCGCGGTCCGTGTGCCACGTGACGGCGACGTCGTGGCCCGCCGCGGCGAGCGCGACGGCCGTCGCGCGGCCGATGCCGGAGTCCGATCCGGTCACGATCGCCCGGGGCGGTTCGTGATCAGCTCGCATCGCTCGCCTCGGCGTCGTCCGCCCAGCGCAGCACCGCCACGGGGTCCCGGACGGCTCGGCTCTCGCGCGGCGCATCCTCTGCCGTCGGCTCATCGTCCTCCACCAGCACCCGCGCGTCCGTGAGGATCGCTGCACGCGCCAGCGCCTCGGCCGCGTGCACCCGCGCGACGACGTCGGCGCCGAGGCTCTCCGATTCGTCGCCGGCGACCCACGGCGGTGCGTCGAGCGCGAGCAGCGTGCGTTCGTCGTCGAGCATGCGCCCGTCCAGCAGGAGCGTCTCGACGCGCGCCTGCTGCAGCGCCGCGATGACCTCCTCCAGTCCGGTCGCTCCGCCGCTGCCGCTGTCGGCAGCGGCCCGGTCGCGCACCTCGTCGACAGCGGAGCGCTCCCTCTCTTCGAGCGACCGAGCGATCGCCGAGTCGAGTTCGGCGGAATCGGCGCCGTCCGCACGCGTGTGCGCGTCGACGTCCACGATGAGTGCGCGTTCGGTGTCGGTCAGTGCGTCCGTGAGCAGCTGTCGGGCCCGCACATCACCGGAGAGTGCGACGAACTGCGGATGGTGCCTCCTGATGAGTTCGCTGACCTCAGCGGCGACCTCCTCTTGGTTGCTCTTCCACGTGTTCTCGGCATATCGCTGGTACGCGGCGTGCGACCATCCTCCCGCCTGCACCTTCGTGATGTCGTCGGTCTGGCCCTCGATCTCCGCATCCGCATCGCTGTGCCCGCGGCCGGCGGTCTCCAGATGGATGTCAGCGCCGTCACGGCTCGTCTCGACGACGAGATAGCGGATGGCCGCGCCGAGATGGCGCAGCAGCGGGAGCAGTGTCGGCACCGGCGCGTGGTCGAGACGCTCGGGGCCGACCCGTGCACCGACGAATCCCTGGTCGAGTTCGACGCGGCCGCCGGACGCCAGGACGACGCGGGTGGACGGGCTCGGCAGTCCGTTGCGCGTCGCGAGGGCCGCTTCTATCGCTGCCGCGTCCTCCTCGGGTGCTCCTGCCTGTTCCAGTCGTTCGCGCACGGAACGGCGAAGCGCCTCCTCCTCGACCTGGGGGAGCACACCGGGACCATCGACGTATGCGCTGGTCCAAGAGCCGGGTCGGCTGAGCAGGTCGGCGAGTTCGCGGTCACTCATCGTCGCTCCCCTCGTCTGCGGTGCGGTGAGGGTCCGCGGCCTGCGCGTCGGCGGCATCCGCATCCGCCTCGGTGGCGTGCTCACCGCTCTCGTCGTTGCGGAAGGCGCGCTCGGTCGACGCGTCGTCGGTGTCGTCGGGCAGTGGCTCGGTCTCGCGGAAGGGTTCTGCGTGCGGGCTGCCGTGCCCCTGCACCATCCCGCGCGTCTCCTGCTCCATCTGCTCGTCGAGCTGCGGACCGTGCTTGGTGTTGCCTCGCTGAGTATCGGACATTGTCGTCTCCTCCTCGCTCGTCTCTCGTCCGTGCAGTCTCACCCGCGCCTTCGGATTCGCCATCGGGGTTGACATCGGCGGATCATACGGTGACGGTCGACGCAGCACGAGGCCGTTCGCTTCTCACGGGCGCGGGTACATGATCTCCTCATGACGGAGCTGGTTCGGTTGCGGGCGTTGGCGGATCTCGCACACCTGGTGAGAGAGCGGTCGGGCTTGCATGTCCGCTATTCGAAGGGCCCCGACCACGATGCCGACCAGCGCAGCCTCGACACCGAGAGCGGCCTCGAGCTCCCAGGGCTCTCGGTGAATCCGCTCGACCCAGAGGACTGGTGGACCAGGCCGCTGGAGGACTGGCTCGCGCGTCAACTGTGCCAGTACCGCCACCTCGCGGAGAAGAATCCCGAGCGCATCGCCTGGGTGCTGCGCGGTGCACCGGCCGGACGCGGACCGGACTGCGAGCCGCTGCTGCGCGACGTCGAACCGGTCGCCGTGCTCGGCGCGAGTCTTCTCGAAGAGGCGGAGAGCCGATACAGGGCCAATTTCGACGCCGGGCGCGGCCCCGAGGATTGAGTCTCGGTCGTCGTCGCCGAGATGCCTCTGACACGGCTGCCAGGGGGGTCTACCGTTCAGTCATGGGCATTCTCTACTACGACAGCTCCGGAAGCCCGATCCACATCGAGGATCGAGCCCTCGCGCATCTGAAGGTCGTCATCGCCACCCGGCTGCGTCGGCACGAGAGCTTCACGCTGTCGTGGGAGCATCCGGACGGCGAGCCCGGAGGACGTTCGACCATCTGGCTGCATCCCTCGATACCGCTGCGCTTCGTGTTCGATGACCCTGAACCGCCAGCGCTGAACGGCCGCTGGATCGAGGACCTCATGAACTCCGTGAGCTCGACGGGTGGGATCTTCCTCGTCGAGGAACTGATAGAACCCGCCGACTGAGGCCGTCGGAGAACCCCGTCAACCAGACGGGTTGTCCAGAGGCATACCGTCCTCGTCGGTCGTATCCGGCAACCCGTCCGAGCGCTCAGGCCGTTCCCCGACGATGGCCACGGTGTCATCCGGGGCGCCACCGTCCGTGATCACGCCGCTCGGATCCGACTCCTCGACGGTGTGCCGAGAACCGTGCTCCCTCGCGAACTCCGCGCCCGCGACGACAGCCTCCTCCCGACTGCTGAAGCTGCGGGACCACTCGTTGGCCCCTTCCACCTCGTTCACCCACTGGCCCTGCTTGTCTCTGGTGACGACATCCAGATGAGACAAATCCGCACCTCCCGTTACGACGGCTGTATTCGAATTCCGGTCGACCACGACGTTAGGGCGGTGCGCGCCGCTCATCGATCCCCTTGACATCGGAACCGGGAAGACTCCGACAACTTCTCGTGCTTGTCAACCCGTTTGGCGTCGGCCCGGCCATCTGCGAATCTCGCGTGACGGAACGGAGCGTGACCGAACGGAGGAAGACATGAAGGCTCTCACCTGGCAGGGAAAGCGCAAAGTGACGGTCGAGCGCGTGGAGGACCCCGCGATCGAACAGCCGACGGATGCCGTGATCAAGGTGACGTCATCCGCCATCTGCGGCTCGGACCTGCATCTGTACGAGCTGCTGGGTCCGTTCATCGACCGCGGGGACGTCCTCGGTCATGAGCCGATGGGCACCGTGGTGGAGGTCGGGTCCGAGGTGGCGGAGCTGGCTGTCGGCGACCGCGTCGTGATCCCGTTCAACATCGCATGCGGTCACTGCTTCATGTGTCGGAGCGGGCTCCAGTCGCAGTGCGAGACCACGCAGGTGCGCGAATACGGCAGCGGCGCCGCGTTGTTCGGGTACACCAAGCTGTATGGGCAGATCCCTGGTGGACAGGCGGAGTACCTCCGCGTCCCGTTCGCCGATTACAACCACATCCGCGTCGGCGGCGACCTTCCCGACGACCGCTATCTGTACCTCAGCGACATCCTGCCCACCGCATGGCAGGGCGTCGAGTATGCGCAGGTGCCGGAGGGAGGCACGCTGGCCGTGATGGGGCTCGGCCCCGTGGGGCAGTTCGTCTCCCGCATCGGCATCCACCGCGGTTACCGCGTGCTGGCCGTCGATCCCGTCCCGGAGCGTCGTGAGATGGCCGAGCGCCACGGTGTGCTGACGTACGACCTCACCGACACGGTGGTGGACGAGCTCCGCGATCTGACCGATGGCCGGGGACCAGACGCTGTCGTCGATGCCGTGGGCCTGGAAGCTCACGGCTCGACCGGGATCGGTATCGTGCAGCAGGCAGTGGGCCTGTTGCCGGATGCCGTCGCGAGACCCATGCTCGACAAGGCGGGTCTCGATCGGCTCGCGGCGCTCTACGCATCGATCGATCTCGTCCGCAGGGGTGGCACGGTTTCGCTCAGCGGCGTCTATGCCGGTGATGCCGATGTGATGCCGATGAAGACGATGTTCGACAAGCAGCTGAGCCTGCGCATGGGCCAGTGCAACGTCAAGCGCTGGGTCGACGACATCCTCCCGCTCGTCGAGGATCCCGCCGATCCACTCGGCGTCCTCGACCTGGCGACCCATCATGCTCCACTCGATGACGCACCGGAGCTCTACGAAGTCTTCCAGCGCAAAGAGGAAGGCTGCGTCAAAGTCGTGCTGAACCCCTGACCATCCCTGAAGTGAAGGCGAAACGGGAACATGACGACGATCGGGTATCACGCTTCGCACGAGCAACTACCGCCGAGAGATCTCCTCGCTGCTGTGCGCTACGCGGAATCAGTGGGGTTCGACGCCGCCATGTGCTCGGACCACCTTGCCCCGTGGACTCCGGCGCAAGGTGAATCCGGGTACGCGTGGACGTGGCTCGGGGCAGCGCTCGCCTCCACGCAATTTCCCATCGGGGTCGTCACCGCGCCGGGCCAGCGCTACCACCCGGTGATACTGGCCCAGGCGATCGGGACGATCGAGCAGATGTTCCCCGGGAGGTTCTGGGCGGCGCTCGGCAGCGGCGAGGCGATCAATGAGCACGTGACCGGCACGGGGTGGCCCGAGAAGACGGCGAGAGAGCTGAGACTGCGAGAGTGCGTGGACACGATCCGCCGGCTCCTCGCCGGCGAGACGGTGACAGTCGACCGCCACATCGTCGTGCACGAGGCGCGGGTATGGAGCCGTCCGGAAACGCCGCCACCGCTGTTGGGAGCCGCGGTCAGCGCGAAGACGGCCGGATGGGTGGCCGGGTGGGCGGACGGGCTCATCACCGTCGGATCCGATCCGGCGGCGACGGGCGCCGCACTGAAGACCTTCCGTGACGCGGGAGGGACCGGCGACGCAGCGCTTCAGATCCATGTGTGTCTCGCCGACACCGACGAGGAAGCGCTCCAGGTCGCTCGCGCGCAATGGGCGCACTCGAGCGCTCCCGCAGAGCGCATGTCGGACATCGAGCAGCCCGAGGAGTTCGAAGCGCTGGCGGACCCGACGGACGACAAGCTCAACGACGCCGTCGTGATCACCTCATCCGCCGAGGCGATGGCGGAGCGCATCGCCGCCGCAGCCAAGGGATTCGACGCGGTGTACGTCCATCACGTCGGAGTGGACCAAGGACCGTTCATCCGCCGCTGCGAGGAGCAGCTGCTGCCCGCACTGCGGAGGCTGATGTGAACGCCGCCGACAGAAGCGACCTGTGGTGGCGGACGGCGGTCATCTACTGCCTCGACATCGAGACGTTCTTCGATTCGGACGGGGACGGCGTCGGCGACATCGTCGGGCTCACCCAGCGGATCGACTATCTCGCCGAGCTCGGCGTCTCGTGCCTGTGGCTCATGCCCTTCCAGCCGACCAGGGACCTCGACGACGGGTACGACATCACGGATTTCTACAGTGTCGATCCGCGGCTGGGCAATCTCGGCGAACTCGTCGAGCTGCTGCGCGTCGCGCACGATCGCGGCATCCGCGTCATCGTCGACCTGGTCGTGAATCACACCTCCGACCGGCATCCGTGGTTCCGATCCGCTCGCCGCTCCCGCGACTCGAAGCACCGCGACTACTACATCTGGAGAGACACACGACCGCGGGGCTCTCGCAACACCGTCTTCCCCGGTGAGGAGACGAGCACCTGGGAGCACGACCCGAAGACCGGGCAGTACTACCTGCACAGCTTCTACCGGCACCAACCCGATCTCAACCTCGCCAATCCGCAGGTGCGTGAGGAGATCGCGCGCATCGTCGGATTCTGGATGGCGATGGGCGTGGACGGCTTCCGCCTGGATGCCGTGCCGTTCCTGATCGCGCCCCCTGGTGCGGCGAACGAGGCCGACCCGCACTCGTTCCTGCGGGAACTCCATCGATTCGTGATGCGCCGCCAAGGAGAGGCTGCGCTGCTGGGCGAGGTCGGATTGGCGCATGACGCGCAGCTGGACTATTTCGGGACGAAGGGAACCGAGCTCGATCTGCAGTTCGACTTCGCCACGGCGGAGGCGGTGTTCCTCTCGTTCGTCCGCCACGACGCGCGTCCCCTCGCCGACGTGCTCCGTGCGCGTCCGATCGTCGACGCGAGCCAGGGATGGGCGATGTTCCTGCGCAACCACGATGAGCTCACGCTGGAGCTGCTGGAGGAGGATGAACGCCAGGAGGTCTTCACCGCCCTCGCTCCCGATGAGAGGCAGCGCGTGTACGGGAGAGGCATTGTGCGCAGGCTCGCGCCGATGCTGCACGGAGATCCGCGTCGCCTGCGGATGGCGTACAGCCTGCTCTTCTCCCTCCCAGGAGCACCCATGCTCTTCTACGGCGAGGAGATCGGCATGGGCGAGCTCCCCGCGCTCGGCGATCGCGCCGCAGTGCGCACCCCGATGCAGTGGGAGAACACCAAGAACGGCGGCTTCTCGACTGCCCGACCGTCGAAGCTGCCACGCAGCATCCCCGAAGACGGCTACGGTCCGGCGCACGCGAACGCGCATGATCAGCTGCGCGACCCTGACTCGCTCCTCGCCACGATACGGCTCCTCATCTCGCGCTACCGCGCCAATCCCGAGATCGCGTGGGGAGAGGTCTCCCTCATCGACACCGGCGATCCGAAGGTGCTCGCGCATATGGCGGTCACCGATGAGGCCACGTTCATCGCGGTGCACAATTTCGGCGAAGACGCCTGCGGAATCGAGCTGGCGCTGCCGAGCACGTCGGAGGACGGCGAGCTGATCGATCTTCTCCATGAAGACTCGACCACGACGCCGGAGCGCGGGAAGGTGCGTCTCGAACTCGAAGGCTACGCGTACCGGTGGTACCGGTTGGTCGCACCGGCTGCGCCTGCCCTGTCCTGAACAGTCGAGCTGCACAACGTGCGTTCAGCTGTCGCGTGCCGCCTTGCGATCGATCGCTTCCAGAAGCCCCCTGAGCGCCTTCTCGATCGTTCCGTGCTTGTACTGACCGGCACGGCTCTCCCCCGAGATCACCGCGCACCGGTGCAGAGTGCGGAAGTCGCCGTACGGGAAGCGGTAGCGCCCCTTGGTGTCCTCGCCCATGTCGGTGTCCTCACCGAGATGCCATTTCGCGAACTCGCGGAGGCCGTTCTCCTCGATGAAGTCGTTCTCCTGGTCGGTCGTGGGTGCGTGCTCGCTCCAGTCATCGCGTTCGTCCGCGGTGTACTGACCCCTGCGGAGCAGCCCACGGGCGTGGTTCAGTGCGGATTCGTTCAATTTCATGGCCATCTCAGGCTCCTCTCTCTGCGAAGGTCCAGTCGGCGACGACAGGGATGTCGACGCCGTGCTCCCGCGTGTGACGGCGCGCATCCTCGCGCGCCGTCACGAACCCGGCGCGGACCTCGGCCGCTCGTTCGGCGAGGCCGGGCACGCGGTCGATCACGTCGATCGCGAGGCGGTAGCGATCGATGTCGTTGAGCATCAGCATGTCGAACGGCGTGGTGGTGGTGCCGCGCTCGCGATAGCCGTGCACGTGCAGGTTGTCGTGCCCGGTGCGCTTGTACGTGAGGCGATGTATCAGCGATGGGTAGCCGTGATACGCGAACACGACGGGCCGGTTCGTCGTGAAGAGTGCGTCGAAGGCCTCGTCCTCCATCCCTGCCGGATGCTGGTCGGGCGACTGCAACGTGGCGAGATCGACGACGTTGACCACGCGCACCTTCAGATCAGGGATGCTGTCGCGCAGCAGCTCCGCAGCGGCGATGACCTCCTGCGTCGGCACGTCGCCTGCGGCGGCGAGAACGGCATCGGGGGTCTCCGGGGGTCGAGTCGTCCCGGCCCATCCGAGCTCTCCGATCCCGCGCAGGACATGCGTGCGGGCGTCATCGAGGTTCAGCCACTGCGGTGCGGGCTTCTTACCCGCGACGACGACGTTGATGCGGTTCGCGGCGTCGAGGCACTGCGACATCGTGACGAGCAGAGTGTTCGCATCGAACGGCAGGTACACGCGCACGATGTCGGCGCTCTTGTTCAGCACGTGATCGATGAACCCCGGGTCCTGGTGGGTGAAGCCGTTGTGATCCTGTTGCCACACGTGGCTCGACAGCAGGTAGGTGAATGCGGGCAGCGGCTCGCGCCATGCGACGCCCGCCGATGCCTCCAGCCACTTCGCGTGCTGGTTGAACATCGAATCGACGATGTGGATGAAGGCCTCGTACGAAGTGAAGACGCCATGGCGTCCGGTGAGGGTGTAGCCCTCGAGCATGCCCTGGCACAGGTGTTCGCTGAGCACCTCCAGCACGCGGCCGTGCGGAGCGAGGTGTTCATCCACCGGGGTCGTGGCTGCGTTCCACTGCTTCTCGGTCGCATCGAACACGGCGGGCGCCAGCCGGTTGGATTCGAGTTCGTCCGGGCTGAAGATGCGGAACGTCTCCGGGTTGCGGCCGATGACGTCCGCCAGCCACGCTCCGAGGGTCCGGGTGGCACTCGCGTCGGAGCCGCCTGGAGCATCGACGGCGACGGCGTGCTGATCAGGACCCGGGATCTCGAGCGGACGACGGATGCCGTTGGACTGCGGGATGGCACTCATCCGCCGCACGCCCTTCGGTCCCCAGCCCGACGTCGACTCGCGCGGTGAGCCCGCGTCGTCGAACAGGTCGGCCGGTCGATACGAGCGCAGCCAGTCCTCCAGCATCCGTCGGTGCCCGTCATCGTCGCGCACGTCGTCGAGCGGCACCTGGTGGGAGCGCCAGGTTCCTTCGACAGGGTCGCCATCGACTTCCACGGGGCCGGTCCATCCCTTCGGCGAGCGCAGTACGATCATCGGCCAGGCTCGCCGCTCGCCTTCGAGGGCCGCCGCGCGCACCTGCGCGATCCCGTCGAAGGCTCGATCCAGCGCCTCGGCGAAGCGCGCGTGCGCGGCGGCCGCATCCTCGGTCGCCGAGATCGCGACGAAGATCGGGTCGTAGCCGTATCCGGTCATGAGCGCGGCCAGCTCCTGCTGCGGGATCCGCGCCAGCATCGTCGGGTTCGCGATCTTCCAGCCGTTCAGGTGCAGGATCGGCAGCACCATGCCGTCTCGGCGCGGGTCGAGGAACCTGCTGCCGTGCCACGCCGCGGCCAGCGGTCCGGTCTCCGCTTCGCCGTCGCCGACCACGCACACGACCGTGAGGTCTGGATCGTCCAGCGCCGCACCGAACGCATGCGAGAGCGAGTAGCCCAGTTCGCCGCCCTCCTGGATGGAACCAGGAGTCTCTGGCGCCGTGTGGCTCGGCACGCCGCCTGGGTACGAGAACTGCTGGAACAGCGTGCGCATACCTGCCGCATCCCTCGTCACGTCCGCATACAGCTCGGAGTACGTGCCGTCGAGCCAGGCGTTGGCGTTCATCGCCGGACCACCGTGGCCGGGCCCGGCAATGAAGAGCACCGGTTCGTCGCGCTCGACGATCACGCGATTCAGATGCGCGTAGACGAGGTTGAGCCCCGGCACGGTACCGAAGTGGCCGAGCAATCGGGGCTTGATGTCGTCGACTTCCAACGGCCGGGAGAGAGTCGCGTCGTCCTGCAGGTAGATCTGCCCGACGCTCAGATAGTTCGCGGCCCGCCACCAGCGGTCGATCCGGTCGAGGGACTCAGGGGTCGCAGTCATATGCTCCTCGATACGCGCGGTCGATCCGGGTGTCAAGGGGCTGGTCGGTCAGCTCTACTGCGGCGTGTACACCAGCGCGTTCTTGTAGTCGCTGACCGGAATCACGCCGAAGGGCAAGGGCTCGATCGCCACGCGGACACGCAACCGCTCCCGCACCAGTGCGGATGCCGCGCGCAGTGCTGCATCAGCCGCCCCGGGAACGGAATCGTCACGCAGCTCGACTTCGAGCGGAATGTCGGCGTCGAAGCGCACCTGAGCCTCGAAGTCCTTGCGGATCCGCATGGTGCCAGAGAGCACGCCGGATGCTTCTTCCAGCACGACCTCGCGAATGGCCGAGGGAAACACATTCATCGCTTTGTAGATGAGCATGTCGTCGGTACGCCCCACGCAGCGCATCGTGGGCGTCTGGCGCCCGCAGGCGCACTCCACCGAGGTGATCTGCAGCTGGTCTCGAGATCGGAATCGGAGCACCGGCGACGCCTCGCGAAGGAGGGTCGTGTAGATCGCTTCGCCGGTGGCATCAGGCTCCCACGGCACATGCTCGAGAGTGTCGGGGTCGATGAGTTCGACGAAGACGTCAGGGGCTGCGGTGAAGTGCATCCCCTGTCCGACTTCGCACTCCGCCCACATCGCGGGGAGGATGTCTCCCAGACCCATGAACTCGCTGACGCGAGTCGCGCCCCATGCGTCGAGGATCGCACGGCGGATGTGCGGAACGCCCGCGCCGGGTTCCCCACCGGCGATGACGGTGCGCACCGAGAGATCCCTGGCGGATATCCCGAGTTCCTGCTCGCACCGTTCAGCGAAATGCGCCGCGAACGATGCGGTCGCCACGAGCACGTCGACACCGAGGCGCTGCATTCCCAGCGCCATGCGCCCGGTGGTCTGGCCGCCGATCCACGCGAGCGTGCCGCCCGCGTCACGGATCCCGTCGGCGTACGGCAGCCCGCCGGCCACGATGGCCATTCCCGTCGTCAGCGCAGCGACGGATCCTTGCGCGACACCGGCGGTGCGATACGCATCGCCGATGCGTGCGCTCCAGCGCCGCACGTCGGAACGCGTCAGGCCGAAGTAGGTCGGGGCGCCGGTGGTGCCCGACGAGCTCGTCACCTGCGAGAGCTCGCGTGTGTCGACCAGTTGGAAGGCACCCAGCGGATGTTCGGAGGAGCGCTCGGCCTGCGCCGCACGGAGGTCTTCCTTCGTTGTGAAAGGGAGACCGAGCAGGTCGTCGAGGTGCGCGGGTTCAGCGACCTCGCCGATCCGCGCAGCCCATGCTTCATGGCGGCTCAGCCGGTCGAGCAGGGTACCGAACCCTTTGAGCTGCTCGCGCTGCGTCGACTCCCAGGTCCTGGTCTGCGCGAGCGCGGTCACTTCTTCGCGCTCCCGGCCTGGCCCATGTTCTTCATCGCGAATCCTCCGCCGTCCACCGAGACCACCTGACCGGTGATCCAGCGAGCCTGCTCCGTCACGAGGAAGAAGGCGGCGGATGCGATGTCCCAGTTGTTGCCCTCGGTCTTGAGCGCGACGTTTTCGGCGCGCAGTCGTCTCTGCTCCTCCGTGAGACCGCGGGCGGCGAAGGCGCCCCAGATCATGCCGACGCGGACGCAGTTCACGCGTATCCCGCGGGGAGCCAGACTCGCCGCGGCACCGATCGACATCTTCTCGAGAGCCGTCTTCGCGAACGAGTACGGCATGCCAGGACCACGTCCTTCTGCAGCACCGGACGAGATGGTCACAATCGCTCCCCCGCGTTCCATGTGCCTCTGCGCGTGCCGGATCACGAACCACACCGCGGTGAAGTTGAGCATCATCCCCCGCTCGAACTCGTCCGGAGTGGCGTCGAACATCGGCTGGGTGCCCCCTCCCCCGATCGAGTCCGCGACGACGTCGATGCGACCGAAATGCGCGGCCGCGGCATCCACTGCCGTCTTCACCGACGCGTCGTCGGTGACGTCGACTTCGAAGAACTCCGCCGTCGCGCCGATCTCGCGGAGCGCGGCGACCGTGCGCTGCCCTGCGTCAGGATCGCGGTCGAGAACGGCGACCCGCGCACCGCTGCGCGCGCACAGCCACGCGAAGGCGAAGCCGACTCCGCCCTCAGGCCCGCTGAGGCCGCCGCCGGCGACCAACGCCACCTTGTCCTCGAGCCACGGCGCCGCAGCCGTGGCCAACGCGTCGCCGACGGGAACCGGCCAGGTGTCTTCGCTCATGTCTCTACCTCTCTGCAGGGATGGAAGTCGATTCAGCGCACGGGGAAACCGCGGCCCGACCAGGCGCCGAGCACACGGAACACCAGCGACATCGCCGCGTTCGACGAGCCTGCCACGACGATCGGGAACTGCGCCACCGACGATCCGGCGATCGTGCGGTGGAAGTGATCCGGCTCGAATTCTCTGTCGCCGCGCCCGTTCAGGCCCTTGCCGACAGCCGCGAGGTCACGCTCCGTCCTGCCCGCGCGCGACGTGATCCACTCGCGCACGTCCTGCTTGCTCATGCCAGCGGACGCGAACAGCCGCGCATGCTCAGGGTTCAGCAGCAAGCCGGTGGGGCTGTGCGGACCGATGAGCGCGCCTGAGCGCTGCACCGTGTCCACGAGATCGCCCAACACGTCCTCGGCCGAGCTGAAACTGCGGTTGTCGACGAGTTCGAATCCGCGCACGAGCGTCGCCGAGACCACGTCATCACCTGGCGCGTGCCCGAGTTCGACCGACAACGGCTCCCACGGGCTCTCCTCCTCGTTCTCACCGAGACAGAGATTCCACCGGCCGGGAACCCCGATGGTCGCCTGCTCGAGTTCGCCCGGCCTGACGCCGAAGCCGTTGCGAACAGTGAGCCCGAGCGCCCGCGGCACACTACTGTTGACACGGAAGCCCGGGCCGAGAGCACCGCCGGCGGAGGCCAGGCCGAGGCGCTCCCGGATCGCCCCGTTGACGATCAGCAGCGGGCCGGGACCGCTCGTGCTCTGCCATCCGCCGCCGAGCGCTGCGCGCTCGGACGACAGCGCATCCCACGCGGCGAGCACGAGCGGCAGGTGCTCGGGCAGGCACCCGGCCATGACCGCGTTGACGGCGACGTCGCGAACGGTCACCTCGCGTTCGAGTTGGGGATGCCGGCCCACGATGTCGTCAGGGTCGCGATCGCTCTCGGCGAGGAAGAGTTCCACGCTTTCCTCGGTCGCCGCAACCGCCGGCAGACCGTCCGTCCATCCCTTCGCGTGCAGGTGCTCGATGACCGCGCGAGCGGCATCAGGGTCGAGCGTCTCGATCCGCTGGTCCATGCGTTCGTCGGTCTCGTGCGCCTCGACGGATCCCGTCACGATGCGAGAGCCGGAACGCGGTCGCCGAGCAGGCGGGCTTCGACAGCGGCGACCAGCGAGCGGCCCCGCTCGTCGATGCCCGCGTCGCTGAGATTCGATATCGGATGCGCCGTCCGCAGGAACGGGAAGTCGGGCGCCCCCTTCAACCCCGCCATCGCCTCGGACGGGGCGACGAACGATTCAGTGCAGATGACGGCGGTCGGAATCCCCATGCGCTCGAGCGCGATCCCGTCGGCGACGGCCGATGCACTGCACGACCCGCAGTCGCCCACCCCCACCACGACGACATCGCACTCGTTGATGAGTTCTTCGACGAGATCGACGGGCAGAGGCATGGCGAAGACGGACTTGGTGAGGTGCACCAGCGATCCGACATCGTTGCGGGCCGCCAGTTCCTCGCCGATCGCCGCCAGGATGCGGTCAGCGTTGCGCTTGGTGTTCTCGAGCAGGCCGATGCGCAGCCCGTCGAGGCTGGTCGGACGCGGCGCCTCGGCGGCTGCCGCGGACGCGCCGACCTGGTGCCGCGCCGTGGGATCGATGATCGCAACCATGTGGAGTACCTCCTCGTAGACCTGGCCACCACTATTGCGCTGGTACGACTCTCTCCGGGCGCTGCTTCCGCACCGCGGAATGGCGGATCATCCATCGCATCCGGCCTCATAGCGTCGAGGAGTCAACGACGACCGACGGAGGGAACATTCATGACGACAGCACGCGCCGCATTCCTGAGCGGACCGAGTCGATTCGAGATCGAGGAGGTGCCGCTGCCGGAGATCTCTGCGGATGACGCCCTTCTGCGCGTCGAGGTCAACGGCCTCTGCGGAAGCGACATCGAGCAGGCCACGACGGGCGGAAGATTCGGCCGGCTGGTTCCCGGCCACGAGCCGGTGGGAGTCATCGACCGCATCGGCGACGACGCCGCGCGCCGATGGGGAGTCTCCGAGGGCGACCGCGTCGCAGTGGAGGTGGTCGTGCCCTGCCACAGCTGTCGGCAATGCGCGGCCGGCATCTACAGCTCGTGCGAGGACTCGGTCGGCGCCTACGGCTACCGCCCCGTGCCCGGGAGCGCCCTCACGGGCGGCTTCGGAGAGTACATGTACCTGCATCCGCACTCGATCATGCACCGCATCTCGAACGACGTCCCGCTCGTCGAGGCCGCCATGTACAACCCGCTCGCCGCCGGGTTCCGCTGGGCGAACCACCTCGGCGGGGTGAAAGAGGGCGACACGGTCGTCGTGTTCGGCGCGGGTCAGCGGGGTATCGCCGCAGCCATCGCCGCCCTCTCCGTCGGGGCCGAGCACGTCATCGCGACGGGGCTCACCCGCGACGCGCACAAGCTGGCGCGTGCGCGTGAGTTCGGAGTGACGACGACGATCGATGTCGAGCAGGAGGACGTGGTCGAGCGCATCCACGAGGTCACCGGCGGCCAGGGAGCCGATGTCGTCCTCGACCTGACACCCAACGCAGCCCAACCGGTCAGGGATGCCCTCGATGTCGCCCGCATGGGGGGAACCGTCGTGCTCGCGGGGCTGAAGCACGGTGCGTCGATCGAACTCGTCAGCGACCGCATCGTGCAGAAGGGCCTGCGCGTGATCGGCGCTCGAGGCGTCGAAGGCCGAGCGATCGGCGAGGCGATCGCCCTCATCGAGTCGGGCCAGTACCCGCTCGCCTCACTGAGCACTCACACGTTCGGACTCGACGATGCCGCCCGTGCCATCGATGTCCTCGCCGGGCGCGTCGACGACGAGCCGAGCGTGCACGTCAGCATGATTCCCTGATCCGCGCACGAATGACGCCCGCCCCCGGAATCGGCTGTTCCGGAGGCGGGCGTCATTCATGCGGCGGGTGTCACTCCTTCAAGGTCATGGTGGTCCACGGAGTGAGATTCGTCGCCGGCATGGGCTCGTCGAGGCCCTGCCAACGGGAGTCGTTCAGCATCGGCAGCCAGCCGGTGTACCACGCGACCGGCGCGTAGATCATGAGCTCTGCCGCCCGTTCCTGCAGATCGCGGAACGCCTCTCCTCGTACCTCACGGTCGGTCGAGGCGAGAGCGGCCGACGCCGCGGCCATGATCTCGTCGTCGCAGATCCCGGAGGGGTTGGACGCCGCCAGCTTGTCCGGATTGCAGGCGTACCAGCGCACGATGCCGTTGCTCGGATCGGACCCGAGCGTCGAGCGGAGGAACGCGACATCGAAGTCGCCCTCGGTGTACACCTTCTCCGTGAAGACCGCCGAGGCTGACCCGACGAGGTTCAGCGTGATTCCGACCTCTTCGAGCTGTGCCGCCGCCATCTCCGCCGTCGATTCGACCTCGCTGAGCTCGGTGATGTACCGGACGTTCAGCGTGAAGCGGGAGCCGTCGGAGCCGACCGGGTATCCGGCGTCGTCGAGGGCATCGTTGATGGCATCGACGTCGTGCGGGAAGTCGGTCGCGAAGTCGATGTCGTCGTTGACGGCCCAGGCGAGGTCCGGCGGGAAGAAGGTCTGGGCCGGCGTGCCTCTCCCTCCGAGCGCGACATCGGTGATCTCGGTGCGATCCAGAGCAGCGTAGACGAGCTTGCGCAGCTCAGGGTCGTCGAGCTTTCCTCCGACGCCGTTGAACATCATCGTGATGACCTGGGGGAACGCCCCGCCGCTCATCTGGCTGATCTCCGTGCGCCCGTCGGCCTGCGACAACTGCGCGGGGTCGAGAGCGGCCTGGTCGACCTCACCGGCGAAGAGCGCGATCGCGCGGCTGTTGGGATCGCTCATGACCGGGTAGACGGCACGATCGACGAGCACCTCGCCGTCCCAGTAGTCGGGATTCTTCTCAAGGATGACCTCTGATCCGGACTGGAATGAACCGAACTTCATCGGTCCGGTGCCGATCGGTGCCATGTTCGCGGGATTCGTGACGTAATCGGTGCCCTCGTAGATGTGCGCCGGCAGCATGTACTGCACGGCCAGCGTCTCGAGAATCGGGCCGTAGGTCTCGGACAGGCGCACCTCGACGGTGCGCTCGTCGACGATGTCCACCGACTCGAATCGCGCGGCGAGTGCGGCGCCGAACGTCTGCAGTTCGACGATCTCATCGAGGTTGAACTTCACATCCTCGGCGGTGAACGGCTCGCCGTCATGCCAGGTCACACCCTCGCGGAGTGTGAGGGTGAGAAGCTTCCCGTCCTCGCTCAGTTCCCACTCCTCAGCGAGTCCGGGAGACAGCTCATAGGTGTCGGAGATCCGGATGAGTGTGTCGAGCATCTGCGCGCTGAACGCCGTCGGCGATGCGCCGTTGGTGAGCTGCGCGTTGAAGCTCTGCGGGTCGGCGCCGAGCGCCTGCACGTAGACGCGTTCCTGGGATCCCGATCCGGATTCGCCCCCGTCTGCGCCTTCGGCGCTGCCGAAGCATGCGGTCAGCGCCAGGCTGAGCGTGGCGATCGTGGCGAGCACCCCCATGGTGCGGTTGCGTTTGTTGAGCACGTTCACTGCCTCTCTGCAGGTGTCTGGGACACGGTGTGTTCTTACGGAATGCGGTTCAGCCGGCGGGTGCCAGCTCTGGTGCCGCGGCGAGCAGCGTCCGGGTGTACGGATGCTGGGGATCGGCGAACAGCCGGTCTTTCGGCCCGTCTTCGACGACCTCGCCGGACTTCATCACGTAGACGTGATCGGCGACTTTGCGGACGACGGGCAGGTCGTGGGTGATGAAGACGTACCCGACTCCGATGGTCTCGGTCAGGTCTGCCATCACTTTGAGCACCCCCGCCTTCACCGACGCGTCCAGCGCTGAGACCGCCTCGTCGGCGACGATGATCTCCGGTCTGAGGACGATCGCCCTCGCGATGAGCACGCGCTGTCGCTGGCCCCCACTGAGCTCATGAGGAAAACGATCGAGAAAGCGTTCGCCGGGTTCCATGCCCACGAGCTCGAGAGCCTCGATCACCCTCGCGCGCACGGCCGATCGGCCGGTGGCGATACGGTGCAGTCGCACGACTTCGCCGATGGCCTGCTCCACGCGCTTTCGCGGATTCAACGATCCGGCCGGGTCCTGCAGCACCGCCTGCACGCGGCGGCGGTACGCCCGCCGGTCCCCGCCGCGCAGCTGCGTGATGTCCTGACCGTCGAGCTCGACTGTGCCGTCGGTGGCGGGAACGAGATCGAGCAGCATGCGCGCGAGTGTGCTCTTGCCGCTTCCGCTCTCGCCGACGATCGCGACGAATCGGCCGGGCTCGACGCGGATCGAGACATCGCGCACTGCGACGACCGGTGCTCCTCCGCGTCGGCGGAAGGTCTTGGTCAGGGATTTCGCTTCAAGAAGCACGAGAGGCCACCTCTTTCGAGAGTTCGCGGCGCAGCTCCCACGGGATCGAGTACAGATCGAGGTGATCGTCGGAGAGGCTGCGGACGCTGCGCAGCAGCGCTTGCGTGTATCGGTGTCGAGGACGGGCGAGCACCTCGGCGGTGCCGCCCTCCTCGACGACGTGGCCGTTGTACATGACGTAGATCCGGTCGGTCATGCTCGCGACGACGGCGATGTCGTGAGAGATCAGGATCAGGGAGTTGCCCAGCTGCGACACCGTGTCGTCGAGGGTGCGGAGCACCCGGGCTTGGACCGTCGCGTCGAGCGCGGTCGTCGGCTCGTCCGCGATGATCAGGTCGGGCAGCTTGGCGATCGCGATCGCGATCAGCACACGCTGCCGCATCCCCCCGCTCAGCTCATGCGGGAAGCACATCGCGACCTGCTCCGCATCCTCGAGCCCTGCGAGCCGCAGAAAGCGAGCGACCTCGGCGATACGTGCGGAGCGACCTCGCCGAGACGTCGGCTCGAGGGACTCCGCCACCTGCGCGCCCACTTTCATCGTGGGATTCAGAAAGGTCAAGGGGTCCTGGAAGATCATTCCGATCCGACGGGCGCGCACCTCGTCCCATTCCTGTGTCGAAGCGCCGTTCATCTCTCGTCCCGCGAAGTGGATCGATCCCTCGACCCGCACCCTCGGCGAGGTGGGCAGAAGACCCGAGATCGCGCGCCCCGTGATGGACTTGCCCGATCCCGACTCGCCGACGATGCCGACCCGCTCTCCGTCATGCACCGCGATGCTGACATCGCTGACGGCCTCGACCTCTGTGCGATCGCCGGTCGGCAACTGCACCTTGAGATTGCGCACCCGAAGGATCGGTTCGCGTCCGGCCGCACGCGACTCGCGCTGGGCCTCTCGCGACTCTCTGTCGGCGGTGCGCGGATTCGTCGCCACAGACATCATTTGACCCTCCCGATCGTCGGATTCAACGCGTCGTTCAGTCCGTCGCCGAGCATGTTGACGGCCAGCACCACCAGGAAGATGCACATGCCGGGGAACAGAGCGAGCCACCACGCCTGTTGCATGTACGCCTGCGCCGAGTTGAGCAGTGCGCCCCAGCTGGGTCGGCTGGTGTCGCCGATGCCGAGGTACGCCAGTCCGGATTCCACGAGGATCGCCCTGCCCACCGTCATGCTGGTGGCCACGAGCACCGGGGGCATCGCATTGGGGACGACATCGGACCAGAGGATGCGGATGCCGCCGAACCCCGCGGCCTTCGCGGACTCGATGTAGCCGAGCTTGGAGATGCGCATCGCCTCCGCGCGCACGATCCTGGCGCAGCTCGGCCACATCGTGATCGCGAGTATTGCGACGATGATGAACACGTTCGACCCGAGCAGAGCCGCCGCCACCAGGGCCAGGATGAGTCCTGGCAGCACCTGGAAGAACTCGGCCACCTTCACGAGCGCTGTGTCCATGAACCCGCCGTAGTACCCGGCGAGCCCGCCCACGACCACGCCGATCGTCATGCACAGGAGTGCGACGGAGAAGCCGACGAGCAGCGAGATCTGGCCGCCGTGGACGACGCGGGCGAGGTAGTCACGGCCCAGATCGTCGGTCCCGAGAGGGAACGCCCCTCCTGGCGGGAGCAGGGTGGGGTTGCCCGTCGCACTCGGGCTTCCGACGAAGAACGGCCCGACGAACGAGATGAGCACGAAGATCAGCAGGAGGGGCAGGAAGATCAGTGTCGAGGGCTTTCGGAGGAAGACCTTCCACGTCGACAGGCGGGATTCGACACGTCCCTCTGCGGGAGAGTCGTGCTCCGGCTGCGTGGACTGCGCGGCGTCGGCGACGATCGTGTCATCTGTCGTGGTCATGCGGGCACCTCGGTCTTCCGTGTGGTGGTGCTTCTGCGAACGAGTTGCGACCGCAGCCGCGGGTCAACGATGCCGTAGACGACGTCCGTCACGATGTTGACGATGATGATCGTCACCGTCAGCACGATCACCACGCCCAGGACCACCTGGTTGTCCTGCCGCCCGATGGCATCGATGAAGAGCAGCCCCATGCCGGGCCAGCCGAAGACGCGCTCGACCAGCACGGACCCCGCCAAGATGAACCCGAGGCTGTACCCCGAGACGGTGACCATCGGCAGCAGTGCGTTCGGCAGCGCATGGCGCCACAGCGCGCGCCGCGGCGAGACGCCCTTGGAACGCGCGGTATCGATGAAGTCCTGGCTCAGGGACTCGATCATCGATGCCCTCATGATGCGCGTCTTGTACGCCAGCTCGCTCGTGGCCATCGTGATGATCGGCAGCACCATGTACTGCACCGCGATGCCCTCCTGGCCGTACGGTGCCTTGCCCTGGGTGGGCAGCCACCCGAGCACGAGCGAGAAGACCATGATGAGCATCATCCCGAGCCAGAAGTTCGGAACGGAGAAGAGACCGACCGCGATGCCCGAGATGCTGCTGTCGAGCCACCGGCGACGGGTACGGGCGGCGATCGAACCGAGCAGGATGCCGAGCGTTGTCGAGATGATGAACGACGGCACGGCCAGGGCGAGGGTGTTGCCTGCCCGGCTCAGGATGAGCTCGAGCACCGGTTGATTCGTGCCGAACGAGATGCCCAGGTTGCCGGAGAAGACGTTTCCGAGGTAGATGAGGTACCTCTCCCAGATCGGCTTGTCCAGCCCGTACGCTGCGGTGATCTGCGCCTCGAATGCGGGAGAGATCGGCACGTCGCCGACGAGACTCTGGATCGGATTGCCCGGGGCGAGCTCGAGCAGCAGGAACAGCACCGTGATAACCGCGACGAACAGCAGCAGCGACGAGACCAGCAGCCGGCCGTAGCGGATCGCTATCGCCCTCACGGTCGCGACTCGCACCGGTGAGGGTCAGCGGGGCTGCCCGAACGGGTGATGGATGATTCGAGCATCGGATCTCCTTCGATTCACGCTCGTGAGGTGTGGTTTCACCTTCACTCAGCCTGTGACGATGTCCCTATGCCCGGTTCCGCCGGGCGGAAGGTCGGTCGCTGGCGGTCCGACGGACTTCAGAAGAACCCGGCGCTGCGCCGGTTGAAGTCGACCGTGCGCGGGTGAGGCCGGGTGCGGCGCTCGGCGAGTGCATGCCCGACCCTGGTGGCCGCTGCACGCACCGGATCGATGAGTTTGGTCGGGTCGTCGCGCCCGATGAGGTGCACGACGCCGACCACGGTCTCCACGCTCCCGTCCTCGCCGAACACCGGAGCGGCGACCGCCCCCGCACCGAGAGAGATCGTCTGGCTCACCAGTGCGAACCTGTTGCGCCTCGCGGTCTCCAGCGCCGCACGCACGGAGTCCGGATCGGCGAGCGTGTGCGGGGTGAATCTCTTCAGTGGACGGCTGAGGTACTCATCCACGAAGGCCGGTTCGGCGTAAGCGAGCAGCGCGAGACCCGTCGCCGTCACGTGCAAGGGCATCCGCCCGCCCATGCGGTTCTCTCCGGAGTAATTGGAGTGCGGGCGAAGCGCCTCGAGGTACATCACGTCGTCGCCGTCACGCACCCCCAGGTGCACGGTCAGACCGGTCAACCGGTGCAGATCGGAGATGTGCGGGAGCGCGCTTTCGCGCAGGCGCATCGCCCGAGTCGAGGACGACGCGAGATCCAGGATCTTCCGGCTGAGACGGTAGCGCCCAGCGTCATCCAGTTCGAGACCGCCCCACTCGAGCACTTCGTGCGCGAGCCGATGCGCAGTCGTCAACGACAGATCGGCGTATCTGCTGATCTCCGTCAGAGTGAGCGAGCCTCCGCCCTGCGAGAAGGCTCCCAGCACGGCGAGGGCCCGCGCGGCCGCGGTGCGCTTCCCATGCTCATGCTCCATTGCTGCCTCCAGAACCATGCGGGCTCCCCTTTCTCTCGTGTCAGTGCAGTCCTCACCGAGTCGTCGCCCGCCTCGTCACGCCGCGTCGGCCAGCGCCTCAGCCAGGTCGAGGAAGGACAGTGCGTTGATGGACTCGATACGTCTGGCGTCGTCGTCCGACAGCTCAAGCCCCTCCAGGATCGAGCCGAGCATGCCCGGTCGGGCCATGGCGGGGAAGTCAGTGCCGAGCACCATGCGATCTGCGCCGAGGTAGTCGACGCAGAAGCGGAGCCCCCTCGGGTCGAAGAGCATCGAATCGTAGAAGAAGCGCCGTGCCACCGCGCTCGGCGGGGATGCCGGTCGGGAGTCGACGTCCTGCTGAGACCAGAAGTAGTCGGCACGCGCCAGCATGAGCGGAAGTCCGCCGGCCGCGTGGCTGAAGAGCACGCGCTCGAGCCGGCAGCTGTCTGCCATGCCTCCGAAGAGCAGCGAGGATGCGGCGCGCGCTCCTTCGATCCCGACGCCGATCGATGCCCGAAGATGTGGCGGCAGTTCCGGCTCGTCGGCGCGGGGCAACGCGTGGATGAACACGGAGAGCCCCAGCCGGTCGATCTCGCGGAAGAACTCGGTGAACCGGGCGTCGCCGATCGCGACCCCTCGCACATTCGACGGCACTTCGACTCCGCGGAGCCCGAGTTCTCTGACGGTGCCGAGTTCGGCAGCGGCGGATTCCGGATCCTGGAGCGCCACCATGCCGAGTCCGTGGATGCGGCCGGCGCCGGCCGCGACGATCTCGGCCATCGATTCGTTGACGTAGCGGGAGATGTCGCGCCCGAGGTGCGCGTCGACGGTGGTGTTCAGCAGTGGCGGCATCGGCGAGACGATCTCCTGATCGACCCCCGAGGAGTCCATCGCTTCGATACGGCTCTCCGCGTCGAAGAACGTCGCGCGGGCTCGGAAGCGGGTGGTGCCGAACACGAGGGTCCTCGCCGTGTCGGCATCGATCGGCTCCATCGCGGGAAACCCTTCCCGCAGAGGAAAGGTCCCCGGAATCGCGTGGGCATGGGCGTCGATGATCATGCGTCCTCCTCGTTGAGACCTGCCGCCGGGTCGAGACCTGCCGCCGGCCGGCGCCTCCACTCTCCGACTGCGCAGAGGTCGAAGCATCCGACCCTTCCACCTGATGGAAGACCTTCCGAAGCGATCGACGCACCGTTTCGCCTCGACGACGGCTGTTTCGCGTCGATAGTGAACGCTCAGCGTACTGATAGGTGTCAAAGCGTACAAACGGGAGTATCCTGCTGTCATGACGATGGCGCCAGTGAAGGTCCTCGATCCCGAAGCCGGGTCTCGCTCCGTCGTGGATCGGGCACTCTCGATTCTCGGCACCTTCCAGGGCCATCGCGCGCGTCAAGCGCTGTCGGACATCAGCCGCAACAGTGGCTTGCCGATCGCCACGTGCTATCGCATCGTTCAGCGCCTCACGGAATGGGGCGCGCTCGAGCGTGATGCCGACAGTCGCTACCGAGTCGGCCTCCGGCTGTGGGAAGTCGCGTCCCGTGCACCGCGCTCGGTCGGCCTGCAGCGGCACGCGCGTCCGTACCTTCTCGACCTGTACGAGACGACCGGCTTCGCGACGCACCTCGCCATCCGCGAGGGCACCGAACTGGTTTCGATCGAGCGGTTCCACAACCCCCGCACCACGCCGCGTCGGCCCGTCGTCGGCGACCGCTACGACCTGCACATCACCGCCATCGGGCAGGTGCTGCTCGCCTACGCACCGCGGCACATCCGGGAAGAAGTGCTCGCAGGCGAACTGGCCGCGTACACCCCGTACACGTACACGGACCCGGCGGAACTGGAACGGGTGCTCCTTGACATCCAGCGCACCGGTTATGCCGTGAGCGACCGACAGGTCGACCTCGAGAACGTCGCCGTGTCCGCCCCCGTCCGAGGAGTGGACGGCTCGGTCATCGCCTCGGTCTCGCTCTCGTACCCTGTGAACACGGGTGACCTCCGCGGCATGGTGCACCTGATCCGTCTGACAGCGACCTCGATCTCGCGCTCGCTCGCCGCTGCCGGCTTCGGTGATCTTGCGGAATGAGCAGGGTCAGACGAAGCCTTCAGCCCTTCGCGGCGTATACGGCGCCTCGAGGCGCGCGACTTCGTCAGCGGTGAGTGCGACCTCAAGGGCGCGCACGGCGTCGGAGAGGTGGTTCGGTTTCGTCGCTCCGATGATCGGGGCCGAAACAGTCGGCTTCGTGAACTGCCACGCGAGGACCGCCTGCGCGCGGGTGATGCCGCGCTCGTCGGCGATGGCCGCGATGGCGTGCGCGATCGCGCGATCGGATGCCTCGTCCTGGAGGTAGAGCTTCGCGCCCGTCTCGTCCAATCCCAGCCGATCGCTCTGCGCACCGTGAGCACGCGAGAGCCGACCACGTGCGAGAGGGCTGTAGGTGATCACACCGACGCCGGTCGCAGCGCAGAACGGATGCATCTCGCGCTCTTCCTCGCGCATGATGGGATTGTATTGGTCCTGCATCGACACGAACGGCGTCCATCCGTTCTGACGTGCAGCGTGCTGCATCTGGGCGAACTGCCATGCCCACATCGACGACGCGCCCAGGTAGCGCACCTTGCCCGCGCGCACGACATCATGAAGCGCCTCCATGGTCTCCTCGATCGGGACGCGGGAGTCGAACCGGTGAATCTGGTACAGGTCGATGTAGTCCGTACCGAGACGCCTCAGCGACGCGTCGATCTGCGTCATGATCGCCCCGCGCGACAGTCCGCGGTCGTTCGGACCCGAGCCCATCGGCATGGCGACCTTGGTCGCGATCACGACCTGGTCGCGAGTCGTGAACTCGCGCAGTGCCCGTCCGGTGATCTCTTCACTCGAACCGAGCGAGTACACGTTGGCGGTGTCGAACGTCGTGATCCCCGCTTCGACGGCCTCGCGGAAGAACGAGCGGGAATCCTCTTCGGCGAGCGACCAGCCGTGACCGCCACGCCCCGGTTCGCCGTAGCTCATGCAGCCCAGCACGAGGCGTGAGATGGTCAGGCCGCTCGCACCCAGTCGGGTGTACTCCATTGCGATCTCCTCCTGCGCGCCGCGCGCCGGTCACCGGGTGAATGCCGAAAGACCGGTGATCGCCCGGCCGACGATGAGCGAGTTCATCTCATGCGTGCCCTCATAGGTGTACACCGCTTCAGCATCGGTGAAGTATCGGGCGAGGTCGTGGTCGACGCGGATCCCCTCCGCACCCGCGATCTCCCTGCCGAGTGCGACGGTCTCGCGCACACGGTCGGCAGCCCAGGTCTTCGCGAGTGCCGCGACGGACTCGGTGAGTGCACCTCGGGACTTCAGGTCGGTCAGTCGTACCGCGAACGCGAGAGTCGCCGTCGCGTTGCCCAGCATGCGCGTGAGCTTCTCCTGAATCAGTTGGAAACCCGCGATGGGCCGCCCGAACTGGTGCCGAGCGAGCGCATAGCGAAGCGCTGCTTCGTAGGCGCCGATCTGCATGCCTGCCGCGTTCCAGCCGATCACGTACCGCAGCTGGGCGAGGATTGCGGAAACGTCGCTGAACGAGTTGATCCGCTGCAGCCGATCCGACTCCGGCACCTGCACATCGTCGAGAGTGATGTCACCGTTTCTCACCATGCGCAGCGCGATCTTGCCGCGGATGTCGGTGACGGTCACTCCAGGAGACTCCCTCGGCACGAGGAAGGCCTTCGCCGCGCCGTCAGCGGCGTCCTTCGCCACGACGAGCAGCACATCGGAGAGCGCGGCATTGCCGATCCACCGCTTGCGCCCGGTGAGATGCCAGGTGCCACCGTCTCTCGTCGCCGTAGTCTCCATGCCGAGCGCGACATCGGAGCCGTGATCGGGTTCGGTGAGCGCGAAGCATCCGGTGAGCTCGAACGAGGGGATGCGCGGATCGAGACGCGCCACCTGCTCGGCGGATCCGCCCTCGCGCACGACCGTGCGGAACATGCCGACCTGTCCCCCGTACAGCGTGGCTATCGACGCGTCGAATCGTTGGAACTCGAAGTGCTTGAAGCCCACGTATGCCGGACTCAGGCGGCCATCGGCGTCGAGAAGTGCGGGGTCGTCCTCCAGATGCAGCGCGGCGAGATCGCCCCTGAGGTGCGCAGGGGATTCTCCTGCTTCCCACCAGTCGGCGAGGTGCGGACGCGCGCGCTCCTCGAGGAGGTCGCGCAGCGCCTGGAGTTTCGTGCGCTCGGACGACGTCAGCAGTTCGTCGACGTAACCGAGCAGGTCCGTCGGCGGGGCGACGGACATCAGCGCAGACCGAGGAGACGCACGGCGTTGTCCTTGACGATGGCCTGGACGGCGGCGTCCGGGAACTCCAGCTTCGCGAAATCGTCGAGCCAGCGGTCGGGCGTCAGCGCGGGGAGATCCGAGCCGAACAGGGTCTTCGCGTTGAGGTAGGTGCGCGCGGCGCGCACGAGGGACGGCGCGAAGTACTTCGCGGACCAGCCCGAGAGCTCGATCCACACGTTGCCCTTGTGCGTCGCCACGGAGAGCTGCTCATCCTGCCAGGGAACACTCGGGTGAGCCATGACGATCTGCATCTCAGGATGCCGCGCGGCAAGGTCATCGAGCAGCATCGGATTCGACAGGCCGAGCCGGAAGCCCCACCCGCCGGGCAGCTGGGCACCGGCACCGGTCTGCCCTGTGTGCACGATGATCGGCAGGCCCAGTTCCTCGATGGCGCCGAACAGCGGTGTGTACGCGGGGTCGGACGGATCGAACGCCTGCACGGTCGGGTGGAACTTGAAACCCCGCACCCCGATCGCCGCCTGACGGCGTGCCTCCTCCACAGCGGCTTCACCCTGCAGAGGGTCGACGCTGCCGAACGGGATGAGTACGTCGGAGTTGCGCGCGGCACCCTCCACGATCTCGTCGACGCTGTTCGGGGCATGGCCGAGGTTCGTCGTCGCATCGACCGTGAACACCACCGCACCCATTCGCCGCTCACGGTAGTACGCCGCTGTGGCATCGACATCGCGCGGCTTCTCGGTGCTCTTGAAGTACTTCGCCAGCGCCTCGGTGAGCGCGGGAGGCGATGCCGTGCGGCCGGTGGAGTCGACCGAGACATGCACGTGCACATCAATCGCCGTCAGCGTGTCCGGATCGAATCCGGGGATCGGGCTCATGCGCCCAGCTCCTGCAGTTCACGCATCGCGTCCTCCTTCACTCGGGCGAGTTCCACCTTGCCCGTGAGCGATCGGTCGAGGCTCGCGCGCACGAACAGGTGCCGCGGCTTCTTGAAGCCGGCGAGGCGCTCGCCGACGAACTCGAGCAGATCGACGGGCTCGATCTCGGCTCCCTCGGCGGGCGAGACCATGGCGCTCACGGCTTCGCCGAAACGCGGATGCGGCAGCCCGAAGACGATCGCGTCGCCGACACTCGGATGGTCGAGCAGCACCTGCTCGACCTCGGTGGGGAACACCTTCTCCCCGCCCGTGTTCACGACGGCGGAGAGGCGGCCGAGGAGATCGATCGTTCCGTCGCCGTTCGAGCGTGCCCAGTCTCCGGGAACGACGTAGCGGTGGCCGCGGATCTGCAGGAACGTCTTCGCGGTCTTGACGGGGTCTCCGTAGTAACCCTTCGGCAGCACTCCTCGAAAACCGAGGATGCCGAGCGCCCCGGCCTCGAGCGGGACTTCGTTGTACTCCTCGTCGAGCAGCACCGCGCCAGGGGTGAGCGCGAGACGCGCCGGCAGGTCATCGACGCTCTTCGTGATGCCGAACGCGAACGGACCGCCTTCGCTCGACGCGAGAAGATCGATGATCTCGAGGTCACCCAACGAGTGCAGGCGGTGCTTCACGTCGTCGCTGAACCGCATGCCTGACGAGAAGATCCACCGAACGTGCGGGAGCCCGCCGTTCAGCTCCGCGATCTCGGAGAGCGGCAGCGCGAGCGCATCACCCGCGACGATGAGCCGTGTCGCGCGGTGCTCGCTCATGAGGCGATATGCCTCGGCGACGTCCATGCTCGGTCGGGCATGCAGCACGACCGTGCCGCCCAGCGAGAGGGATCCCATCGTCATCGATTGCGCGGTGCCATGCAGCATCGGGCTCATCGGCAGAGTCACGACCTTCGGAGTTCCTGGATCGGCCGCGATGGCGATCGCGTCGTCGAGAGTCTTCGGCGGCTCGATGCCGATGACGCCCCAGGTGGATTGCCGCCGGGCGTCCAGCAGGGTGTCGAGATCCCATACCACCGCCTTCGGGGCGCCCGTCGTCCCGCCGGTGTACAGCCGCAGGTCGGCGCCGGCAGGAGCCTCGGCCGGCATCGAGCCTCCGCGCGCGACGATGTCTTCGTAACGCACGGCGCCGGGTATCGCAGCGTCGCCGTCATCCATGACGACGACGATCGGGATGCCGAGCCCGGCAGCCGCCTCGATCGCGGTGGCGGCGAACGATGCCGGAGCCACGAGCACCTTCGAGTCGGAGTCGATGAGGAGGGCACGCACTTCGCTCGCCGTGTAGCGGTAGTTCAACGCGACAGGAGCGACGCCGGTGGCCAGGCACGCCCAGGTGAACGTCAGGAACTCAGGGCGGTTGTAGAGGAGAGTCGCCGCGGCGTCGCCCGTCTGCAGACCGCACTCCTCGATGAGGTAGCGCGCGAGCGCGCCGGATTCGGCGCTGTACTGCGACCACGTCATCTCGCTGTCGCGAGTGATGATCGCGGTGCGCTCAGGCACTTCGCGTGCGATGCCCTGCCAGAGGTCCGAGTAGTGGATGCGGGTCACTGGACTGCCTCCGTACGCGATCGCGGGCCGGAGGGCTGCGCCTGCGCGGCGAAGCGCTCGCGCCACGCGCTGTCGATGCCGGCGGCGCTCCACCCGCCGTCGGAATACTCTTCGTCGAGCACAGTGGGGTGCGAGTACAGCGAGATCCTGTCCCCGCCGATGCCGATCGCCTGTCCGGTCACCGACTGCGACCTGTCCGAGGCGAGCCAGACGATGAGCGGTGCGACATCCTCTGGACTGCCCAGCCCCTTCCCCCGTCGGATCTCTCTCGGAATCGGCTCACCCGCGAGGTAGCGCTCGTACAGCTCGGCATACGCGGGGATCGTGCCGGTCATCGGCGACATGGCGATCGGGATGACGGCGTTGGCTGTGATGTCAGCGCGGGCGAGCTCGAGCGACCAGGTCCGTGCCATCGCCACCAGACCCGACTTCACTGCCGCGTAGTTGGTCTGACCGAACGAGCCGAGTTGCCCGGCGGGCGAGCCGATCACGATCAGACGCCCTCCCTCGCCCTGTTCGCGCATCCGGATGGCAGCGGCACGACCGGTGGTGAAGGTGCCACGCAGGTGGGTCGCGACCACCGCGTCGAAGTCATCATCGGACATCTTCCACAGCACACGATCGCGCAGCACGCCCGCGTTGGCGACGAGCACATCCAGTCGGCCGAACGCCGTGACGGCGTCCTCCACCAGCTGCTCGGCGGTCTCGGCCGGCCCGACGGGTCCGACCGACACGACCGCGGTACCGCCGCGCTCCTTGATCTCGGCCACGGCTTCCGCCGCGGAAGCGGCGTCGACGTCGTTGACGACCACGGCGGCGCCCGCGTCGGCGAGAGCTGTCGCGTAGGCACGCCCGAGGCTCCGACCCGCACCCGTCACGATCGCGACCCGGCCGTCGAGCCGGATGTCGGCGGCGGCGTTCACGCGGCTCATCGGTAGTGCCTGAGCACGAGTTCGGCGACCACTGCCGGTTTCGTCGCGCCTTCCACCTCGAAGGTGAGGGCGAGAGTCACCTGCCAGCCCCCCGGCACCTCTTCGACTTGCGCGACCGTGCCGCGCACACGGATATTCGCGCCCGACGGTACGGCGGTGGGGAATCGGATCTTGTTGAAGCCGTAGACGATGCCGGTCGTCGTTCCGGTGACCCGGTAGATCTCGCGCAGGTGCGGAACCACCATCGTCAGCGTCAGCATCCCGTGAGCGATGCGTCCGCCGAACTGCGACCTCGCAGCGACTTCAGCATCGACGTGGATGGGGTTGTCGTCGCCGGACAGCTGCGCATAGACATCGATGTCCTCCTGCGGGATGGCGCGCCATGTCGAGGGACCGAACTCGCGACCGGTGATGTCGCCGACCTCATCGATCGTGGTGAACACGCGCGTCGTCTCTGCCGCCGTGGAGGAGTTGTCTGTCATTTCCGGCTTCCTTACCTGAGGGTGCTCTGGCCATCCTGCCGTGTCGGAGACGTCGCGACACGAAGCTTTTCGCCCAGTGAAACCGGGACGGACGGCCCGACCAGGCGTATGCGAGATTGCTTGCACCTCGCAGGGTGGGTCCCCGCGGATACGAAGGAGTTGCACGCATGTCTGTCACGGTGTCCAGCACGCACGAAGTCGATTCGGACGAGATCCGCAAGGCGCTCGACTACTACTGGGAGAACGAGTGGACCGATGGGCTGCCTGTCGTGCCCGTGACGGAGTCCTATCTCGCGGAGTTCCTCGCAACCGTCACTCGCGACCCGAACGAGGTGCTGTTCACCGTCGCACACCTCAACCGCAGCATCACCGTGCGCCTCGCCGCACTCAACGCTGCGCTCGCCGGATGCAGACCGGAGTACTTTCCCGTCGTGGTCGCCGCGTGGGAGTCCGTCGCGAAAGAGCCGCACCCCGCGCGCGGCATCTGGCAGTCGACGACCGGTACAGCACCGTTCCTCGTCGTCAACGGTCCTGTCCGAGGCGAACTGGACATCAACAGCCGCGGCAACATCTTCGGCTCGGGTTTCCGATCGAACGCCACGATCGGGCGAGCCGTCCGCCTCGGCCTCATCAACGTGTTCGGTCTCAACCCGCACGGACTCGACCAGGCCACGCAGGGCAACCCCTCCAAGTACACCGCGGTCGTAGGCGAGAACGAAGAGCAGAGCCCATGGCCGTCATTCGCCGTCGAGCATGGATTCGGCGCCGATGACAACGTTGCGACGATGTTCGTCATCCGCTCGGTCGTTCACATCGAGGCACGTCACACGATGATTCCCGAGCAACTCGCCCTCGACTTCGTCGACACGATCTGTCGTACCGGCGCACTCATCCACGAGTACACGTCGACGTTGCTCGTGCTCGTGCCCGAGCACGCGGCGATGTTCGCGAACGCCGGTTGGAGCAAGGACGATCTGCGTGCATACATCTTCGAGAACGCCGTCCGCGATCGCGAAGACCTGGCGCGGGTGGGCAAAGAAGCACTGTCCAACAAGACTCGTTGGCGCCTGCCTGCCGACCACCCCGACTCGACATCGGACACGGCGAGCGGCACAGACACCCCGGATCGGGTGCGGTTGCTCAGCCATCCCACGAACGTGCAGATCATCGTCGCGGGTGCCGACAACGCCGGAGTCTCGGCCGTCGTCGAGGTGTTCACGCTCAACCCGCCTCGTGCGATCCCGTTCTCATCCACCAAGATCGAGGCGTAGCAGGCCCCGCGACACGACTCGAGGAGTGGCGATGAAGCTCACTGAAGAGGAGAGCTCGATGCGCGATGGCGCAGAGGGCGACGCGGTCGCGGCCGCGATGGACCTGCTCATCCGCTACGGCGACGCGCTCGGAGCAGAGCGCCTCGTGAACACGCGCAATGTCGCGGGAACGATGACGCAGCCTTCGCCGGCGAAGGCTCAGCTGGTGCGCGAGAAGGGCTGGGCCAAGGCCTATGCCGTCATCAACCTCGACAGCGACGATGACTTCGAGATCCCGCGCATGAAAGTGCCCACGTGCCAACTGCAGCACGGATTCGCGGAAGACGCGGACGGGCTGACGAGCTATCCGAAGCAGTCGATCGAACTGCAGACCGACGCGGAGTCCTACTATTCGGAGCGCGGGGTCAACGTCCTGGCCACGTGCACTCCCTACCAGGTGGGCAATCTCCCGGTGCGCGGCGAGCACGTCGCGTGGATGGAGTCCTCGGCCGTCGTCTACGCCAACTCGGTTCTCGGTGCGCGGACCAACTGCGAAGGCGGCGCGTCCACGGGGGCCGCTGCGCTCACGGGCAAGATCCCGTACTGGGGGAATCATCTCACCGAGAACCGGTATGCGACTCACCTTCTCCAGGCCGACACGAGCATAGACACCTTCCAGGAGTGGGGTCTGCTGGGCTACTACGTCGGTGAAGTCGTGCAAGAAGCTCGGCCGGCGATCGTCGGCTCACTGGCTCAGCCCGACCTCGCCGACCTCAAGCACTTCGGAGCCGCGACCGCGACATCCGGCGGAGTCGAGATCTACCACATCCCGGGAATCACTCCTGAAGCTCCCACGCTCGAGGCCGCGTTCGGTGGAGGCACGGTTCCGGAGGCGATCCGCTACGGCGATGCCGAGCGACGCTGGGCGTACGAGACGCTGAACGCCCAGGGTGACAGCGACGACGTGGACTTCATCCTGCTCGGCTGCCCGCACGCCTCGCTCGACCAGATCGCGCAGGTCGCCCATCTGCTCGAGGGACGGCGTCTTCACGAAGGCACCGAGCTCTGGGTCATGACTCCGCGGGCTCTTCGCACGATGGCGGACCGCAATGGATACACGCAGACGATCACACGCGCCGGCGGCAAGGTCCTGACCGACTCGTGCCCGGCGATGTCGCGTGCGGCACCTCCCGGCACCCGCGTGTTCGCGACCGACTCAGCAAAGCAAGCGCACTACCTGCCGGCGATCCTCGGAATCGAGGCGTGGTTCGGCACGCTCGACGAGTGCGTGGATGCAGCCGTCACTGGCCGATGGCGCGGGGAGCTCGCGTGACCGTGGAGCTGCGCGGCCGCGGAATAGTGCCCGGTGTCGTCGAGGCGGAAGCGCTCGTCACACACGACCCGATCTCGGGATTCGGTGGGATCGATGTCGCGACCGGCACCGTGATCGAGCCGCGGCATGAGCTGTTCGGCGTGTGCTTCACCGGCAAGGTCCTGGTGTTCCCTGGAGCGAAAGGCTCATCGGGTTGGTCGGGCTTCTTCCAATCGACACGCCTCATGGGCACAGCCCCTGCCGCGATGGTCTTCAACGTCATCACGACCAAAGCCGTGCTGGGGGCGATAGTCACGCGGGTCCCCACTGTCGTGGAGGCCGCCCCGAATCCGCTCGACGTGATTCGCACAGGGGATCTGCTGCGTGTCGACGGGAACAGCGGCGTCATAACAGTGCTTCAATGATTTGCGCGGTCATCAGTTTCGCCGGCTGATTTCATCCAGTAAAAAGACCTGTTTCCTTCGCGAATCATGGTCGGCAGACTGATCCAACCGACCGCAGAGTTGCGGACAGGACGATCCGACACAGGAGTCGAAAATGCCCATAGCAGCGCAGAAACACAGCCCCTGGTCTTCCCGCTCGCGCCTTCGCGCTGCGACCGCCGTGCTCATCGCGGCATCGCTTGCGCTCGCTGGCTGTGCAGGTGCAGACAGCGGCACATCCGCAGCCGGCGACGAGGACACGCCGGCCGATCTCGACAAGATCGTCGTGGTCTCGTTCCTCCCGCTCCAGTCGTTCACCTTCACACCCGAGATGTACGCGTACTCGGCCGGAATCTTCGAGAAGCACGGTCTCGACGTGCAACTGCAGCCGGTGCAGGGCACTTCTGCGGCCATCCAGACCCTGCTGGGCGGCGCCACGCCGATCACCCGGGTCAGCACTGTCGACGTCATGCCGGGGATGGAATCCGGTCAGCCCATCGTCGGCATCGGCACCATGGCCTACCGCAGCAATCTGCGCGTCATCTCGACCAAAGAGAACCCGATCGAGTCCGCAGCGGACATGGAGGGCAAGGTGATCGGCCTCGGTTCCGTCGGCGGCACGAGCGAGAAGATGCTCAACTTCGCCCTCGACGACGCGGATGTGCCGCGCGATTCCGTGACCCGTCAGGCAGTGCCGGTGACATCAGCCACCTACGAGCTGGTGAAGCAGGGCCAGCTCGACGGTTACGTCGTCAGCCTCGACACATCGATCGGCATCGTCGAGCAGAACGAGGATGCCGTGTCGAGCCCCGCGGGTCTGGTCGATGCTCCGGAGCGTCAGGTCTGGATCACGACGAAGTCGAACCTCGAGGACCCCGACCAGGTCGAGGACATCGAACGCTTCCTCGCTGCGATCAAGGAAGCGACCCAGGAGCTCATCGATGATCGGGAGAACGACTTCGCGAACGTCCTGACCACGCTGCGCGACAGCGGCGACTGGGACTTCGCGGCCTTGAAGGACGATGCCATCGCGGTTCAGGCCCTCGAGACGTACACGACCGAGACATGGATCGATTCGACAGAAGCCGTCGGCCTGCTCGAGAACGATGACGACTACTGGACCGAGATCTACGACGCGTACGTCAAGGGTGATCTGCTCGAAGGCGGCGGTGATCCGTCCGCCTGGATCACGAGCGACCTGCTTCCGACCGACTGACCTCGTACCCATCCCCCGGGTGTGGCCCCGCGCATGCAGCGG
>Ga0308157_10000659_pt1 | contig 99854 bp, 92 predicted proteins | sample PhyBR1_FD_201035 | JGI IMG/M metagenome (GOLD analysis project Ga0308157, IMG submission 201035) | Phyllosphere microbial communities from UC Gill Tract Community Farm, Albany, California, United States - DLSLB.R1 | ecosystem: Host-associated > Plants > Phyllosphere > Unclassified | place: USA...
TACATCGAGATGTTTTACAACCCGACACGGCGACACGGTTCCAATGGCGGCCTGTCCCCGATAGAGTTTGAACGGCAGTACGCACTAAACGGCTGAAGAGTGTCTACAAAAGCCTGGGCGATTCAAGCTGGTGTTATCGAGCTAGGTATTTCTACTGTTTTTTACCTAAAACAAGCCTTCATTCGTGTAGAGGCGACTAGGATGCAACCACCCCTTATCGTTGATGCGGAGTCTTCCATGTCCAGCGCACCGGTGTATGGCGTCCACTCTGAAGTTGGCATTCTCAGGAAGGTGATGGTGTGTTCTCCGGGCCTGGCACATATGCGGCTGACGCCACGCAACAAGGACAGCCTGCTGTTCGATGATGTGATCTGGGTGGACAACGCCAAGCGTGACCATTTCGATTTCATGTCGAAGATGCGCGACCGCGGTGTAGACGTAGTGGAAATGCACAACCTGTTGGCCGAGACCCTGGAGATCGATGACGCCCGCAATTGGATACTCGACCACCAGGTCAACGCCAACGAGGTGGGTTTGGAGTTCATGGCCGAGGTGCGCGCCTACCTGCAGGAGTTGCCGGCGCGCAGGCTGGCCGAAACGCTGATCGGGGGGCTGAGCGTGCTGGACCTGCCCGAGGACTTTGCGGGCCCAACCCTGCAGACGATGCGCGCGCTGCCCGAGTTGGTGGGCTATCTGCTGCCGCCGCTGCCCAACACCCTATACACACGCGACACCACATGCTGGATCTACCAGGGCGTGACCCTGAATCCGCTGTACTGGCCCGCACGTCGCGAAGAAACCATCTTGACGACGGCGATCTACAAGTTCCACCCGGATTTCGCCAAGGCGGATTTTCCCATCTGGTTCGGCGACCCTACCGTTGACCATGGCAATGCGACCCTGGAAGGGGGAGACGTACTCATCGCCGGTAATGGCATTGTGCTGGTCGGAATGAGCGAGCGTACCTCGCGCACGGCCATCACCCAACTGGCCCGGTCGCTGTTCCGCAGTGGCGCAGCCAAACGCATCATCGTGGCGGTGATGCCCAAGCTGCGCTCGGCCATGCACCTGGATACGGTATTCACTTTCGCCGACCGTGACGTGGTGACGGTGTTCCCCAGCATCGTCGATCAGATCCACCCGGTGTCACTGTATCCCAGCGACAAGGAACCCGGCTTCGAGGTGGTGTTCGAGAAGCGCCACTTCAATGACGTTGTGGCTGAGGCGCTCGGCTTCCAGAAGCTGCGCATCGTTGAGTCTGGTGGTGACCGCTACGCAGCTGAGCGGTCACAGTGGGACAGCGGCAACAACCTGGTGGCGATCTCGCCTGGCGTGGTGGTGGCCTATGATCGCAGCACCGCCACGAATACAGGCCTGCGCAAGGAAGGCATCGAGGTGATCAGCATCGTCGGCGCGGAGCTTGGCCGTGGACGTGGTGGCGGGCATTGCATGACCTGTCCGTTGATTCGCGATCCGGTGTAGTCCTGGGCCGGCCAGGGCGCTCCGCGACTGGCCCCTGTGCGCGGGGCGATATGGAGGTCACGGTGATGCATAGCCTGCGATGTGTGGTTTCGCCGATGCTGGCCGCGCCATTGCCGGTTGCGTGCGATCGCAGCACCACCGTCCCTGGAGTTGCTGCCCGACATCCGCATGGCCGAGCAGCCACTGCGCGCTGCCGATGCCGATATCGGTGCCAGGCACGCGCTGCGGTTCCATGCATCGCCCAGGCCGCGGCGGAGGCCACGCTGGTGGTGTGTGCGCAAGATCACCATGGCGTCGGACCCAGGCCGTGCCTCGATGTGCCCGATCTCGAGCGCAGCCACTTCATTGTCGAACAGCGCCTGCTGCAACTGGGTGCTGATGCGCTGCAGGATGCCGAGAACCTGTATGTCGCCTTGGGGGAGGGCAGGCTCGAAAACGTTCCACGCAGACTGATTGCCCTTCTTCCACCTGAGGCATGCTGCCATGCACACGCTTGTTCGCGTCATCTGCTTTGCATCCTCGCTGGCACCCGCCTGTGCGCTGGCGCAGAGCCGCGATGCTGACCAGGATGCCGAGCTGAAACAACTGCGCGAGACGGTTGAGGTTCTGACCGCTCGCATCCATGCACTGGAAGCCAAGCAGGCACCAACGCCAACGGCGGAGGCATCGCCTGCGCTGACGATGCCGCCGGCGCTGAAGCTGGCCATTTCGCCCTTGCCGGCCCGTGAGTCGTTTGACGAGGACGATCAAGCCACGGCCCGCGCCGACAATGATGTGCCGACGGGATCAGACCTCGAAGGATTCTTCCCGATCCCCGGTACCGCTACGTGGATCCGGTTGGACGGCTACGCCAAGCTGGATGCGATGTGGGACAGTGGCGATGCCGGGGACGACGATCAGTTCATTGCCTCGGACATCCCGATTGATGGTGGTCGTGGCAAAAGCCGCTTCAACATGCACGCGCGACAGACCCGCTTTACCTTAGAAGCGCGCCGCGACACCGACCGAGGTCAGTTGCGCATGCTGCTGCAGAACGACTTCTTCGGCTCCGGTGGTAGCTACGGATACCGCCTGCGCCACGCCTGGGGCCAACTTGGGAATACGTATGTTGGCTTCGGGTGGTCGGCATTCATGGATCTGGATTCGGGCCCGGACCTGATCGACTTCGCTGGCCCGGGTGCATCGCCGTCTGCCCGAGTGGCCAGCATCCGCCAGTACTTCCCGCTGGGGAAGGGTAACCAGCTCCTGCTGGCCGCCGAGCATCATTCCCCCGAGTTGCAGCTGCCCGGGGCTACCCAGCAGCCCCGCAACGCCGCGCCCAGCCTTGTCGCTGCCGCACGCCACGAGGCCGACTGGGGCCATCTGCAACTGTCAGGTGTGATGCGCTACCTGGCCTACGACTCCGCCCGCGGCAGTGTCGAAGGGAGTGGTGGTGCCTACGCCGGCGGCCTGGCCCTGAGCGGATCATGGAATGCCGACAGCGGCGACTACTTCGTGTTCGGCGTCGTCGGCGGGCAGGGCATCGCCTCCTATCTCGGTGATCTGGGCGGTTTGAACCTGGACGGCGTGGTGGATGCGCGCGGTGACCTGCAGACGCTGCAGCAATATGGTGGCTGGGGGGGCTACAACCATCAATGGTCCGGCCGCTGGCGCTCAACCCTGACCTATAGCCAGTTGCGTCTGGAGCGCGACAACCTGCTTGCCGCGAGCATCTTCCGCCGTAGTGACTATGCGGCGGTGAACCTGATCTGGCAGCCAGCGCCGAGTTGGAGCTGGGGCGCGGAGCTGCTGTACGGAAAGCTGGAGCAACAGGATGGCACCAGCGCCGATGTGTTCCGCGTGCAGACCGCACTGAAATACGACTTCATACGGTGATCGACCATGCATCCAGTTCTTCGCCCCGCTCTCCTGCGCCTCGCCCTGCTGGCCACGGCAACATGTGCCTCGCCCTTGGCGATCGCCCAGAACGCTACCCTGGGCTCGCTGCTGGATGAGCCACAAAGCGCGGGATTGGGTGGCCTGGTGCGGGTCGAGGCTTCGCCTTACAAGGGCGCCGATCAGCGCGTGGACCTGCTGCCGTTGTATCTGTACGAAGGGGATCGCTTCTTCCTGCGTTCCAACAGTGCGGGTATCAAACTGACCCAGCGCGAGGACCGGGGGCTGGAGTTGTTCGTGGAGCGCAGGCTGGAGGGCTATCCGGAGGACGAGACGCCGCCGATCCTGGATGGCATGCGCCCGCGGAACAGCGAGGCCGATCTTGGCATGCGTCTGTATTGGAAGCACGACGCACATTCGCTGGACCTGACGGTACGGCAGGATATCTCCAACACCTCCAAGGGCAGCGAAGTCCGCTCTGCCTATGGCTACATCTGGCGCGGTGAGGGTTGGGCGCTGCAGCCGGTGCTGAGCCTGCAATGGCGCAGCGCCAAACTCAATGACTACTACTTCGGCGTGGAGCAGGACGAGGCGGACATCCCGAGGCCTGCCTATGCGGCCGGTTCCGGGTTGGACGTCACCGCCGGGTTATACGGTCGCAAGCGCGTGCTGCAGAACTGGAGCGTGCTCGGTGGTGCTTACCTGACCAGGCATTCCAGCGCTATCCGCAACAGCCCATTGGCCAAGGACGATGTGCAATGGGGCACCATGCTGGGCGCGTCCTACGATTTCGGCGATGGTGATGTCGCCTGGCAGAAGCCGCAGACTCCGACCTGGGTGAAGGTATTCTACGGCCGCGATTCGGCGGACGGCTGCCACATGATCAAGATCATGACCTTCAGTTGCACCCGCCTCAACTCCGACGATCCTACCGACATCTGGGGCGTGCACATCGGCCGCCCCTTCGTCTCTCGCCTCAATGGCTGGCCGATGGACCTGGTCGGCTATGTCGGCCTCCTGCGCCATGAGGAGCGCGGCATCCAGCCCGATGCCTGGCAGATCGATGCCTACATGAAAGCCTTCTACTACGGCTTCCCGTGGTCGCATCGCGTCGATACCCGCATCGGCTTCGGCTTCGGCCTGTCGTACGCCGAGCGCGTGCCACATACCGAAGTGGAGTCACAGGCGCGTCGCGAACGCAACACCTCAAAGCTGCTGAACTACCTGGACCCCAGCATCGATGTCAGTGTAGGCGACATCATCGGCAACCCGCGATTGCACGACCTCTACCTCGGCGTGGGGATCTCGCACCGCTCGGGCATCTTTGGTTCGGCGCGCATGCTCGGTACCGTCGACGGTGGTTCGAACTACATCTACGTCTACTTGGAAGGCGCTTTATGACCGTCAGATGTGCCGACCATGCGGATGTGATCACGCCGCTGTAGCAAGGCAATGCCGACGTTGGCCGATCACATCGCCAGAAACGCCAGCCAAGCTCCAACACGACACGATGCAGATGCACGTCTGGCCCACGCCACGCCGACCACCGGTATGAAGGCGGCTACCGGTACGAACAGGCCTGATACCGATGGCGTCCATCGCTTGCCGCCGCCATCGAGGCGCAGTGCCAGCCCGATGAGTGGGAGCACTTGCATTGCCTGAACTTCGACCAGGGTCGATGCGAAAGCTAGAAGCTCGCCAAGCCGTTCAAGGTGCAATGCATGAACCTGCAGCGATTTACGGAGCGCGTGAATGGGTGTCGTCCGTGCTGTTCTGCGAACCTGGCTGTTACGCGCTGGCGGCTCGCATTGATTCGCGCACACCCTTCAAGGGAAATGGTCATGCCAACAGCGCCGATGCTTCGCCGAGGAGTTTCATCAGCGATGAAGGGAATGGCGATTTTCGGCGGTTTTCGCTGATCTGGTTTCTCAGTTGAAATGCGGATGCTCATGGTGGTAATCAAACCCCTGCTTCAGGATTAATCCCATTCTTCTGCCCAGGAGCGATGCCGATAATCCTGTCACCGATGTTGTGTTGGATCCGCCGGGCCAAAGCCTTCAATGCAAGCAGGCGCACGTATGGCGGCGTTTGAAAACACGGAACCACTACGTCACGGGGCTGTTCCCTTGGCATGGATCGATGCAGCAGGAGCGCGAACCTTGAGCTGGAGGTTGAGGCTTTGCGTGATACATGGATCGCCAGATGGTCTTGGCCTGTACGCAACATCAAGCGGGAATTGAATACAGCAAGTTGGAACGTCTCCACTCCCTTGATTGGGACGTTCCTGCGAAAGGCCAGGCTCGGCGATTGACGCTGTCTTGCCCAGCCTCTCGCGATGAGACAGACCTTTGTCGGCAACGACCCCAGCAGTGGTGCTGGAGGCCGCATGACCGTGCGCGCGAGGCAGTGCATGACCAATCCGCTGCTTTCTGACGCCAGGCGCACAGTCGCTTCAAGGCGGTTGCATGGTTAATTCAAGTAAATGGAGGCAACAAATGAACGCAGTGAGTTATGGCGGGATGCGGCAGACGGCAAGCGTCGACCATTCCGATGTGTATGTCGTTGATAGCGTACCTGTGATCGAGGCGATCATCGATGATCAGGGCAGCAGTACGGGAAATATCGGAAATGGTGGCTACACCGATGATGGCCGTCCGGAGATTACAGGCAAGGGCAACCCCGGTGATCTTGTCCATATCTACGATGGTTACGAATTGCTGGGACGTGTCCGGATTGCGGCAGATGGTATCTGGGCGTTCACGCCGTCTTTCCCGCTGTCTGACGGCAGGCACAGCATCAGCATCCTGCACGAGTACGAGGATGGTGATGTCAGCGATCTGTCCGCACCGTATGTGATCTTCGTTGACAAGGTTGCTCCCGAGGCACCGTCCATCAGTGAGGTGTTGGACGATGTCGGCCCGCACACCGGCGCGATTGGCAATGGCGGTGGCACGGATGACACCCTGCCTACGTTGTCGGGCAAAGGCGAGGCTGGCTCTACCGTTACCATCATCGACAACGGCCAGGTGATTGGCGAGGTGCGGGTCGCCGATGACGGCAGCTGGGTGTTCACGCCCGATGTCGAGCTTGCCGATGGTCAGCATGAGTTCGAAGTCGTAACGACCGATCAGGCTGGCAATGCGTCCGACCATTCGGAGAAGCACATCATCGTGGTCAAGGCAGCTGTGCCCACGCAGATCGCCACCGTCACCGCGATGGGCAAGGATTCGGGCGCGAGCAGCAGTGACTGGCTCACCAACGACGGTACTGCAGGACGCCTGATGCAGGGTTCACTCAGCGCGCAGCTCGCTGCCGATGAACGTCTGTGGGTTTCCACCGACGACGGCGTCAGCTGGAGCGTGGCTTCGGTCAATGGCCTCAGGTGGGTCGTACAGGACAACAACAGCCACGATGGCAATTGGTCGATCCAGACCAAGGTTGTGAATGACGCGGGGCGCAGCGGTGAAGTGGCATCGCGAGATGTGTTCCTCGATACCCTGGCGCCGGATGCACCCACAAAGCTCAGCGTCGACGGTTTCTACTTGACCGTGGCCTTCAAGCCGGCCGGCGTGTCCGCTGGCGATATCGTCAGTGTGGTACTGGATGGACAGCGCTTCGAACACGCACTTACCGCCAAGGAGGTGGCTGCCGGAAGCGTGCGGATCGCGCCCGGCTTCTCCGTCGCCAGTGGCGATGTCATGGCCGCCATCATCGACAGGGCGGGTAACAGCTCAAAGTACCGTGACATGGGCGACAACAAGCTCATCGACTTCAACAGTGCCGGCTATGTGAACCTCAACAAGGGGCAAAGCACGATCTATAACGGTCTGCGGATTACTTCCGAGGTTGATCATGATGTCTCGGAGATACCTGACGCGATCACTGGACTGACCAGTTATGATCCAGCGGTCTTTACCGGTATGAAGATCGGTGTCACCGGGCGCACCCGTATCGACTTCACCGAAGGTCCGGTTTCCGAGCTCAGGTTCCTGGTGACCAACCTGCAGGCTGGCTACTTTGATCCCTCGGTGGTCAAGTTCTATACGGCCAGTGGTGCGTTGGTCGGACAACTGTCGCTATCCGCGTACTGGCCGGATTCCTTGACTGCTTCGTTCAAGGCACCAGCCGGGCAGGACTTTTCGTATATGGTCGTCAGCACCGGCTACAAGGTGCCCGGCTACACGGGCATAGGCTCTTGGGACTGGATCGGCCTGGACGATTTCCAGATACGCAGCGGCGCCAGTGAGCTCAATGTGCTCACCAACCAGTCGATCGATGGCAAGCTTGGCGCCTATCATGGCGGTGACGAGGACAACGTGTTCTCGCTGGCCAATGTCGCCAACCTGATGGCGGCCAGCAGTGGCGGGGTTTCCGGTGGCGCAGGTGTGGACACGATCAAGCTTGCTGGCGCCAATCAGCAATTGGATCTTGCGACGTTGAAGGACAGGATCGATTCGATCGAGATTTTCGATATCACCGGCACCGGGAACAACAGCTTGGGCCTGTCGTTGCAGGATGTGCTTGCCAATGGCCAGGTTGACCTGTTCCACCAAGGTGCGAAGCAGACTGTGCAGATGATGGTGAAGGGAAACGCTGGCGACGTGGTCAGGCTGGATGATCTGCTCGGTGCCGGTGGCCCGGACCTCGGCGACTGGGCTTCAATGGGCAAGCAGTACATCGGTGGTGCTTCTTACGTGATCTATCAGCACTCTGGTATGGATGCCGAGTTGTTGGTGCAGGATACGGTTCGGGTTGAACTGATCTGAGGCGTGCTGCGAGCTGTCGCCCTCGGCGAAGACGAACGGCAGGCTGCCATGAAACAGGAGAACGGCACCTTGCGGTGCCGTTCTCCGTGTATTCGATCAAGCGAAGGATTGTGCCCTTGCCAGCGCATCAACGCGCGGCAGCCACCATCAAAGCCGAACTGTCCACACTTCTCACGCCCTTGATGGCCTTGGCAGCGGCAATGGCACGATCCGCTTCGACCTTGCTGGCGACGGTGCCACTCAATGCCACCACGCCGTTGACGGTCTCCACCTTGATCTCCATGCCGGACACATCCTTGGTGGTCAGCAACTCGGCCTTCACCTTGGTGGTGATCCAGGTATCGGTGCCGGGCTGTTCGGACTCATGACCTTGGGCGGTTTGACCTGCGGCCTGCACGGTGAGGGCAGTGCCTGCGCAGCCAAGGGCGATCATGCCTGCGAACAGCAGTTGCTTCATCTTGCGGGTATCCATGTCGTGTCTCCGATCAGAGCAACGATGCTCCAACTGCAGCTTGCACCCCGGGCGATTAAGCGGATGCCTGTATCCGGTGATGAGCAGGTGCAGGAAACGCAAAGGTAGCGTAACGCGGGAATCGTGCTGCACATCGCGGATCAGGCAATCATCAGATCCCAGGGCAGGTTGGAGTCACGGAACTTGAAACGGTAGCCATCGAAATCGATCTGCTTGGCGATGTTGCCGTGCTCATCGATCATCGTATGGAAGCAGACATCGCTCAGCCCCATGGTGGCGACGCGGCGGCCATCGCTGCTGCCCTTGGCGATATTCCTGGATTCGGTAGCCAGCAGGGTCACCAATCGACGTTGGCGACCGGGCCCTTCAAGGAAAAACGTGATCTTGTCCAATGGACTTCTCCGGTAGGTGATCCCCTGATCTGGCTGTACAGCTATAGCCGGGATCGTGAACAGGCAGCAATGCGTGAATACGCATAAACGGATAATGCTGCGCATTACGCGAACTGCATTGTGGCGTTGCTGTGTGCTGCGTCGCCTTGTGCCACGCGGCGTTAACAATCACCAAGGCACGACCGACAACGCGATGACGGCGATGAGGACGGCGATGCCGATCAGTATGATGCTGCGCTGGCTGAGCCTCCTGCGCTTCATACATGCTCCATTGCATTGCAGGCAGTGATGCCGACTATTGCTATAGCACGGCCATCAGCAACGGCAGCGAAACAGGAGCCACCAGCTATCTGTGGGAGCGGCGTAAGCCGCGAAGCTCACGCTGCTTCCGTTGCAGCCGAATCCGGCATCACCAGATTGCTATGCGCGATCGTCGTTCGGGCCCTGCAACACGATCGTCGTCCTCAAGGCGTCTACGCCAACACCATCACTCAACAACCGGAAGCATGATGTAGCTGGGATGCTCGCTGCTGTTCCAGGTACGCTGCGTGGCCTTTCGGTACTCGCCGGATTGGGCGAAGAAGATGTTGTCCACGTAGCTTTGTGGATTGCGGTCGTAGAGCGGGAACAGGCTGGACTGTACCTGCACCATCAAACGGTGCCCGGGTTGCAGGGTCTGGTTCACGTTGGGCAGATCGAAGCTGTAGGTCTGCGGTACATCCGGCGTGATCGGCTTGGGCTGGCTGAAACTCTCACGGTAGCGGCCGCGGAAGATGGCCACCGCAAGCGGCAGCTGGTAACCGGCCATCTTCGGGTTGTCAGGATAGTGATCGGGATAGACGTCGATCAACTTCACTACCCAGTCGCTGTCGCTGCCGGACGTGGACGCACTGAGCTGCACCTGCGGAATGCCGGCCAGCTTCATCGGCTTGTCCAGCACCGGGCCGGTATAGGTGAGCACGTCGGTGCGGCCATCGACGAAACGTTGATCGCGCACCAGCCATGTCGTCCAGACATCACGGTCGCCCATGTTGACCGGGCGCGGCACGAACGGAACAGGCTTGGCCGGATCGGAAGTGTACTCGGCGTACTGCGCAAGGCTGGTGGCGCTGTTGAAGCCCAGCTGCGTGTCGGTGTTGAGATAGAGTCTGCGCGTGTTGGCGGTGCAGCCTTGCGGGCAGCTCTGCGGCCAGTTGCTGTAGCTGTCCCAGCGGTTGCTGCCGGCGTTGTACACCCACACCGGTGGCGTGTTGGCGACCGGCGCGCCGTCCTTGAGGTATTGATCGAAGAACGGCTTGAGCACATCACGTCGCCACTGCAGGGCGGTGTCGCCATTGAAGTCCAGTGCGCCCAGCGAACTGCCGTTGTAGTTGGCGCCGCTGTGCCGCCACGGCCCGATCACCAGGAAGTTGCGCGTGTTGTCGTGGTCCTTGGGTTCCAGTGCGGCCCAGGCGGTATGCGCACCATAGATGTCTTCCTGATCCCACAGGCCTTGTTCCCACATGGTGGGAACGCTGATCTCAGGCAACTTGGCCAATAACTTATCCAGCGCCTGCTGCTGCCAGAAGGCGTCCTAGGCTGGGTGTTCGCTGACCTTGTGCCAGGCTGGTATCTGTTCCAGCCCCAGTGTCTTGGCGAAGGCGCCCACCGAGCCTGCCTGCAGGAAGCTGCTGTAGTCGTCGCCGGTCGGCATGGCGATTTTCGCGCCAGCGCCGCGTGCAGTCATCTGCCCGCTGAAGTAGCCAAGGTTCACCTGCCGGTAGGCGCCGTGCTGGAACCAGTCATCGCCCATCCAGCCGTCGACCATCGGGCTTTCCGGCGCGGCGACTTTCAGTGCGGGGTGCGGATCCGGCAAGGCCATCACCACCGTGAAGCCTTCGTAGGAAGAACCGAGCATGCCTACCTTGCCGTTGGACTCGGGTAGATGCTTCACCAACCAGTCGATGCTGTCCCAGGCATCGGTGCTGTGATCGATCTTGCTTGGGTTGAGTGGACCGCGTGGTGGTCGCGTCATCACGTAGTCGCCTTCCGATCCGTACTTGCCGCGTACATCCTGGAAAACGCGGATATAACCGTCCTCGGCGAACACCGTGTCGCCCTGGGCGAGGGCATCGACCAAACGTGTCGCGCCCGGTGTGCGATCAACCCGGCCGGCTGCGTTGTACGGCGTGCGCGTGAACAGGATCGGCGCGTTGTGCGCACCCTTGGGAATCATGATGACGGTGTACAGCTTGACCCCGTCGCGCATCGGGATCATCACCTCGCGCTTGTCGAAGTCACGGGCGGGCTGCGGAGCGATGAACTTCTTGCCGGTGATGTCCGGCGTCATCGGTGAGACCTGGGCGGTGGCCGGCATCGTCATGCCCAGGCAGATGATGGTGGCGATGGCTGCTGCCAGCGTCAGGGTCCGCATTGCGCCTACCTCAAGTGCCTGGGTAAACGCTGACGCTATGCCTGTGTAGTGCTGGTTACACATGGCAAAGGTCATGGGCTGCCCAACAGAGACAATCATGCACTTGATCCTCAACTGCCTGACTCTGTCAGGTCAACAGGCCTCGGCGCCAACGGAGAGGTGCCGCAGGCAGGTTCGTTGTCGATCCCTTGACGGTCGCAGATCGGGCGGCGAGGTAGTGAACTGCATCAGTGCTTCTGGCGCCTGGCCACCAGATCATCAGCATGGCGATGACTGTTCTCTATTTCGTTGGCGCTGAGAATCTGCTGTAGATACCCATCCATGCCCTCCGCCGTACACAAGTCTGGCATGCAGGCGCGCAGTGTGAGAATGCTGTTTGGAGCGCAGCCGCCGAAGATCCGGCAGCGGGCGATGAGGGTGCCAACTGTTCCTGCAGAAAGTCGCTGCTCTGGCTCCATTGCGGCTCCGTCAGCGGCCAACAGAGGTTCGGTTGCCGCGTGGGATGCCAGCAACACCCCTGCGTGCTCGAACATTGAAGCGTGCGTTGTGGTTGCCATCAATTCGTCCAGGATCATGAGGGCGTGCTCCTGGGCTTGGTGGGAGGATTGCTCATCACCAAGCACGTCGCTTGCAAAGACCATGCGTCTGGCTTCCGAATCACCGTTGCGGGCCAATGTCCTTACGCTGTCCTCGAAAGGAGGTGAGTTTCTCATCGGTTGCGCGCGCGACCGGGCGCAGTGCGAATAAGCATAGGCGTCAAGTATGTAGGCAGATTCCAATGTCCGCGTATTCGGTGACCGGCTGCGCTTGGCGATTTCTTCAAAGGACGTGCTGTGATGTTGTTTTGTGTAACCGCATATATCTGCCAGATTCTCCTTTTCCATCACTCTGTCGATGTTGGCAATTGATACCTGCGAAGCTGAGTTGTCTGCCGGATCTGCGCTTGATTGCACTTGCTGCACCGTCCCGTCCATGGGGGGGGGGCTGGGTGCGAGGTTCAATCCATCCGATGCCGCTACCTCCGCTGGAGCAGCAGTCTGCATGTCCCCAACATGCTGGCGGTGGACGCCGAGCAAGATTGCCAGGCAGGCAAGGATGCAGGTAAGAAACACGGAGAAAAGGCATGCTCGCATAAGCAATGTTCTGCAGGTCATCAGGAGGACACATCAAAGAATCAGCTTGCGCTCATGCATGGGCTCGCAGGCATCAGTCCTTTGTCCGAGAAGAGGGGATTGGTTACCTGCCACAACTGCCAGTCTCCGTGACCGTAGCGGACCAGCCAGAGTGAACCCTTTGGCCTGATGCCGTTGAGCTTCTCGAGAGCAGCAAGCTTTCGCGTCATATCATCAGAGTTGGCGCATCATAGACGCCGAAGTTTTCGGGAGCGTCATAACCAGGGCGCGGGCTCGCTGTGGGTGCGAGGAACAGAGGAGTGTTGGGAATCGACGCAGATACCGGGCGCACGGTTGGGCATCTGGCGGATGCTGTTGCTGGTATGAGAACCAAAAGAAACGCGCTTACTCTGATCCATAAGCACATGACAGAGCCTTTCCGCACCCACGAATAGGGCTGAAAGGAATCTATGACTTCAGAGACTTGTTTAGATTCAGGAAATTGCCACAGCGACGGCTGCTCGAACGTTGGCTCAATGGTAGGGAAACTTCGTTAACTGCAGAAAGCCACCCTTATTGGCATCCCGCAGCCATGACATGGCTCAGCCCGCAGCAGCGCAGGCGAAGCGATCGTGTTGATGTGTAGTATCGGCGACTACCCCGCGAGCAGTTGAACATGCTCCCCGGCGGGTCCGCGCAGGCTACGTTGTTCACCGACAACCGACACCTGCCAACCAACAGCGAGCAGCATGTTGTCACTCGTTGCCGGAAGACGTAGCGCCAAACTGTACTGGCCTGCATATCGCACGTTGGAGACAACAGGCAGATCCACCTGGTCAATCTCAACCATGCACTGCCCGGGCATCGGTACCACCGCCACCGCGTAGCGTCCGTCCAAGGCCTTGCCGTAGGCACGATTGAGCACGGTGATCCTTGTATCGAAGGCCCAGCCTTTGGCGCCCAGCAACGCAGACCAGGCACGTTGCGAGGCATCACGATCCGGCGTGGTCATCACCCCGATGAAGGTGCTTGCAACCGTCGCGTCCGTCATCGGCAGGTCGAACGGCGGCACCGGCGCCTTGATCTGGGTGAGGTAGAGCAGTTCGCCGCACGGTCCAAGCACCTGCGCGGCGCGGATGGCATCGCTCAACTCCAGGTTGGCGGCTGGACCCAGAACCTTGAATGGCGGCTGCAAGCCGGCGGCCAGCGAATCGATGTCGCCAACCAGCACTTCCAGCGACAACCAGCCATGGCGGAACATGGGTTCGGCAACGATTGCCTGTGGGTCTTCAATCACCCGCAGCACCGGTTCGCCTGCGCTATTGGCCAGCCAGGCGAGCGGCGCGCCGATCAGGTCCGTCAGATCAAGTGCGGCGGCATCCTCGGAGCTCAGTGTCCCGCGCTGCCGCACCTGCATAGCCAACTGCGTGACATAGGCATCGCAGACCTGCTGCAGGTCCGGTGCAATCAGGGTCGCATGGATGATGCCCCGTTTTAAATGCGGCGCGTTCATGTGCGCCGCTCCGCCGCCAGCTTGCGCTCCAGCCACGGCATCAGCCCGCCGCCGGCAACGATCGCCATCAACTCGGTGGGAATCTTCTCGCAGTCGAATTCGCGACCCGTGCTGTGATTGATGATGCGTCCCTCCACCGGCAGTACTTCCAGTTCGTCGCCGCGCGATGCTTCAAGCGTCGCACAAACCAGCGCGGGAACGCCGAGATTCAGTGCGTTGCGATAGAAAATGCGTGCGAACGATTTGGCGATGATCGCGCCTACACCAAGCTCGGCCAGCGCCTGCACCGCCTGCTCGCGCGAGGAACCGATGCCGAAGGAGTCGCCGCCGACCACGATGTCGCCGCGGCGCACTTCGTTGGCGAACGCCGGGTCCACCGCTTCCAGGCAGTGGCTGGCGAGCACGCTCATTGGTTCGCGCATATAGGGGCCGGGCGCCAGCACATCGGTATCGATGCGGTCGCCAAACACGAAGGCCTTGCCACGGACGTTCAAACGTTCTCTCCCAGCAGCTCTCGCGGATCGCAGATTTCGCCCTTCACCGCAGCGGCCGCGACGCTGTATGGCGAGCCCAGGTAGACCTGTGCCTCGGCCGAGCCCATGCGGCCCTTGAAGTTGCGCGCGGTGGTGGACATGCAGATTTCACCGCTGCTGAGCATGCCCGCGCCCATGCCGGCGCAGGCGCCGCAGCCGGACGGCAACAGGATCGCGCCGGCTTCGGTCAGTGTCGCCAAGGTGCCCTCGGCTGCCGCCCGTGCCGTCATCGCCACCGAGGCTGGCGCGATCAGCAAACGTGTGCCCTTGGCGACCTTGTGGCCCTTCAGTACTTCGGCAGCCATGCGCAGGTCGGTCAGTTTGGCGCCGGTGCAGGCGCCAATGTATGCCTGGTCGATGTGCACTTTCCCGTGCTCGCCGACCGGGCGGCTGTTGGCCGGGCTGTGCGGTGCGGCCACATGTGGCGCGATCTGCGCGGCGTCGTAACGATGATGGTGCAGGTAATTGGCGCCAACGTCGCTGCGCCACTGCGCCAGCTCACCCTGGAAGGGCTTGCCGGCCTGTTCCAGCGCAGCAAGGGTGGTTGCGTCCGGTTCGACGATGCCGGTTTCGGCGCCGAGTTCGGCGGCCATGTTGCACAGGGTCAGGCGCTCGTGCATCGGCATCGCCTGCACCGCGCTGCCACCGTATTCGAACACCTGGCCTTCGTTGCCCATGCCATGTTGGCCGCACAGCATCAGCATCACGTCCTTGGCGCTGACGCCGCGGCCGAGTACGCCGTCCAACTGCACGCGGGTGGTCTGCGGCACGCGCAACCAGACTTCGCCGGTGACCAGCGCGCCGGTGATGTCGGTGGCGCCCATGCCGACCATGAAGGCGCCAAAGGCGCCACCGCTTGGCGAATGTGAGTCACCGCCGACGCAGAACATGCCCGGCTGCACATGACCGTGTTCCTGCAGTACCACGTGGCAGATGCCGAGCATGTCGTAATGGGTAACGCCCTGCGCCTGCGCCCACTTGCGGGTGAGTGCGAGGATGTCGGCGCTTTCCATGTCCACGGCCGGTACGAAATGGTCGGAGACCACCACCACCTTGTTCGGGTCCCAGACGCTGGCGCCCAACTTTTCCAACCGTGAGGCGACCCGGCGCGGACCGCCGGAGTCATGCATCATCAGCAGGTCGAGCCTGGCGGTGAGAATCTCGCCAGCGCGCACCGCCTCGCGTCCGCAGGCACGGGCGAGGATCTTTTCTGCAAGGGTTGCAGCGGGGCCTGCACTCACGGTGGTACTCAAGCGCTCGCCTCCGGGTGATCGGTTTCGTAGTCCATGCGCATCTGGTAGCGCAGCTGGTCGGGGCGGTATTGGATTTCCAGCAGATCCTGCAGCTGCTGGTCGGCATTGAAGGAACGCCTGTCCAGCGTCATCACCGCCTGCCCGGTCGACATCTGCAGGTGCATCGCCGCCAATGCGTCGACGCGGGTGGCGGAAACGGTCTGCTGCACTTTCACCACCTCGATGCCACAGCGGCGGAACAACTCGATGCGCGAGCCATAGGCAAGGTTCTCGGCGTTGAACTCAGGGTGTTCGGTGCGGGTCCAGCTGGCGTAGTAGCCGAACGGATGGCCGTGGCGGCTGCGCACGCGCACGCAGCGCACCAGCGTCTGCGCGGGTCCAGTGCCGAACAGGTCGCGGACCGGCTGCGGTGGCAGCACGCGTTCCCAGCCGAGCAGGCGGACCTGGGTATTGCCGGCCAGCGTATCCAGGCTGTGCAGCAGTTCGCCCAAGGGTGTCTTCAATGGCATCGGGATGGTCGAGCTGCGCGCGCCGCCGCCAACCACGCGGGTACCACGGCCACGCTGGCGCACCAGCAGCCCGTCGCTGGCCAGCAACTGCAGTGCCTGGCGTACGGTGACGCGCGAGATGCGCAGGCGCCGGGCCAGTTCCTCTTCGCGAGGCAGTTGCTCGCCGTCGCCGATCTCGCCGCGCTCGATCAAACCGCGCAGGAAGCCCTGCAACTGGTGGTAGAGCGGCGCATGCACGTCGCGGCGGAGGATGCCTTCCAGGGATTGTGTTGTGAACGGGTCCATGGCGTGGGTCCGGCCGGCTCGCGATAATCTTAATGATATATCTATATAACTATATTTGGGGCCGACTGCAATCGGCTCGCGGGGCTATATCCGCCGCCCGGTCTGTGCCATTCTTTGTCCGGACATTAGTCCAGTGCCATGCGTTCCCCGTTCACCCTTTCGCAGCAGGTGTACCGATGAAACGTTTCTACCCGTGGCTGATCTGCATCGTGGCCATGCTGATGTTGGCGATCTCCAATGGCATGACCATGACCGGCATCACCGCCTTCGATCCGTCGCTGCTGGACGAGTTCGGCTGGAGCCGTGGCCAGCTCAAGTTCCGCGACATGTTCAACCTGTTGCTGGCGGCGCTGATGTCACCCTTTGTCGGCGCCTTGATCGACCGCGTCGGTGTACGCAGTCTGGCCCTGTTCGGCAGCCTGCTGCTGGCAGTGCTGTACGCCGCCTACTCACAGGTGCACTCCATCACCCACGTGTACCTGATCCATGTCGGCTTTGCCGCGGTAGTGGTCAGCAGTGGCCTGTGCGTGGCGGTGATCATGGTGTCGCAATGGTTCCAGACGCGGCGCGGTACGGCGCTGGGAATTGCGCTGGTGGGGAGCAGCCTGGGCGGAATGCTGGTGCCCAAGATCATCATCGGCTTGCTGCCGGAGCATGGTTGGCGCGGCAGTTTCCTGCTGATGGCGGTGATACCCGTGGCCCTGTTCGTGCTCTGCCTGGCGTTGGTCCGCTCGCCCGGTGGCAGCGGCCTGCGCCCCTGGGGAGATGGCCAGGCAAGCGACAACAGCACGCCGGGCCGTGCCAGCAGCTTGCCGGACCTGGGGTACCGGCAGGCACTGCGTACCCGCACGTTCTGGGCATTGGCCGTGGTGGCGGTGACCACGTTCTGGGGAATCATGTCGCTGTCCTCGCACCTGATCCTCAACATGAAGGACCTGGGCTTCAGCGGCGAGCAGGCCGGAGATGGCATGTTCCTGCTGTTCGGCCTGGGCATGGTCGGCAAGTTCCTGTTTGGCTTCCTCGCCGACATGACGACCTCGAAGAAAGTATTCGTCTGCAACGTTGCGCTGATGGCGCTGGGCTCGATGATCATCGCCCTGCAGCAGCGCGAGCTGCTGTGGAGTGGTCTGATCGTGATGGGCCTGGGCTGGGGTGGCCTGTACGCGATCCTGCAGCTGCAGATCGTCGAGGCATTCGGGCTCAGCGCCGCTGGCAAGATCCTCGGCACGATCTCGTTGATGGACGCTACGTCTGCCGGGCTCGGCATCTGGTTGACCGCGGTGATGTTCGATCACTTCGGTAACTACCACGTTGCGTTCACGGTGATCGCGGTGCTGGTGGCGATTGGTCTGCTGGCCTCGTTCTTCGTGCGCGATGAGCGGCGGCTGGCGTTTGCAGGAGCAGCGGGCGAGGGTGCAAATGCGGATTCTCCCTTGGCGCGTGGAGTGGCTTGAGGGCTGAGCCATAACCGAAGGTGCCGGGATCTGTTGTGGGAGCGGCGTAAGCCGCGAAGCTGATGTTCCAGAGGCGCACGGCATACAGGCGGTCTGAAGATGTGCTTGCTTCGCGGCTTACGCCGCTCCCACAAAAGCAAGGCTGTGCGACGTCGTCAAAGCAAAGGCCCGCTTGCGCGGGCCTTTGTTGTTCACAGCATGCATTGCAACTCAGAATGGCTTGAGCTTGCCCAGCGCCATGATCACCAGAATGATCAACCAGATGCACAGCACCGGAATCTTCACTCTCGCCACCAGCTGCTTGAGTGACTGTTGCTCGGCATCGCTTGCGGTACCGGTCACCACCTTGCCAAACAACGGGCCAAACGGCCGCAGCTGGATGCGCACCAGCAGGCCCATGCTGATGATGCCGGCGAACAGGATGAGCTTGGCTCCCAACCAGCGGTTCTGCGCGATATAGCCACCGTCGCTGAGCGCATCGATGCCGGCCGCAACACAGCCGACCAACACCAGCAGGCGCAGGTAGAAATCAACGCGTGCGATGCGCAGGCCGCTGGCTGAATGCTCCTTGATGAAGGCCGCCCAGGCCAGGCCCAGCCACGCCAGCGTGCCCAGCCACACCAGCCACAACCAGCCATCCAGGGGCAGCAGGCCGGCCTTGGTGGCAATGGTCAGGCCGGTGCCCAGGGCCATGATCAGGCAGGTACGCGGGATCATGTCCAGCAGCATCATCGCCTTGGCCGAGAACAGCCGCACCGGCAGTGGTTGTGCAGGGTCGGCGATCTTGCCAGCGATGTAGAACACACCCAAGTCGCCGCCCAGCCAATAGCCGCCGATCAGAAGGTGCAGCAGCAACAGCAGTTGATAGTCCATCGTGGTCTCCAGAAGACATCACTCCCGGTTGGGAGCATCGTTATCCGCAAAAAAAACATCGCTCCCGGTTGGGAGCGATGGGCGCAGCAGGCAGTGACGGCTTACCAGAAGCGGTACTTGAACTCGACCCCGTAGGTGCGTGGCACGTTCGGGTAGATCACGCCGATGCCCAGCCCGGCGATATCAAAGCCACCGGTGGAATAGAACTTGTCGCCGAGGTTCTTGCCCCATGCCGCCACCGACCAGTTGGCATCGCGTGGCTCATAGGAGATGCGTGCGTTGTACTCGGTGTTGGCGCGGGTCATGATCAACCGTGAAGTATCCTGGTTCTGGTAGTACTCATCGGTGTGCCGCGCCTGCGCACTGAACACCAGGTCGGCATTGCCAAGCGGCTGCACGTAGGTGCCTGCCAGGGTCCACTGCATGTCCGGCGAGCTCTTCATCGAGCGGCCTCTGAAGTAGGCGGCATTGACCGCCGCATAGTCCTTGTACTCGCCGTCGATGGTGCCGATGCTGGCGTCCACGCGCAGCTTGCTGGTCAGCTGCGCCTGCGCTTCGACTTCAATGCCCTGGATCAGTGCGCCGGTGGCGTTGGTCATCACGAACACGCCGTCCGAGTTGACCGCGGTCAACTGGATGCCATCGTAATCCAGCCGGTAGTAATCGGCGTTCAAACGCAGGCGGTTGTCCCACAGCGTGGATTTCACGCCAACTTCGTAAGCACGCAGCGTCTCCGCGTCGACGGGTGTCACCGTGGCATAGGTGGTGCCGCGGCCGTTGAAACCGCCACTCTTGAAGCCGGTGGTGACGCTGGCGTAGCCCATCACGTTGTCGCTGAAGTCATAGGAGAGCAGCACTTTCCAGTCAGGCCGGTTCCAGCTCTTCTCCAGCGCCTTGCTGTAGTTGGGATCGCCGTTGGCCTTCACCGAGCGCACCGAAAAGTCCTTGTTCTCGTAGCTGTAGCGCCCGCCAAGGGTCAAGGTCAGCTTGTCGTTGAACTTGTAGTCGCCCTGCGCATACAGCGCATAGGCCGAGGTGTCCTGCTCGACGAAGTTGGTACCGCCACGGGTGAAGATGTCGTTGCGGGTCGGCTGGTTGTTGTGTTCCCAGAACGCGAACACACCGGCCACCCAGCTGAAGGGACCGTCCAGCTGCGAGGTGAACTGTGCTTCATAGCCCTTCTGGTTCTGCTTCTGGTCCTGTTCCAGGTGGTAGCGCATCTGGCTGGTGCCATCGACGTCCATGTAGAAATGGTGCTCGAGGGTGCGGTAGTGCGCGATGCTGCGCCAGGAGAATGCGCCGAAGTCGGTTTCGTTGGTCAGCGCAATGCCGAACTGATCCAGATCGTTGAGGCCGCGCGTGTCAGTTTCGGTCTTGTAGTAGCTGCCCAGCTTTGGTGAGACCGTGTCGGTCGTGGTGTCCAGCGCAACCGGCGTGCCCCAGGCCGGGGTGGAACGTTCGCGCAGACGATCGATGCTCAGCGTCGCGTAGGACGACTCGCCCCAGGTGCTGGCGAAGGCCAGGCGCCCTGCCAGCACGTCCTGGTCATTGACCCAGCGGTTGTTGGTGATGTCATGCATGATGCCGTCGCGATTGCGGCTCAACACCGCCGCCGAGACGTCGAGCGTCTCGCCGATGCGGGTGGTGAACATCGCGCGGCCATCGAACCGGCCAAAGTTGCCGATGCTGCCATCGAAGCTCAGCTTCTCCTCACCGGTCGGCTTCTTCGAGATGTAGCGGATGGCGCCGCCGGTGGCGTTGCGGCCGTACAGCGTGCCCTGCGGGCCGCGCAGCACTTCGATGCGGTCCACGTCGTAGAGGTCGAACATCGCGCCGTTCTGGCGGGCGATGTAGACGTCGTCTATGTACAGCGCCACCGCCGGATCGTTGGTGAACATCGACTCATCGGCGCCGACACCGCGCATGATGATCTTGGCGCCGGAGCTGGTGCCGGTGTTCTGTTCGATGATGATGTTGGGCGTGGTGAACTTGATGTCGTCCACGCGCTTGATCTGCATGCGATCCAGCGCCGGGCCACTGATCACGCTCATGCTGAGCGGGGTCTTCTGGATCTGTTCTTCGCGACGCTGGGCGGTCACGCTGACCTGGTCAAGCTGCACAGCATCCTTGTCGGACGACTGGGCGTAGGCGTCGCCGCTGCCGATGGCCGTCATGATCGCAACTGTTAACGCACTCCGGTACAGAACATCTTTCATGACTCGCCTCGTAGCGTGATGAAGGAAAAGCTCGGTCGGGTGGGGGGAACGCAAGGACATATAGATATATCAATGCTTCCTAAGGAGTATTCCGTCATTTGTCCGGACAATCAACAGGACTATTGCAGGTTTTTTACGCCCGCTTCCGAACGCTGGAAATGATTGCATCTTATTGAAATAAATGAATTTTATAGAAATGAATGGGGAAGATTATTTGTCTTATAGGTGTGGTTGATAGGTCATTTCCCGTGTGTGCTGCAAATGCAGCACACACGGCAAACCGGCGCTTTGGCAGGCAGCTCAGTGCGCAGGCTTGATTGATTTATTGATATAACAATATTCATATCAGCCACCGTGATTACGCCCATGCAGACCGCAACGTCCGTCCGTCGCCAGTTCATCCGCATCGGTGATCGCACCGTGCATTACCGATATGCAGGGCAGGGGCCGGTGCTGCTGTTGCTGCATCAGTCGCCACAGAACTCGCGCATGTGGCTGCAGATGATCGGGCGCTTCGCCGATCGCTATACGGTGATCGCACCCGATACTCCGGGCTTTGGCTATTCCGATCCGTTGGCGGATGCTTCACCGGGCATCGATCGCTTCGCCGAAGCCACCCTGGAGTTTGCCGATGCGCTGGGTATCGAGCGCTTTGCTCTGTTCGGCATGCATACCGGCGGCTTGATCGGCATGCATCTGGCATGGATGGCGCCACAGCGCCTGCATTGCCTGATCATCGATGGCTACGCGTTGTTCAACGATGCCGAGCGCGCACGCTACAGCGACAAATACCTCCCGGTATTCCTGCCGACATGGGATGGCGCGCACCTGCGCTGGCTGTGGTCGCGCATGCGTGAGCAGCTGTACTTCTTCCCATGGTGCGACCCATCCGCCGAGTGCGCGATTGCACTGCAGCCGTATAGCGCGCAGGGCACGCACGAGGCGGCGATGGACATCCTCGATGTGGGCGACAACTACCGCAGCGGCTATGGCGCTGCGTTCCGCTACAGCGAACGCCAACGCGTTGGCGAGCTGCGTTGCCCGGCCTGGTTGGTCTACCGGCACGATGATGTGCTGCTGAGCCATCGGCAGCGCCTGCCGGTGTTGCCGGACAACGTGATCAGCGTGGAAGAGCCCGGCGGCGTGGAGGGCCTGCATGGGCGCATGGACACGATCCTGCAGCAATACGCCGTGCCGCCCGCCGTGCCCGTGGAATTGTCCGCACGTGAGCTGCAGGGCTGGACACGGCGTGTCATCGACACCGCGCTTGGCGAGGTGGCGGTGCGACTGCGACGCGGCACTGCAGATGCCGTGCTGCATATCCATGCGCCGGGACAGGCACCGTTGCCGGTGTCAGCGTTGCCGGAGGATGCACGTACCCAGATTGCCATCGAGCTGCCAGGCCACGCGGGCTCGGCCGAGATCAGCGCACCGTTGAGCGCGGGGACCATGCAGACGGCGTTGCGTGCGGTAATTGCTGATCTGGCGCCGGATCAGGCTATTGCATTGCACGCACAGGAAGGCGCGGCAGCGTATGTGCCCGCGCTGGCCGAATGGTTGGGCACGCGTTTGAGTGAGGTGGTGCTGCACAAGCCGTGGCTGCTGCGGGCTGGCGAGTGCGAGCGCCTGCTCGCACAGTTGCCGGATCCTGCCGTTCACGCCGCCGGCGGTCATATGGCGGAAGTCTGGCAGTGGGAGCGTGAGCGCCACCTGCTGTGGCCGTGGTTGGCGCCCAGCGCAGCCGCGCGCAGGTTGGTAGCGGGCCCGGAGACCGCACAGGTGCACGCAAACGTGGTCGAGCTGTTGCGGCTTGGTTCGCAGTTGCCGGTGCTGTTTGCCGGCGTTGCGGTGGCGGACATCGAGCGCGAACTACTGGCCTTGCAGGTGCCGATGACGCTGCATGCCGATCCCCAGGACGACTATCAGGGGCGCACCGCCGCGCTGACGGCACAGCTGGCAGCACGCTGAGCCGATACAGCGCAGCCGCTTCAGGGCGGCTGCGCTGTGCACGCATCAGGCCGGTTGCAGCAGCTCCAGCTGTTCACCATCCGGGCCGAGCAAGGTGGCGATGGCGCAATGCCCGAAGCCGGGCACATCGAGGACGTCACGTGCGATCAACTGCGCGCCCAGTTGCTGCAGCCGCTCCACATCGGCGTCCAGCGCATCACTGAGCAGTGTGGCCGAGAGGATGCCGATATTCGGCGGCACCGCGACATCGCGCAGCGGTGCATCGGGCAGGTGCTGCATGTCGAGATAGGCGAACATCTCCACACGGCCGGGCACGATGTGACCGTCCTTGATCAGGTTGACGTTGTGGATGCGCACCGGCCGGTCCGTGCCCAGCAGTGTCTGCAGCTCGGGGAAGTCGAGCACGCGGTCGAACAACACCTCAAAACCAAGCGCCTTGTAGAAGGCCACCGAACGCGCTACATCGCGGGTGGCCAGAGCAATGGTCTGCACCACGCTGACATCGGTATCCAGCGGACCACGCAGCTCGCCGCCGCGTTCGTAGGAGAACACGTCCAGGCGGATGCCATCGGGGTCATCATTGATTGAATCGCGTACCGCGACCTGCTCGCTGACTTCCCAATAGCTGGGCTCATGCGCGCTGCTGCCGCCGGCAGCCGTGATTGCCTGCATCGTTGCCAGCGCATCCGCGCAGCGGAAGTTGAGGGCGTAGTAGCCGCTGCCGTTGTAGAGGTTGTCGGCGTTCCACAGCCGCTGCCCGGGTGCGTCGAAGGCGACCAGTCGGATCCTCCCCAATCCCGAGTCGTCGGGCGCGATGACGGCGTACTCGCCACGCAGCGTGGCATCGAAACGCCATAGCGGCGCCAGTCCGGCGTGCAGCGCCCCGCGTGCCTGTACACGGTAACCAAGTGCGTTCTCATAGAAGGCGCAGGCTCGCTGCAGATCGCTTACGCCAAGGGTGACTGCCTTCACTTCGGACAACATGCCGGACTCCTGGATCAGGAACGTGGAAAGGTCATACCTGTTCCGATCCTGCAATATGTCCGGACAAATTGTCCAGTGGAGCTGGTCTGGTTGGGGGCAGGTGTCGTGCCGAGCCATGCTCGGCAGGGGGCATTACCGGTAAGGCTTCAGATGTAGTGCCGAGCCATGCTCGGCAGGGGCCATTACCGGTAAAGCTCCAGCCGAACATGGCTCGGCACTACAGGGCATCACCGGGAAAGCCTCAGCCGGGCATGGCCCGGCCGCCTTCAATCATGCCCGCCGGCATCCACATCCAGGGTCATCTGGTAGGTGAACTGGTCCGGCCGGTACAGCACGCTGAGCAGGTCCACCATGTTGCCGTCACCGTCATAGGAGCGGCGCTCCAAGGCCAACAGCGCGGTACCCGGCTCGACCTTCAGGTGCAGGGCGGCAATCGCATCGGCGTTGACGGCAGACAGCACCTGCTCCACCTGCTTGATCTGTATACCAGCCGATTGGAACAGCTTCAGCCGTGAGCTGTTGGACAGCTTGGCTTCGCTGAAATCGGGGTGATCGGTATTGGTCCAGCTGTTGTAGTAGCCAAACGGGGTATCGCCACGCAGGCGCAGACGGATCGCATGTGCCAGCAGGTCGCGCGGGCCGGTATCGAACAATGCACGGATCGGCTCCGGTGGCACCGCACGGCGGAACTGCAGCAATTGCACCTTGGTGTGCTCGGCCAGCACTTCCAGGCTTTCCAGCAGCCCGGTCAGCGGACTGTGCATCGGCTTGGGCCGCGAGCGATGGATGACGTGGGTACCCTTGCCGCGGCGGCGTTCGACCAGGCCCTCGGCAGCCAGTTCATCCAGCGCCCGTTTGGCGGTGATGCGGGACACACCAAAGCCATCGGCCAGGTCGAACTCGGTGGGGATGCGGGCGCCGCGCGGGATCTCGCCATTGAGGATGCGGTCGCGCAGCAGGCTGAACATCTGGTGGTAAAGCGGCGTCGGCAAGTCGTTGCGCAACAGCTTGTGCGCGTTGGCACTCAATAGTGTGGCCAGTGTGTCTTGGGACATCTCGCTTCACCCTCCTTTGGCTTAATGCTATAACGATAGAACAAATAGGATAGGCCATGGTCACTGAAGAAACCGTGATTTGCTGGAGCCGTGACGGCGCGCTCGCCCGCATCGGCATCCACCGCCCCGACAAGCGCAACGCCCTGGCCACCCGCCACTGGGCGGCGATCGAGGCCGCACTGGACGAAATTGCCGCCAGTGATGCCCAGATCGTGGTGGTGTCCGGCGTCCCGGGGGCGTTCAGTGCCGGCGCCGATATCGACGAACTCGGCCAGCTGCTCACCGCTCCGGCCGCCTTTGCCGCCAACAACGCCCAGGTCCAACGCACCCAGCTCAAACTCCAACGCTTGCCGCAGACCACGCTGGCCGTCATCGACGGCGCCTGCGTGGGCGGCGGCCTTGGCCTGGCCCTGGCCTGTGACCTGCGCCTGGCCAGTACCCGCAGCCGGTTCGCTATCACCCCAGCCAAGCTCGGTTTAGTTTACAGCGCCGATGACAGTCGCCGGTTGCTCAACACCGTCGGCATGGCCCGTACCCGGGAAATGCTGTTGACCGGACGTCTGCTCGACGCCGCCACCGCACTGGATTGGGGGTTGGTCAACCAGTTGGCGGGCGAGGATGGCATCGAGGCGCTGGAGCAGGGGCAGGTGCAGCAGCTGCTGGCCACCTCCGGCCAGGCCCGTCGCGCGATCAAGACCGTGCTTGGCCACCTCGGTGGCGATGCTTGCTTCAGCCTCGCCCAGGCCAACGCCGCCTTCAACGACGCCTTCAGCAGCAGCGACTTTGTCGAAGGCGCTGCTGCCTTCCTGGAAAAGCGCGCCCCACGCTTCATGTGAGCTCCCCAAAAGAGCTTTCCAGCACAGCCCTCCAATCGAGCCTGCCATGACCGCCTACCTGATCATCGAAGCGCACATCACCGATCCGCAGGGTTTCGGTGCCTACGCCCGCGCAACGCCAGATGTCGCCGCGCGCTACGGCGGCCGTTACCTGGTGATGGGCGGTGTCCAGCAGAGCCTTGAAGGCGAACACGCGCCAGCCCGCACCGTGATCTCGCAGTGGCCAGACCGCGCGGCCGCACTGGCGTTCTGGCACAGCCCCGAATACGCCGCGATCAAGCCGCTGCGTGCTGGCACCGGCAGCTTCCGCGTGCTGCTGGCCGATGGCGCGCAGACGCAAACACTCAACGACACCGCTACCGAAGGTAAGGTTCCATGATCGATGCTTATCGCGCGCTGGCGCTGCAGACCACCTGCCGCGCCATCAATGCCTGCGCCACGCCGGAAGACGCCGCCGCCGCGGTTGCGGACAATATCGAGCGCGTAGGCCGGCAGATCCGCGCCTCCAAGGCCTTCATCGGCGCCGACCTGAAACTGGTGGTGCTGCCCGAATACTTCGCCACCAGCTATCCGCTGGGCGACACCATTCCCGGCTGGGCGGCCAAGGGCTGCTTCGCCATGGATGGCGCCGAATACGAACAACTGGGCCGTATCGCCCAGGACAATGGTGTCTATCTGTGCTCCAACGCCTATGAGCGCGACCCGAATTTCCCGGAGCTGTACTTCCAGTCGTCGGTGATCCTGGACGACAGCGGCAACCAGGTCCTGCGCTATCGCCGGCTGATCTCGCTGTATGCACCCAGCCCGCATGATGTCTGGGACAAGTACCTGGACGTGTACGGCATCGACGGCGTGTTTCCGGTTGCGCGCACGCCGCTCGGCCGCCTGTCCTGCATCGCATCGGAAGAAATCCTGTATCCGGAAATCGCGCGGGCGATGGGCCTGCGTGGTGCCGAGGTGTTCCTGCATTCCACCAGCGAAGTCGGCAGCCCGGAGCTGACCCCCAAGGACATCGCCAAGCGTGCCCGCGCGCTGGAAAACATGGCCTATGTGGTCTCGGCCAATACCGCGGGCATCAGTGGTGTGGATATTCCGCTGGGCAGTGCCGATGGCATGAGCAAGATCGTCGATGACCAGGGCAGGGTGTTGTCCGCCGCCGGTACCGGCGAGTCGATGGCCGCCTACGCTGATCTGGATATCGCCGGCCTGCGCTGCCGCCGCCTGCGTCCAGGCATGGGCAATTTCCTGTCGCGGCTGCCGCAGGCTGCGATCAATGCCGGCCTCGGCAGCACCGCCTTGAAGCCGAACGCACTGCTGGAGGGCGACAGCTTGAAGATTCCGCAGCGGGCCGACTTCGCTGCCCGCCAGAAAGCCACCCTTGATGCACTGCTGAGCGCTGGAGTACTGGGCAATGACTGACGCAAGCACGCTGCCGCTGCGCAATCCGCGCAGCGGCCTGTTCGATGGCGAACTGCCGATCACCTCCACTGTCGAGGTTGCTGCATTGGGTGCCAGCTTGCGCCAGGCTCAGCTGGATTGGGCCGAACACAGCATCGAGCAGCGCTGCGCGCGCTTGAACGCCTTGGCCGATGCGCTGGTCGCGCGCCGTGACGGTTTCCTCGACGCCTTGCTGGCCGATACCGGCCGCTGGCACGAATCGCAGATTGAAGTGGACGGCACGGTCGGCGCGATCCGCCGCTGGGCGCAGCAGGCGGCCGGGTGTCTGGCGGAAAAGCCCGCCCAGCAGGAGGCCATTCCCTTCATCCAGAGCCAGCAGACCTGGGTGCCGTATGCGGTGGTGGGGGTGATCAGCCCGTGGAATTTCCCGCTGATGCTGACCTTGATCGATGCGGTGCCGGCGCTTGCCGCGGGCTGCAGCATCCTCGCCAAACCCAGTGAAGTCACCTCGCGCTTCGTGCCGCTGCTGCGCGAAGCATTGGACGAAGCGGGCCTGGGCGCGGTGTTCAAGCTGGTCACCGGCGCCGGTGCCACCGGCCAGGCGGTGATCGATGCCAGCGACCAGATCTGTTTCACCGGCTCGGTCGCCACCGGTCGCAAGGTCGGCGAAGCCTGCGCTCGCCGTTTCATTCCGGCTTCGCTGGAACTCGGTGGCAAGGACCCGGCGCTGGTCTTGTCCGATGCCAATATCGCGCATGCCGCCCGCGCCTTGGCGTGGGGCAGCTTCGTCAATGGTGGCCAAAGCTGCATGTCGATCGAGCGGGTCTACGTGGAAGCGCCGGTGGCCGATGCCTTCATCGCCGCGCTGGTGAAAGAAGCGTCCGCATTGGAGCTGGCCTGGCCGGATCCGAAGCAGGGCCAGATCGGCCCGGTGATCGCCGCTTCGCAGGTGGAGCTGGTACGCGCGCAGCTTGCCGATGCCAAGGCCAAGGGCGCGCGTGCGCTGACCGGCGGCGAGCTGATCGACCATGGCGGTATCTGGTGCCCGCCGACGGTGCTGGTTGATGTCACTGACGAGATGGCGGTGGTCGCTGATGAAAGCTTCGCTAGTGTCCTGCCGGTGATGGTGGTGGCCGATGAAGCCGAAGCCATCGCGCGTGCCAATGCCACCGAGTTCGGCCTGTCGGCGGCGGTGTTCACGCAAAGCCCCGAGCGTGCGCAGCGTGTGGCGCGCCAGCTGCAGGCCGGCGGCATTTCGATCAACGACGCCTGCTTGACCGGCATGGTGCAGACCGCCGAGAAGCAGAGCTTCAAACTCTCCGGCATGGGCGGCTCACGCATGGGCACGGCATCGATCCGGCGATTCGTGCGCGCACGCGCGCTGCTGATCAACACAGGTACGGCATCACCCTGGTGGTTCGCGCCTGCCTGAGGATCTGCCTCAGCACACCAGTACGAACTGGCCCAGGAAAATACCGAAGCCCAGCATCCACATCGCCAGCATCGCTGGAACCCCGGCGATGCGCAGCAGCCAGCGCGGCTGCGGCCGCGCATTGCGTGTCGCGCGGAAGATCAACAGCAGCAACACAATGCCGCCGCCAACGAACAGCGCGAAGATCGACCAGCCCAGCAGCCAGAATTCGGTGGATTTGGTGGATTCCTGCGGGCACTGGGCCATTGCCAGCGCGGCCGGTGACACCATGGAAAGGGTGACGATGGATAACAACCGGGCCAGTCCCGGCGAAGCAACAGGCATGTGGAGGATTCCCCCCTGAGGGATGCGTCAACGGTGATCCTGCCACATCTTACGCTCAGAGCCCCAATACGCCGGGGTTCATGCGCCGCTGCGGATCCAGCAACCGCTTGATGTCGCGCAGCAGGGCGGCAGGCGGATCCTCCAGTTCCGACAGGAACGGATAGGTACGCCCAATCTGATTGGAAGCGCCACCCATCCGTGCGAACAGGGCGCAGGTCAGCTGCCGCAGCTGCTCGACCAGCACCCGCGCATCGGGATTGTCCGGCCCTTGCGTAAAGGCCTGCAGCAGCGCTGGCTGCAGCGTGGCTTCGTGCAGCGGCTGCCAGTTGTCCTGCCAATGAAACACAGCCTCGAAGCTGAAGCTGTAGTTGCATAACGCCGAGCACAGATACGTAACGCGCACGCCACAGTGTTCGATCTCGGCAGCGTGCGCGGCGATCAGCTGTTGATGGGCGCGGATCAGTGCTGGCGCGCGTGAGTGCGCCACCTTGACGTTCAATGCCGCCCAACGGCTGCCGTTGGCGCCCAGCACCGCGTTGAGCCCGGGGAAGGGATCGGCGCGGGCGATACGTGGCACGGTTGCGGCGATCCCGCTGCCGCCGTGTTGCTGGGCCAGCGCCCGCGCAGTTGCCAGGTCATGTTCAACCGCCGCCGGACTATTGCCCGCGGCAACCAGATGCAGGCTGAAGGCATCGGCGGGAACGACCCGGCGCCCGGCCCTGGCCATGCCGAGCAAGGCACTGCACTTGCTGGCAACGCCCGGGGTGCTATCGAGCACCTGCCGCAGCGCCCGCAGCGCGCCAGCCACGCTGCGGGCGCGCTCGACATTCGCCGCCACCGCACCGGCATCCAGCACATAGGCTTCCTCGGCCAGGCCCGCGCGGGCAACGGCTGACAATGCACGCGCGGCGGATTCGAAATCGGTGAACGCGAAGGAGGCGTAACCGTTGTGTGCAGGCAGCGGAATCAAGCGGAACGCAGCACGGGTCTTGATGCCGAAAGCGCCGCCGTCATGCATGAACAGGCCGGTGGTGTCCGGGCCGAAGTTGCGGAACACCGGTTCGGGCGCTGCCTTCAGCGCCCACTGCCCGGTGCGCAACACGTCGCCATCGGCGGTGATGACTTCAACGCCGAGTACATTGTCGGCGGCCGATCCATAGCGCGCGCTGCCGAAGAACAAGGCACCGTGACTGAGTCCGCCGCCAATGCTGGCGCCTGCACCTGAGAACGTACCGAAGTACGGCACGCGCAGGCCCAGTGGGGTGAGCGCGTCATGGAGTTGCTTCCAGGTCACCCCTGCCTGCGCCACCACGTACATGTCCTCGGCGCTGATATGTTCGATCTGGTTCAGCGCGGACAGATCCACCAGCACGCTGCCACTGCTTTCACACAGGTAACCGCCGGTATAGCTCAGGCCGCCGCCACGCGGGATGACCGATAGCCCCGCAGTGGTGATGCGTGCAACCGCCTGCGCCAGGCAAGCACTGTCGCGCGTGCGGATGACCGCCAGCGGCGGCGGCCCGCTGCTGTACAGGTCGCCGGCCATCAACTGCAAGGTGTCGCCATCGCACAGGACCGCGTCCTCACCCAGCAACCCGCGCAGATCTGCCAGCAACACGTTGTGATGGTTCATTGTCATGTTGGCTTGAACACGCTGACGAACACGATTGCGGCAATGAACAGCCACAGCATGCACAGCACTGAAGTCGCCTTGACATAGGTGCGACGGATGATGGTGTTGCTGGCATCGCTGGGGCCTTCCTGCGCCATCACCTTCCAGGTGCGGAAGTGCGCGATCAGCGCGAGCCGTATGCCGACGCCGGATGCCATCACCCCGGCGTACAACGCCAGCTTCCAGCGCAGCCATGCGGGCATGTCCCAGCCGCCGCCGAGCAGGCCAGTAGCCAGGCACAGCAGCAGCGCCATGAACAGGTAACGGGAGCCGCGGTCGATCGCCGCCAGGCGTGCACCCAGGCGGGTATGCCGTAGCTGGTGCACGGCTTCGACGAAGATCAACCACAGCACGCACAGCACAGCGGCGATGGCGGCGGTGGTGTAAGCACCGGGTATCAAGCCATACAGCGCGGCCAGCGAGAATCCCAACCCTGCCTGCAACACCAGTGCGTAGCGCACGTGCTGGTCCACGTGCATCACATGCTCCATCAACCGGCTGCGCTCAACGAAGGGAATGTTGCTGCCATTGCAGACGTAGCGGTAGGTACTGTTGATCACCAGTTCCGAGCCCAGCCAGTAGCCAAGCACGGCGATGTGCGCAACCAGCAGGATCTGCAGCAGCACTTCAGTGCTCCTGCACGTGATAGCTGCTCAGCTCGTAGGCGGTCTGCATGTAGCCGGTGACGCTGGCGCGCAGTAGGGTGTAGTGCTCATCGGCGCTTACCCACAGATCGTAGTCAGGGTGCTCTTCCGGCATGCCGACATCGAGGATGCGGAAATGCCGTGCCTTGAAGCGGCCGGCGATGACATCGATCTCTTCCTCACCGATATATTCAATGGCCAGTTGTACCGGGTAGATCATTGGGCCGGTGGCGCCACGATGATCCGGCGAGGACAGCAGCATGAAGAAGCGCTGCTTGCCAGGCCCCTGCGCCAGGTCGTAGAGCGACATCGCGTAGGCATCGTTGATGATGGCGTGGTTGCCGAAGGCCCGTAGCGGCGACTGCAGCGGGAAGCGCTGGCAGATGCGCCCCTCCACCGTAGTCGAGGATTCGCACTGGGCCTCGCCGGCGTTGAAGGTGAACCACCCCGAGCCGCGGAACTGGCCGCCAACGGCGATGCGCACGAAGCATTCCTGCGGCATGTTGCTGGAATCCACGCGCAGGTTGACGTCGCGCACAACGGCGGGCGCATCGTCGATCTCGCAATGCGCGGCCAGCACGCGCGAGCCGTCGCGGTGCACGTCCAGGCGGAAGCTTTCGCGGCCGCGTTCGGCGCCCTGCCGGTGGCTCTGGTTGCTGGTGTACTGGATGCTGCCGGTGATGGAACGGGCGATGCCGGTCATGCCGTGGTCTCCTTGGGAAGCGGTTCAATCTGCAGGATGCTCACCGGCACGTGGTCCGGGTCGTAGACGATCATTTCGCGGTACAAACCGGCCGGCGAGCGGGCGCCAGCGGTCCGCTTGGGATAGGCGAGTGGCGGCGTCAGGAAGCGGTACCCGGCTGCGCCCAGCGCGCAATGCAGCGCATCGAAGCAATCGGTGGACAGCACCAGCGCTGCCTGTCCGTGGGCCGGTTTGCCCAGCGGCGGTGCAAGCGAGTTCAGCGCGGTCTGGCTGATCTCGAACAGGCCGACGATGACCGCTGCTTCCGTTTCGGCCGCGAGCATTGCGATGCGGATGCGGCAGGCGGGCAGCTGTAGCAGTCCACCTGCCATCGGCCCTTCCAGGGCCTTTTCCTCGACCACTACCAAGCCCAATGTGTCGCGGTAGAACCGCAGTGAGGCTTCCAGGTCGCGGCAGAACAGGGTGAAGCGCTCGAACTGAAGGTGCATGTCACTCCTCGTTGCTGCGCAGGGGTGCCATCGGCGGTGGTTCTGTGGCCGTGCTGGCAGGAACGACGTCAGGGGGCCGACAGATACTCGATCAGCGCTTGCCGGCGCGCCGCATCGGGTACAGCGATGACCATGCGTGTACCTGGCACCCGCTTCGTCGGTGCTGCCAGATAGGCATCCAGTTGTGCGGCGTCCCAGGTGATGTCGCTGGCGCGCAGGGCGGGTGAGTAATCGAAGCCGGGATTGCTGCCGGCCTTGCGCCCGAGCAGGTCGTGCAGATTCGGCCCCATCCTTTGCGGTGCGCCGGCATCGCGGCTGTGGCAGGTCGCGCACATCGCGAATGCCTGTTCGCCGCTGATTGCGGTAGTGGTCGCGGCGGGCGCTGCCTGGGCTTCGGCCGCGACCGGAGGTGCAGCAGGCGCACTGGCGGCGCCCGGCTCGCGTTGTTTGCTGCAGCCAATGACGAGCAATGAGGCGACGATGATCAACATGGAGCGCATGGCGGGACCTTGCAGGAAACCAGAAGGGCGGGAGTACAGCGGACAGCTGGAAGGAGGCGGCGTCGGCTGGGCAGTTGTGGCCCGTTTGCCGTCCATGCAACGGGCGTGTGTTTGTCCGGACAAATAAATATCAGAATGCCGGCGCGAAGAAAAGCTGCAAGGTTGCATGGCCTGCGCCTGCCCGGATTCGCGGTTGTCGAATCTCCCCCGAATGCGCTCTTCTAGTCGAAGAGGAAATGACATAGGCTCCCATTCAGGAATAAGACCGTTGGGGAACGCGTCATGGGAAAAGCAGGGAAAGCGATGTTCCGATCCATGTTGCTGTTGGCTTGCCTGGCATGGCCGGCAGCCGCACAACAGGTGCCGGTGGAGGTGTTTGCCAAGGCCAGTCCGTTCTCGATGCCGACGCTGTCGCCGAGTGGCGAATACCTGGCAATGGGCACCGACTTCGGTGAAGGCAACCACGCGGTGCAGATACTGCGCCTGAGCGACATGCAGCGCACCGCGGTGCTGCGCCTGCCGCGCTTTGAAAGCCCGTACCAGATCATCTGGGTAAGCGACAAACGGCTGGTAGTCGCCAAGGGGAGAAAATACGGTTCGCTTGAAAAGCCGCTACCGATGGGCGAGATCGTCGCCAGCGATTTCGATGGACAGAATCAGCGCTATATCTACGGCTACGAGCAGCAGAATGCCGCCGCGGGCCTGGACCGTGGCTTCGGTTTCATCGAGGGCGTGGCCCAGGGCAATGATGACCGCTTCTACATGCGTCAGCTCAAGCGCAACCCCACCAACTCGATGTTGTACCTGGTGGATGCGGGACCACGTCCCAACTTCAAGTTGATTGCCAGCATCAATGTGCCGAGCCTGGAGTTCGTGATCGACCGCAATGGCGTAGCGCGCTACGCATGGGGGCGCGACGATGACGACAACTACCTGCTGTACGCCTCCGAGGACGGGCAGCGCTGGCAGCCGGTCCCACAGGAAAAAGTCGGGGGCGTCTGGACGCCCTATGCGTTCTCGGCCGACAACCAGCGCGTGTATGGGCGCTTCAGTCGCAACGACGGGCCGGTATCACTGGTATCCAGCACTACAGACGGCAGTGACCGGGACACCCTGCTCGCGGATGGCTTCAGCAATGTCGGTTTGTCGCAATGGACGCGTGATCCGGCGGTACCGTTTGCTGCCTCGCCGGTGACGGGGCGTCCACAGTTGCAGTACTTCGACCCGGGCAAGCCGGAGGCGGAACTGCACAAGGCCTTGGCGGACCTGCTACCGGCACAGCACGTGACCTTCGACGACGTGAGTCGCGATGGCCAGACGGTCCTGGTGCACCTGGCCAGCGACCGTGATCCCGGCAGTTGGTACGTATTCCGGCGTGCGACCAACAAGCTGGAGAAGGTGTTGTCGCCCCGCGAGGGAATCGATCCAGCGCTGATGGCCGAGCGCCGCCCAGTGCGTTTCAAGGCCGGTGATGGAACGGAACTGGAGGCGATACTGACCATTCCGCGCAACAACGAAGGCCGAAAGCTGCCAACCGTGTTGTTGCCGCACGGTGGTCCGCACGGGGTAAGTGACGATTGGTTCTACGACAACGACGCGCAGTTCCTCGCGAATCGCGGCTATCTGGTGGTGCAGGTCAATTACCGCGGCAGTGGTGGCCGCGGCCACGCATTCGAAGAGCTCGGTTACCTGCAGTGGGGAACGCGCATCCAACAGGACGTACTGGATGGCTTGAACCATGCGGCTTCGCTTGGCCTTGCCGATACCTCGCGTGTATGCAGCTACGGTGCAAGCTTCGGCGCGTACTCGGCGATGATGCTGGCCGCGCGGCAGCCGGAGTTGATCCGCTGTGCGGTGGGTCTGGCCGGTGTCTATGATTTGAAGATGATGTACAAGAAGGGCGACATCAAGGACAACGCCTTTGGCCGGAACTACCTGACGCGCGTCATCGGACGCAACGACGAGGAGTTGGCGGCCAATTCGCCGACCTCGCTTGCGTCCAGCATCAAGGCGCCGGTGTTCCTCGCCCACGGTGAGCGTGACGAGCGCACGCCGATTGCACAGGCCAATGCGATGCGTGCAGCGCTGGTCTCCGCCGGCAAGCCGCCCGAGTGGATGGCGGTGGCGGGCGAAGGCCATGGCTTCTACAACGACGACAACAGCGCGGCGTTCTATCGTGCGCTGGAAGCGTTCCTGGCGAAGAATATCGGCCAGTAAGCCTGCACCGGCGCCGGTCGCGCGCGCGGAAAGCCGCACATCACCCCGCCCCTGGTGGCGGGGTGTATGGTGTCCGGGTCGATGAATCGCCCGGACAGGAGCACATAACCATGATCCCGCAAGCGCATTTCGATCTCGCTGGCAAAGTGGCCATCGTCACCGGTGGTGGCAACGGTATTGGTCGCGCCAGTTCCCTGATGTTGGCGGCGTACGGCGCGGCCGTCGCCATCGCCGACCTGAAGCTTGCTGCTGCAGAAAAGGTGGCAGCGGAGATTGTCGCGGCCGGCGGCAAGGCCTTGGCCCTGGAGTGCAACGTGCTCAAGGACGAGGACCTGGTTCGCGTGGTCGAGCGCACGGCGGCTGAACTTGGCGGCATCCACATTCTGGTCAACAACGCCGGTGGCGGTGGTGCCGGTCGCGAGAGCCCGTTCGAGATCAGCGTGGAGCAGTTCGAGCGGCCGTTCCAGATCAATGTATTCAGTGCGTGGCGGCTGTCGCAGCTGTGTGCGCCGCACATGAAGCAAGCGGGCTATGGCTCGATCATCAACATGTCGTCGATGAGCTCGATCAACAGGAGCCCGGCGATCAGTGCCTATGCTGCGTCAAAAGCGGCGATCAATCATATGACCGCGAACCTCGCGCATGACTATGGCCCGGCCGGGATCCGGGTCAATGCGGTGGGGCCGGGTGCGGTGCGCACGGATGCCTTGGCGACGGTGCTGACGCCGGAGATCGAGGAGCGCATGTTGTCGCATACGCCGATCAAACGCCTGGGTGAAGCCGACGACATTGCCGGGGCGGTGCTGTACTTCGCCGCGCCGATCTCCAACTGGGTCAGCGGCCAGACCTTGTTCGTCAACGGTGGCGGCGTACAGACGCTGGATTGATGCGCTGCTTATTCCGGTAGCGTGGACAGGAACTCGATCACGGCCTGGCGACGCGCCGGGTCGGAGGTGGCATTGACCATCTTGCTGCCGGGTACCTGTTTGGTCGGTGACTTGATGAAGGCATCCAGGGTCTGTGCATCCCAGGTGATGTTGCTGGCCTTCATTGCTTCGGAGTAGTTGTAGCCAGGTGCGGTGCCGGCCTTGCGGCCAATCACGCCATGCAGATTGGGGCCAACGCGGTGGCCGAGGTTGGCGCGGGTGTCGTGGCAACCAGCACAGATGGCGAATGCGCGTTCGAGTTCGCGTTGGTGTGGATCGGCATTGGCCGAGTGGTTGAAGGCATCGCGCTGGCCGCAGGCGCTGAGCGTCAGGCAGGCGAGGGCGATCAGTGGCAGGCGGGACATTGCTTTCTCATTGCGCTGGCGGTTGTGACTATGCGGCGCTGGCAATGATGGCCGGTGCTGGGAGGGGAAGCAAAGGGGTTGATGTGGCTTGAGGTTTTGAAAGGGGCTTGGAGTAGAGATCGCAGCAGAAGCAGAAGCAGAAGCAGAAGCTCCCCTCATCCGCCCGTTGGGCACCTGCATTCGGCACATCCATGTGCCTCACCCTTGGGGCGGCTTCGCCGTGTAACCCGGCAATCCTGCCGGGTTGTCGTCCCGCAAGCGGGAGAAGGGAGACTTCATGCTTTCTTTCGTCGGGTGGAAAGGCCGAAGCAAAGCCAAAGCCGAAGCAAAGGCAAAGACCAAATGCAAAAGCCAAATGCAAAAGCAGAAAGCCAAAGCAGAAAGCTAAAGCAGAAAGCTAAAGCAGAAAGCAATTTATCTGCCCGTTGTGCTTTTCGCGTTCAGGCGCCGAAATGCTTCAAAGCGTCGATTGAACTGAGAGTGTTCGGCTGCGGAAAAAATTCGCGCAGTACGCCGAAGTCAGTAATGCCGGCCCAAGCAACCTCGCGCCGAAGCAGCCCCTCTCCCGCGTGCGGGAGAGGGGTAGGGGTGAGGGCGGCTTTTAAGCTCTTAGCATTTCAAGCTTTCAAGCTTTCAAGCTTCAAGCTTCAAGCTTCAAAACCCTGAACCCCAATCATCACTTCTTCGCAGCAAACGTCTTGTCCAGACTCTGCTCAAAGGTGTGATACCCGATCCGCTCATACAGTTCCTCGCGGGTCTGCATGGTGTCCACCACATTGCGCTGGTGGCCATCGCGACGGATCGCGGTATACACGTTCTCCGCTGCCTTGTTCATCGCGCGGAACGCCGACAGCGGATAGATGCACATCGCCACACCCACCGAACCCAGCTCCTCGGTGGAGAACAAAGGCGTCTGCCCGAACTCGGTAAGGTTGGCCAGCACCGGCACCTTCACCGCATCAACAAAGCGCTTGTACGTCTCAAGGTCATACGAGGCTTCGGCAAAGATGCCATCGGCACCGGCCTCGACACAGGCCAGCGAGCGTTCAATTGCCGCGTCCACGCCTTCCATCTGGATCGCATCGGTACGCGCGATCAGGAAGAAATCCGGATCGGTCTTGGCATCGGCCGCGGCCTTGACCCGGTCCACCATCTCGCCCAGCGACACGATTTCCTTGTTGGGGCGATGGCCGCAACGCTTGGCGCCCACCTGGTCTTCGATATGGCAGGCCGCCGCACCGGCCTTGATCAGTGACTTCACCGTGCGCGCGATGTTGAACGCGCTCGGACCAAAGCCGGTGTCGATGTCCGACAGCAGTGGCAGGTCACAGACGTCGGTGATACGGCGGATGTCGGTGAGCACGTCGTCCATGGTGTTGATGCCCAGGTCCGGCAGGCCCAGCGAGCCGGCGGCGACGCCGCCACCGGACAGGTAGACCGCACGGAAGCCCGCCCGCTTGGCCAGCAACGCATGGTTGGCGTTGATCGCACCGGGGATCTGCAACGGGCTTTCCTGTGTGAGCGCCGCGCGGAAGCGGGCGCCTGGACTGACAATGCTCATCAAAACTCCTGTGGGTTGATGGCGACGTTTACATCGCCGGATAGTTTGGTCCGCCACCACCCTGCGGGGTCACCCACACGATGTTCTGGGTCGGGTCCTTGATGTCGCAGGTCTTGCAGTGCACGCAGTTCTGCGCGTTGATCTGTAGGCGGGTATCGCTGCCTTCGCCGACGAACTCGTAGACGCCAGCCGGGCAGTAACGTGCTTCCGGACCGCCGTAGGTGGCCAGGTTGACCTTCACCGGCACGCTGGCGTCCTTCAAGGTCAGGTGGCTGGGCTGGTCTTCCTCGTGGTTGGTCGAGGACAGGAACACCGAGCTCAAACGATCAAACGTCAGCACGTTGTCCGGCTTGGGATAGTTGATCTTCGGCTGGTTGGCGGCCGGCTCCAGGCACTCGTGGTCGGCCTTGGTGCGGTGGATGGTCCACGGCGCATTGCGGATGCCCAGCTTGGGCAGCAGCCACTGTTCGATGCCGGTCATCAGCGTGGCCAGGGTGCGGCCCTTCTTGAACCACTGCTTGAAGTTCTTGGCCTGCATCAGCTCGGCCTTCAGCCAGCTGTTCTCGAAGGCTTCCGGATACGCCGTCAGCTCATCGCGCGAGCGACCGGCGACCAGCGCATCGAACGCGGCCTCGGCGGCCAGCATGCCGGTCTTGATCGCGGCGTGGCTGCCCTTGATGCGGCTGACGTTGAGGTAGCCGGCTTCGCAGCCGACCAGCGCGCCACCCGGGAACACGGTCTTGGGCAGCGACAGGATGCCGCCGGCGGTGATCGCACGTGCGCCGTAGGCAACGCGCTTGCCGCCTTCCAGGTGCTTGCGGATGGCCGGGTGGGTCTTGAAGCGCTGGAATTCCTCGAACGGGCTCAGCCACGGGTTCTTGTAGTCCAGGCCGACCACATAGCCGATCGAAACCTTGCCGCCTTCGGCGTGGTACAGGAAGGCGCCGCCGTAGGTGTCGTTGTCCAGCGGCCAGCCGGCGGCGTGCACCACCAGGCCCGGCTCATGCTTGGCCGGATCGATCTGCCACAGCTCCTTGATGCCCAGGCCATAGGCCTGCGGGTCCTTGCCGGCATCGAGCTTGAACCTGCTGATCAGCTGGCGGCCGAGGTGGCCACGCGAGCCTTCGGCGAAGATCGTGTACTTGGCATGCAGTTCCATGCCGCGCTCGTAGTTCGGACCCGGCGTGCCGTCCTTGTGGATGCCCATGTCACCGGTGGCCACGCCCATCACCGCGCCGTTCTCGTCGTACAGCACTTCGGCGGCGGCAAAGCCCGGGAAGATCGACACTTCCAGTGCCTCGGCCTGCTGCGCCAGCCAGCGGCTGACTTCGCCCAGGCTGATGATGTAGCTGCCATCGTTGTGGAAGCATTCCGGCAGCAGGGCGTGCGGGGTGCTCTTGGCGCCGGTTTCATTCAAGAACAGGAATTCGTCGCGGGTGACGGCCTGCCGCAGCGGCGCACCGCGTTCCTTCCAGTCCGGGAACAGCTCGTTGAGCGCGCGCGGGTCCATGACCGCGCCGGACAGGATGTGTGCGCCGGGCTCGGAGCCTTTCTCCAATACGCACACCGACAGTTCCTGGCCCTTCTCGACCGCCAACTGGCGCAGGCGGATGGCGGTGGCCAGACCGGCAGGGCCGGCGCCGACGATGACGACGTCAAATTCCATCGCTTCGCGCGGCGGCAGGGCGGTGTTGGCTTCAGTGTTCATGCAAGGGCTCTTGGGTAAAGGCCGGCGCGTTTTCTGGCGACGACGGTTGCCTGGAACCGCCGCCTCAACGTGAGGCGGCGATGATCTGCGAAGGCGCAGCGTTCCAGATCAGCCCTGCGTTGTCTGCCAGATGGGCGAACACGCGTTCCAGGTGCTTGATGCGGTGCGGCTGGCCCATCACCCACGGATGGATGTTGAGCGCGAGCAGGCGACCCTGTCCGCTGCGCTGCGCTTCCTCCAGCAGGAAATCGCAGGCATCGACCATCTGGTCCGCATACTCGGCCTCGGCATGCAGATTTTCGCCGACGATGAAGCGATCTTCCAATTCCAGTGACAACGGCAGTGCGGTGAGGGGGCCGTTGGCGGTCTGGAAGGGGTAGGGCAGCTCGTCGTTGATCCAGTCACCAAACCACTGCAAACCGGCCTGTTGCAACAGTTCCGGGGTGTTCTCGGACTGCGAGCGGGCCGGTGACAACCAGCCCTGGATGGGGGCGTTCGAATACGGGGCCAGCGCGGCCAAACTGCGCTGGATGTATTCAGCTTCGCGCGCCGGGTCCAGCCCGCCGTGGTGCACGCTGTCCATGTTCCAGCCGTGCGCGACCAGCTCGGCGCTGCGCGCCTTCAACCTGCGCAGCAGGGCGGGGTAGCGTTCGGCCAGTTCGCCGTTGACCGCAGTGCTGGCGCGCAGACCGTACTTTTCCAGCGCATCCAGTACGCGGAACACGCCGACCCGGTTGCCGTAATCGCGCAGCGTGTAATGGCGCAGGTCTGGATAGGGCATGACCATCGCACCGTGCGGTTTGAAGCCCTCGCCCTTGGGGTTGAGCGGGAAGTGCTCCAGGCTCAGGTTGATCCACAGCGCCAGTGGCTTGTCGTCGGGCCAGCGCACGGCCGGGCGCTCGGCCAGCATCGACCAGCTGTAGCGCGCATGGTCCATGCCATGGCGCAGCTGCGGGTACTCCAGGAAGCTGCGATCCAGGCTCATGCCGCGTCCTCCGCATTGATCGCCGCCATCGAGGCCAGCGCATCGTCGTAATGCTTGTCCAGATAGTGCTGGGCGATCTCGCGGCCGGTGGCCTTCCACACCTTGTCGTGGCTGCAGATGTAGTCCATCGCATCGTGGAAAGCGGCCAGGCGGTGCGGATGGCTGACCTGGTAGGCGTGCAGCGGCACGCACATCACCGTGCCGGAGTTTTCGCCTTCGGCGTACAGGCGGTCGAAGGCGTCCTTGATCATCTGCCCGTAACGGCGCGGCTCGATCTTGTTGGTGACGTAGACGATGGTGTCGTTGAGCTCCAGCGAGTACGGCACCGACACGAAGCGCTTGCCCGAGCGGGTCTTTACCGGCGTTGGCTGGTCATCGTGGAACAAGTCGCAGGTGTACAGGCCACCGGCCTCGGCGAACAGGTCGATGGTGGCGTCCGAATGCGACAGCGCCGGTGCCAGGTAGCCGTCGCAGTGCTGGCCGGTGTGCTCGGCGATCAGGGCCATCGAGTGCGCGATCATCTCCCGCTCCTGCGCCTCGTCCATGCCGTAGGTATAGCGGGTGTTGTAGATGCCGTGGCTGAAGAATTCCCAGTTGCGCTCGGCTGCCATCTGGATCACTTCCGGATGGTGCTTGAGCATGGCCGTGGACAGCGATACCGAGCCGCGCAGGCCGTACTGGTCCATCACCCGCATCATCCGCTGATGGCCGACGCGGTTGCCGTAGTCGCGCGTGCCATAGCTCTGGATGTCCGGCAGCGGACGCGGCCACGGTTTGCGCTGCGGGTTGGCCGGCGGCGCGTACTCGTAGAACTCGATGTTGGGCGCGATCCACAGCGCCACGCGGGCACCGCCCGGCCATTCGATCTTCGGCCGGCTGTCGTAGGGCCAGTAGTCGAACAGGCCCGGATCGGACTTGGTCGTGGCGTTCATGCGCGCAGCGCCTGCAGCTGTGCGGCCACATGCTCGACCGGCTCCACGTCGCCGTACTTGAGCATGATGTCGCTGAGGTTGGCGAAGTGCGGTATCTCGTGCTTGTCGGCCACGCATTCCTCCGGAACGATGCTGCGGTAGCCGCGCGACAGGCTGTCGATGACGCAGGCGCGGATGCAGCCCGAGGTCGAGCCGCCGGTGATGATCAGCGTGTCGATCTTGTGGAAGGTCAGCAGCGACCACAGGTTGGTTTCGAAGAACGGGCTGGCCATGCGCTTGTGCATGACGATGTCGCCGGGCTGCACGTCGGCGCGTGGATCGAACTGCGCGCGCTCGGAGCCGTGCTTGATGTTCTGCAGCGAGTCCGGCGTGTTGGTGCGTGTGCCCCAGGTGCCGGCGTCTTCGCCCGACTCCAGGTACGCCACATACGTCCACACCACCGGCAGGCCGAGCGCGCGCACCTGCGCCGACAGCGCATTGATGTGCTCGATCTGGCGCGGGTCGGTCTCATACGCGGTCTTGAACGCGGCCAGGTCGGTATAGGCGCGTTGCACATCGATGTTGACGATGGCCGGGCGCGCGCCGAAGCCGAACCTGGCGCGGTTGGGGTTGGCCTTGACCTGCTCCCAGTACTGGCGGGCGGTGAGGTTGGACGTTTCCATCACGGGCATGGGGTCTCTCCGTTGCAGTAGTGGGGATCAGGTGGCCGAGGCGCGCGCGCGTTCGTCGCGCACCAGCGTTGCGGCCAGCAGGGCCAGCACGATCAGCGCGCAGATCAGGCTGAAAGCGATGTGGTAGCTCTTGGTGATATCGAAGATCTTGGCCGTTACCCAGATGCCGAGGCCGGCGGTGGTCGCATCGAGCAGGGTGATGGTGCCGAGGATCTTGCCGGCCGAGCCCAAGCCGAAGGCGTTGACCGCCAGCAGCTGGATCATCGTGTACAGGCCACCCCAGCCAAGCCCGAACAGGGCCAGCGAGTACCAGATCAGGTCGGCGCGCATCGTCGCCAGGATCAAAGCGCCTGCGGCCATGATGCCCAGGTTGACCAGGAACACGCGCTTGGCCGGCAATACATCGGCAAGGAAGCCGAAGATGAACTTGCCCACCATCGCCAGCCCGAACATCAGGCCAAGACCATTGCCAGCGGTGGCCGGCTCAAAGCCGAGGTCGCGCATGTGCAGGAACAGGTTGGACGCGACCGCCATGATCGAGAAGAAGGTGGTCATCGCCACGAAGGCCAGCACCCAGAAGGTGCGGGTGCGCATCGCCTGCTGGTAGCTCAGGTCGGGCAATGAAGACGCCGCAGGCTTGCCGGCGGCTGTCTTGGCGGCCAGCGTGTCCGCGCCCCAGGGCTGGATGCCACCCGGGCGGGGGCTGCGCACGAACAGGAAGGCCAGGATCAGGAACGCCAATGGAATTGCGGCTTCCCACAGCAGTGCGGCGCGCCAGTCCATGCTCTGCATCAGCTGCACGCCGAGTTTGGGGAACACCATGCCGCCGAGGCTGGTACCGACCAGGGCAATGCCGATCGCGGTGCCGCGATGGGTGGCAAACCACTGCGAGACGAAGATCACCGCCACATTCAGGCCGGCGGCGACCAGCACCGCGGCAAAGCCGACGTGGATCCAGTACAGGTGGGCCAGCGAATGGATGTGTGCATAAGCCGCATACAGCGCCGCCAGCAGCGCGATACCAGCCAGCACCAGCTTGCGCGGGCCGACCTTGTCGATCAGCGCACCCAGGAACGGCGCCATCCAGCCGGCCAGCACCAGGGTGATCAGGTCGCGCAGCTTGAGCTCGCTGCGGCTCCAGCCGAAGTCCTTGAGCAGGGATTCGTCGAAAGCGGTCAGGCCGGTCACGGTCAGGCCGTTGGAGACCAGCAGCACCAACATCCCCATCAACGCCATCAACCACGGGTAATAACGCTTCAACTTCATCGACGCACCTCAAGAGTTGGGTTACGGCAGGTAGATACGCCGGTGGGGGATTTCCGCCGCCGACGTTGACCGGGAGCGGATGGCATGCCTACACTTTGTCCGGACAAAGTGTGCCACAGTCTTTTACCCGGGAGGAAGCCATGCAAACCGTGATCGTCCTGTTCAACCTCAAAGCCGGCGTCAGCCGTGAGGAATACGAGGCCTGGGCGCGTGCCAGCGACCTGCCGGTGGTCAATGCGTTGCCGTCGGTGGAGAAGTTCGAGGTACTCAAGGCCAGCGGTCTGTTGATTGGTGAAGGCAGCTCCCCGTACGACTACATCGAGCTGATGCGCATTCCGGACATGGCCGCCTTCGGCGCCGACCTCGCCGACCCGACCGTGCAGGCCGGTGCAGCGCAGTTCCAGCAATACGCTGACAATCCGTTGTTCATCCTCACCAGCGCGCTGTAAGCGCACAAGGAACATTGGTCATGGCTCGTTTCCCCGAATTGCAGGGCAAGGTCGCACTCATCACTGGCGCTGGTCGCCGCGCCGGCCTGGGCGAGGGCATTGCCCGCCGCCTGCTGCAGGAAGGTTGCAAGGTGGTGCTGACCGACATCGGCCAGGTGCGTGGCGCCGAGATGCCGGTCACTGCGGTCGGTACCGACGAGGAGCTGGCGCAGGTCGCCGCCGAATTGGCTGCCAGTACCGGTGGCGAATGCGTGGCGATGGCCCTGGATGTGCTGGAAGAGGCGCAGGTGGAGGCGGTGGTCAAGGCCACGGTCGAGCGCTTCGGCCGCCTCGACATCCTGGTCAACAACGCCGGCATCGGCTATTTGATGAAGTCGCTGGTCGACATCGATGCCAGGGAATGGGACGCGGTGCTGGGCGTGAACCTGCGCGGTGCCTTCCTGGCCATCAAGCATGCCGGCCGGCAGATGATCGCCCAGGGGGGCGGACGCATCGTCAACATTGCCTCGCAGGCGGCCAAGTCGGCGTTCCCGCATGCAGCGGCGTATTGCTCGTCCAAGCATGGTTTGGTGGGGCTGACCCGCGTTGCGGCGCTGGAGTTGGGTGCGCATGGGATCAACGTCAATGCGGTGTGCCCGAACCATGTGACCACGGGTCTCGGGGCTTGGCAGAACGAATATTTCGCCGAGAAGCAGGGCAAGAGCGTGGAGCAGTACCTGGCGGACATGCGTGCGCGCATTCCGGCAGGGCGTGCGGGTCTGCCTTCGGATACGGCCGCAGCCACGGCGTTCCTGTGCTCGGACGACGCGGTTTACATCACGGGTGAGGCAATCAACGTCTCTGGTGGTGAGGAGAACCATTGAGGCAGTGCCGAGCGACCTTCAGTCCGTCGCTCCTGCTGCCGCGGGAACGATGGAACCGAAGCAACTACGAAGTAGAAGCAACGCTGTAAACCCCACCACCACGCAACCAATAACTGCACCGAGACCACCATGTCCAAACCCGCCTACCAGTGGCCCAACAATGCACGCCTGGCCTTGTCCGTGGTCGTCAATGTTGAAGAGCTGTCCGAGTACAACGTGGGCCAGGGTGACAAGATCACCGAGCCGGTGGACGAGCTGCACGTGACCTTGTCCAAGCCGGTGCGCAACTACGGCAATGAATCCAACTACCGCTACGGCGTCAACGAAGGCCATGCGCGCGTATCCGCGCTGCTGGACAGGTACAACGTCACCAGCACCTACACCGCCGCGGCGGTGTCGTTGGAGCGTGCACCGGAAATCGCCGATTACCTGCGTGGCAGCCGCCACGAAGTCTGCTCGCACGGTCACCGTTGGGTCCACCAGTTCCGCTTCAACGAGGAGCAGGAGCGCCAGTTCATCCGCGACGCTGCCGACAGCATCGAGAAGACAACGGGCGCACGCCCGGTGGGTTGGCTGTCGCGTTACCTGCATACGGCTTCCACCCGTCGGCTGTTGCAGGAAGAAGGCTTCCTCTACCACATGGACGATTACTCAGCCGACGCGCCGTTCTGGGGCGATGTCGACGGCAGTGACAGGCCGATGATCGTCGTGCCTTACCAGCTCGACACCAATGACATGAAGATGTGGGTGGCGCCGTCCTACCTGCCCAAGGACTGGCTGGACTACGCCATCGACAGCTTCGACACGCTGTACGCCGAAGGCGAGCACAGCCCCAAGGTGATGTCGTTGGGCCTGCACCTGCGCATCATCGGCCGCCCGGGTCGCATTGCCGCATTCGAGAAGTTCCTGCAATACGTCGCGCAGAAGCCAGGCACCTGGTACGCAACGCGTCGTCAGATCGCCGAACACTTTGCCTCACAGGTGGCTGCACCATGAGCGCCGCACTGAACAACCCGCGCCGCTGCCTGCTGTTCGTGCCGGGCTCGCGGCCGGAGCGTTACGCCAAGGCGGTGGCCACCGGTGCCGACCAGGTCTGCATCGATCTGGAAGATGCGGTTGCTCCGGCGGACAAGGAAAGCGCGCGTGCTTCGCTGTTCGCGTTTCTCGCGGAGGCGCAGGCTGGCCGTAGCGAAATCGGCCTGCGCATCAATCCCCTGTCTACCGAACTGGGGCAAGCGGATCTGAATGCATTGGCGGCGTCAGGCTTGAATCCCGCTTTCGTGATGCTGCCAAAAGTCGAAACCGTGGCCGAACTGCAACAGGCCGATGCAGCACTCGCCGGCATCGACACCGTGTTCATCGCACAGATCGAAACGCCGAAGGGCTTGCTGGATGCGCGCGCGCTGGTCAACGCCATTCCGCGCCTGCAGGCGCTGATGTTCGGTGGCTTCGACTACATCGTCGCGCTGCGTGGTCGTGCCGGCTGGGACAGCTTCTTCCACCCGCGCGTACAGTTGGCGACGATTGCCGCCGAAGCCGGCGTTGGTTGTCTCGACGTGCCCTTCCTCGACATCAAGGACGAAGCCGGCCTGGTCAATGAAACCGACCACGTGATCGACCTTGGTTTTACCGCCAAGGCGGCGATCCATCCGGCCCAGGTCGATCCCATCCAAAGCCGCTACCTGCCAACCGCAGGCGAGTACGAGCGCGCCCAGCGCGTGATCGCCGCCTTGGCAGCCAGCGGCGGCGAGGCCATCCAGCTCGACGGCAAGCTGGTGGATCGCCCGATCGAAATTGCCGCCGAACGCGCAATCGCACTCGGTGCACTCGGCGTACGCGCCGGCTGACCGCAACGCTCCATTGAACGCCTGATCGCCCCCTCTTTGACCAAGCTGCGCCCAGCGCAAGCCCAACCCGCACCAAAAGGACATCGTCATGGTTCAGAACGTCAAGCAGATCTCCGAAAACCGCTTCCGCGAAACCTTCGGCCGCTACTACGAAGAGTTCAATGTCGGCGACATCTACGAGCACCGCCCGGGCCGCTCCATCACCGAGACCGACAACACCTGGTTCACCCTGCTGACGATGAACACCCATCCGATGCACTTCGACAAGGAATACGCCAAGGCGTCGGAGTTCGGCAAGGTCATCGTCTGCTCGCCGTTCACCGTCGCGCTGATGGTTGGCATGAGCGTCACCGATGTCAGCCAGAAAGCCGTGGCCAATCTTGGTTGGAGCGAGATCAAGATGACCCATCCGCTGTTCGTAGGCGACACCCTGGTTGCCGAATCGGAAGTGCTGGAAAAACGCGAATCCAAGTCGCGTCCGGGTGCTGGCATCGTCACCTGCCGTACCGATGGTTTCAACCAGGACGGCAAGCTGGTCTGCACCTTCAACCGCACCATGCTGATCGCCAAGCGCGGCCATTCGGTTGAAGACAAGGTCAACTACTGAGGCCGCGATGATGAGCACCGAACCGGAACAACTGTGGGGCCCTGAGGAAGAGCAGGCGTTGCTGGATTCGATCGACCATTGGGTCGAGAAATCCGTTGCGCCAATCGCCCAGGAATACGATCAGGAGGACAAGTACCCGCATCACCTGGTCGAGGAGATGAAGGACCTCGGCCTGTTCGGTGCCACCATCTCGCCCGAATATGGCGGACTGGGCTTGCCGGCGCGCATCTACGCCAAGATCGTGATCAAGGTGTCGTCGGTATGGATGGCGCCGACCGGCATCTTCAACTCGCACCTGATCATGGCTGCGGCCATCGAGCGCTGCGGCACGAAGGCGCAGAAGCGCAAGTACCTGCCGCGCATGGCCACCGGCGAATTGCGTGGCGCATTGGGCTTGACCGAGCCCAATGCCGGCACCGATCTGCAGGCGATTCGAACCGTCGCCAAGCGCGAGGGCGATCACTACGTGATCAACGGCGCCAAGACCTGGATCACCAACTCCATGTATGGCGACATGGTGCTGCTGCTGGTCAAGACCGACCCGGAGGCGCAGCCGCGCCACAAGGGCATGACCATGTTCATTGCCGAGAAGGGCGAGGGCTTCATCGTCGCCAAGAAGCTGAAGAAGTCCGGTTACCGCGCCATCGACACCTGCGAGCTGGTATTCCAGGACTACAAGGTGTCGGCAGACTGCATGCTCGGCGGCGTTGAAGGTCAGGGCTTCCAGCATGCGGTGGGTGGCCTGGAGTTGGGCCGCATCAATGTGGCGGCGCGCGGCTGTGGCATTGCCGAGGGCGCGCTGCGCCTGTCGGTGCGCTATGCGCAGGAGCGCATGACCTTCGGCAAGCCAATCGCCGAGCACCAGGCCATCCAGCTCAAGCTGGGCGAGATGGCGGCCAAGGTTGAAGCCTCCAAGCTGTTGATCGAGAGTGCGGCCAATGCCTACGACAAGGGCGAGCGCTGCGACATGGAAGCGGGCATGGCCAAGTACTTCGCCACCGAGACGGGCGCCTATTGCGCGCAGGAAGGTATGCGGATTTTTGGTGGCTACAGCTACTCGGTGGAATACGACATCGAGCGCTTCCACCGCGACGCGATGCTGATGTGCATTGGTGAAGGCACCAACGAAATGCAGCGCATCATCATCGCCAAGCAGCTGGTGGCAAGAAACAAGATCTAACAGCCCAAGCAGACCAAAGCCCCTTTCCCAAATGCATCAGACGCAGAAGCCCCTCTCCCGCCTGCGGGAGAGGGGTTGGGGTGAGGGGAAGCTCTACAAGCAAAGCCAGAAGCGCAGAAGTCCCTCTCCCGCCTGCGGGAGAGGGGTTGGGGTGAGGGGAAGCTCTACGAGCGAAGTCAAAAGCTCCCCTCATCCGCCCTTCGGGCACCTTCTCCCGCAAGCGGGAGAAGGGATAGATCAGAAGCCGAAGCCACGGCGACAGCCAAGGCCAAAGCCAAAGCCAAAGCCAAAGCACCAGCCAAAGCAACAGCCAAAGCAACAGCCAAAACCAAAGCAACAGCCAAGTAGACGCAGCAGCATCCCTTTACCGCGGTCCTCAACCGCCGCGGTGCTTTTTCAAAACCAGAGGCCAGACATGAAAGACCTTCCCCTGCAGGGACTGCGCATCCTTGCCGTCGAACAGTACGGCGCTGGCCCCTATGGCTCGATGCACCTGGCCGACCTCGGCGCGGAAGTCATCAAGATCGAGTCCCCACCGGGTGGCGACGTTTCGCGCGCCACCGGCCCGTATTTCCTGGGCGAAGGTGACAGCCTGTTCTTCCAGACCTTCAACCTCAACAAGCGCTCGCTGCGGCTGGATCTGAAAGCCGCCGAAGGCCGCGAAGTCTTCGAGAAGCTGGTCGCCAGCGCCGACGCCGTGCTCAACAACCTGCGTGGTGACCAGCCCGGCAAGCTCGGCCTGGACTACGCCACGCTCAGCAAGCTCAACCCGAAGATCGTCTGCGCCCACCTGTCCGCTTATGGGCGCGACAACGAGCGCGCCGCATGGCCGGGCTACGACTACCTGATGCAGGCCGAAGCCGGCTTCATGGCGTTGACCGGTGAGCCCGACGCGCCGCCGGCACGCTTCGGTCTGTCGATGGTCGACTTCATGACCGGCACCACGATGTCGATGGGCTTGCTCGCCGCCATCATTGGCGCGATGCGCACTGGTCTTGGTCGCGATGTCGATGTCAGCCTGTTCGATGTGGCTTTGCACCAGCTGAGCTATCCGGCCACCTGGTACCTCAACGAAGGCCACCGCACCGAGCGCCTGTCGCGCAGTGCGCACCCATCCACCGTGCCGTGCCAGGTCTATCGCACCGCCGACGGATGGGTGATGGTGATGTGCATGCTGGAGAAGTTCTGGCAGACCTTTGTCGAAGGCATCGGCAATCCGGCCTGGGCCGCCGAGCCGCGCTTCGCCGATTTCGGCGAGCGGCGCAAGGTGCGTGAGGAGCTGACCGTGCTGGTCGACGCAATCCTCACCACCCAGCCCACCGCTTACTGGACACAGAAGTTCGCCGGCCGTATTCCGATCGCGCCGGTGCTGGATATCGCCCAGGCGCTGGACAATCCCTATGTGCGCGATGTCGACATGCTGCAGGACGTCGAGCATGCACAGGGCACGCAACGCCTGCTGCGCAACCCGATCAAGCTTGATGGCCAGCGGCTGAGTGGCAATGCCTGCCCGCCGCTCAACGCCGATGCCGATGCATTGCTGCGCGAGCTGGGCTACAACGATGCAGACCGCGCGCGCCTGCTCGGCGCGTGACGCAAGGGAATCGATGATGAAGCTTGAAGGTGTACACGTACTCGATCTGTCGCTGTTCCTGCCCGGCCCCCACCTGACCATGATGATGGCTGATCACGGTGCCGATGTGATCAAGATCGAGCCGCCCAGTGGTGAGCCGGTACGCGAGGTCGGACTGAAGCAGGCCGGTGTTTCCACCTGGTTCCGCAATACCCATCGCGGCAAGCGATGCATCGTGCTGGATCTGAAAAGCGCTGATGGCAAAGCCGCATTTGCCAGGTTGGTCGAGTGGGCCGATGTGGTGGTGGAAGCGTTCCGGCCCGGTGTGGCCCAGCGTCTTGGTATCGACTATGCCAGCTGCAAGGCGATCAATCCGAAACTGGTGTACTGCTCGATCAGCGCCTTTGGCCAGACCGGGCCCAAGGTCAACCGGCCCGCGCATGATCTCGCCATGCAGGCCGACACCGGCGTGGTCAGCCTGAATCGCGCGCCGGATGGCACGCCGGCGATGCCGCATATGCCGGTGGCCGACATGGCCGGCTCACTGATGGCGCTCAACGGCATCCTGATGGCCTTGTTCCGCCGCGAGCGCACCGGCGAGGGTGACTACATCGATCTGTCGATGCAGGACGCCTTGATGGCGTGGTTGCCGAACGTGCTGGGCCCGCCGTTCGCACTCGGCCGCGATCCGGTCATCAAGGAGGAGCGCAGCTGGGGCGGCAATGCGCTGTACAAGCTGTACCGCTGTGCCGACGACCGCTGGATCGCACTCGGTGGTGCCGAGCACAAGTTCGCCGAGAACCTGTTGAACGCGCTCGGGCGCGCTGATCTGATCCATCTCTGCCATCTGCCACCGGGCAGCGGTCAGGACCCGGTCAAGGCCTTCCTGGCCGAAACCTTTGCCCGCCGCACCTTGGTGGAGTGGACGCTGTTCCTGCACGACATCGACGTGTGCTGGGCACCGGTCAAAACGCTGACCGAAGCCTTCAATGATCCGCATACACGTGCGCGCGAAATGGTCTGGACCGATGCACAGGGTGGCACCCACCTGGGCATACCGATCAAGTTCGCCAACGAGCCGGGGCGTATCAATCCGCAGCTGGACGAAGTCGGTCAATCCACCGCAGCCGTGCTCGCCGAGCTAGGTCTCTAGCAAGCTGCAGGACCCGCTCCCTCCCTTGCGCAAAGCGCAGGGGAGGGTTGGGGAGGGGTAGCTCTTGCCTCAAGCACCCCCCCCCAAAAAAAACTCAGGCGTCGCTACCAATATCGCTGGTCTCATCAGTCACGCTGGCCGCATGACGGCGGCGCTGCGCGATCTGCCGCGACTTGGCCTCGATGGCCTCATTGTCGCGCTTGTTCTTGCGGTACAGCGCATAGCCAATCAAGCCCAGGCCAACAGCCGCAACTGCAACGGTAGCGGTGGGGTTGCGCTTGGCGACGCGGGTGACGGCACGGCCGCCGGTCTTCATCGCACCAATGGCGGCACCGGTCTTGAGCCATTCGGCTGCGCTGGAACCACCGTGCTTGATGTTGCCACCGGCGCTGTTGACCAGTTCCAGTGCACGCTCCAGTGCCGGGCCGGTGATATCGCTGAACTTGCTCATGTGGGGACTCCATGTAGATGAGGGCCAGACCCTCATTCTTACCAGAGGGCCGTGTACGGGATGTTAGCCGGGAAGGGTTGAGCGTTGTTGTGGAAGGCTGAAGCGGGAGTAACGGTGGCGGCGAGCGTCAAAAGCTACCCCTCCCCAACCCTCCCCTGTGCTTCGCACAAGGGAGGGGGCAGAGCGGCTGCGCTGCTCTGACAGATTGCCAAGAACCGCCCCCTCCCTTTGCCGCAGGCAAGGGGAGGGTTGGGGAGGGGTGCTGTTGCTGTTGCTTTTGCACTCGCTTCCGCCTTTGCCCCAAAACCCAAGCAACCCCAATCAAGTCCCCCGAGGCTTCGCCCTATGCGTCGCCGTAGCGCTCCAAGGATCATCCGGCCACGGATGCCGTGGATAGCGCCCCTTCATTTCTTTCTTGACCTCGGCATAAGTGTTCTGCCAGAAATTGCGCAGGTCACCAGTCACCTGCAAGGGCTTTCCACCCGGCGACAGCAGGTGCAACAGCAAGGGCACGCGCCCATCGGCAATACGCGGCGTATCGGCCAGCCCAAACAGCTCCTGCAACTTCACCGCCAGCACCGGCGGGCGCGGGCTGACACCGTCGTCATCCAGCGCGTACTCGATGCGTCGTTCCATCCCCGAAGGCACGCTGATACGCGTCGGCGCATGACGATCCACCAGCTGCCGCTTGCTCCAGTCGATGCCGGACTTCAGCGCTTCGCCGAGCTCTTCCTCGGACAGGGCTTCCAGGCGTGTCTTGCCGTTGAAGGCTGGCAACAGCCAATCGTCCAACGTCTCCAACAGCGCCGCATCGGATAAGTCGGGCAGTTCGAGCTCCGGCATCCAGTGCCGCAGGCCCATCACCCGCCAGCGCAGTTGCTGCAGGTTCTCGGTCCATGGCATAGCATCCAGGCCCAATTCGCGTACCGCATCGGTGAGTGCACGTGCGGCGCGTGCTGGGTCCACCTGTCCTGCCGGGCGGCTGTCCAGCACGATGCGCTCGAAGCTGCTTTCACGACGCGCTTCCAGTGCGCGCTTGGCGCTGTTCCAGCGCACCACGTCCTGGGTCTTGAAGCGGTTGGGGAAGTCACGGCGCAGGCGTTGTTCGTCCACTGGCGCCGCTCGCAGGATCAAGGCATCGCGTGGATCGTGGCGTAGCTCGCTGATCACCAGCCACGGCTCGCCACGCAGGTCGCTGTTGTCGAACTGGCGTGCGCTGCGGCCATTGGCCAGCTGGTAGCGCTGCGGGTCGTTCGGGTGCTGGGTGGCGATGCGGTCGGGGAAGGCGTGGGCGAGCAGGTCGCCGAGTTCATGCGCTTCGATATCCGTTGGCGGCGCGTTATCGCAGCGCAGGCGGCGGCGCCATTGCTTGGCGGCCGCATCAATCGCAGCCAAGCCACCGCGGTTGGCGTCGTAAGGCGCGCGGCCATTGCGGAATGCGGCAAGGGCGCGCCAACGCGCGGCCAGGGCATCGCCGCCCTGACGCAGTGGATCGCGTGCTTCCAGCAGTGCGGCAACGTCGGCGGCCAACGCCTGCTCGCGCGCATTGCCTGCAGACAGCAGCATCGCCCCCATGCGCGGATGCGTGCCCATCGCCAGCATGCGCTTGCCCAGCGCGGTGATGGTGTTATCGGCGCTCAATGCGCCCAGCCGCTGCAGCAGTTCGCGCGCGGCCGACAAGGCGCCGCTGGGCGGTGGATCGACGAAGCGCAGATCGTCACTGCCCCAGGCCGCCAGTTCCAGTGCCAGACCGGCCAGTTCCACCTGCGCCATCTCCGGACGTCGCTGTGGCTCCAGCCGCTGTGATTGCGGCCACAGCCGCCACGCCCAACCGGAAGCAACGCGGCCAGCTCGACCAGCGCGCTGGTCGGCAGAAGCCTGAGAGATGGCCACCGTATCCAGTCGCGAGAAGCCGCTGTTGGGGTCGTAGCGCGGCTCGCGTGCCAGCCCGGCATCGATCACCACGCGCACGCCGGGCAGGGTGACCGAGGATTCGGCGACATTGGTGGCCAGTACCACGCGGCGGCGGCCGTCGGAATCGGGCTGCAGCACGCGGGTTTGCTGTTCGATCGGCAGCTCGCCGTGGAGGGGGAGCACCTCAAAACCTTCTCCCGTCGGGAGAAGAGCCTGTCCCCGCGAAGGCGGGGATGGCTGAGCGCCGGATGAGGGTGCGGGTGAAGCCTCGTGCAATTGGACCGTGCGGGTGGCTGCGCCACCTACCCTCTCCCCAACCCCTCCCCCGGAGGGGGAGGGGCTCAGAGCGGCCTGCACCCGCGCTATCTCCCGCTGCCCCGGCAGGAACACCAGCACGTCGCCAGGATGCTCGGCCAGCGCCTGTTCCACCGCGCGCCGGGCCTGGGCTTCCAACGTCTCGTCGCGCCGTGCCGGGAAATGACTTATCTCCACCGGATAGCTGCGGCCTTCGCTGGACAGCCGCGGCGCATCCAGGAACTGCGCCAGCCGTTCACCATCCAGCGTCGCCGACATCACCACGATGCGCAGGTCGTCGCGCAGTTGCGATTGCACGTCCAGCGCCAGCGCCAGGCCGAGATCGGCGGACAGATGGCGCTCGTGGAATTCATCGAACAACAGGGCGCTCACGCCCTCCAGCAGCGGGTCGTCCTGCAGCATGCGGGTCAGGATGCCTTCGGTGACCACCTCGATGCGGGTACGTGCGGACACCTTGTTCTCGAAGCGGATGCGGTAGCCGACGGTCTCGCCAACCGGTTCGCCCAGCTGCTTGGCCATGAAAGTGGCGGCACTGCGCGCGGCTACCCGGCGCGGTTCCAGCATGATGATCTTGCCGCCCTGCAGCCACGGCGCATCCAGCAGCGCCAATGGCACCTGGGTGGTCTTGCCGGCACCGGGCGGCGCTTCCAGCACCAGCCGCGTGTGCGCGACCAGCTGCTGGAGGATGTCGGGGAGCAGCGGAGTGATGGGGAATGCTATTGCCATTGCAGCATTGTAAAAGCCGCGCGCCAGATGCGCCGCCGCAAGCCCGTAGCCCGGGTAAGCGCAGCGCACCCGGGGGCGTTTCGCGTATTCGTCAGATGCCGTGCGCAGAGCCCCGGGTGCGCTGCGCTTACGCGGGCTACGGGGTTCCGTTCATGCTGTACAGGGCTCGCCCGCGGGCAAACCTCTACAATTCACCTTTCCGCCTCACCACACCCAGCTCAATGCAACTGATCGACATCGGCGCCAACCTCACCCACGAATCCTTTGATCGCGATATCGACGCGGTGCTGGAGCGCGCCCGCGCCGCTGGCGTGGTGCAGATGGTGATCACCGGTGCCAGCCGCGAGCACTCGCCGATGGCGTTGGCGCTGGCGCAACGACACCCCGGTTTCCTCTACGCCACGGCTGGCGTGCATCCGCACCACGCCAGCGAGTACACCGACGAATGCGATGCGGAAATGCGTGCGTTGCACACGCATCCGGAAGTGGTGGCAGTGGGTGAATGTGGCCTGGATTTCAATCGCGATTTCTCACCGCGGCCGTCCCAGCGCAAGGCCTTCGAGCGGCAGCTGCAGATCGCCAGCGAGAACGGCAAGCCCTTGTTCCTGCACCAGCGCGATGCGCACGACGACTTCATCGCGATGATGAAGAACTTCGACGGCAAGCTTGGCCCGGCGGTGGTGCATTGTTTCACCGCCGAGCGCCGCGAACTGTTCGATTACCTGGACCGTGATTGGTATATCGGCATCACCGGCTGGCTGTGCGACGAGCGCCGTGGCGCGCACCTGCGTGAACTGGTCAAGCACATCCCGGCCGAGCGGCTGATGATCGAGACCGATGCGCCGTACCTGTTGCCGCGGACGATGCGGCCGCTGCCCAAGGACCGCCGCAACGAGCCGGCGTTCCTGTCGCACATCGTCGAGGAACTGGCCCGCGATCGTGGCGAAGATGTGGCGGTCACCGCTGCCAACGCTACCGCCGCGACCCGTGCCTTCTTCCGCCTGCCGCCGGTCTGACGGCAGGCGCGAGGCTGAAACCTCAAGCGGCGCGCTGCGCCTCGTAGGCCTGCAGGTGGCAGTAGGCTGCCTGCAACAGCGGTGCTGATTGCCCGGCGGCAAGTGCACGGCCCAGCATGTCGCCGACGATGTGTGCGGCTTCCACGCGCTGCCCGGCTTCCAGATCACGCAGCATCGATGCCTTGATCGGCGAGCCGGGTCTGGTGATGGCGCCCAGTGCGATTTCCTGTGCTTTGGCTGGGATCGGTTGCCCGGCCTGCGCGGCGACCGCCAGGCATTCGGCGTACAGGGCCTGCATGAAGGCGGTGCCGTGATCGCTGGCAACGATGCTGCCGACATCGGCGCGCATCAGGCAGGTGCCGGCCGCCAGCGCGGTCAGGAAGGTGTACTTGATCCATTGTTCCTGGGCGATATCGGCCGAGGCGACATGGTCGATGCCGGCCTGTTCGCAGGCCTTGGCCAATGCAGCGACGCGTGCGCTGTCGGTTGCGCCATCGCGCTCGCCGAAGGTGATCTTCGCCGGCTTGTCCAGATGCAGCACGGCACCGTCCTCGGCCTTGGTTGCGCTGATGAAGCACAGGCCGCCAAGTACGTTTGCACGCCCGAACCGCGCATCCAGCGCAGCGTAGTGGCGCAGGCCGTTGAGGATTGGCAACACGGTGGTATTGGCGCCAACCGCAGGTGCGATGGCGTCGATCGAACTGTCCAGGTCATAGGCCTTGCAGCTGAGGATGACCAGGTCGAAGGGCTGCTCCTTCGCCAGTTGCGGCAGGTTTTCGGCGGTGACGTGGGCAACCGGGAATGTGGCGTCACCGAGCGGACTGCGGATCACCAGGCCATCGCGGTCCAGTTGCGCAGCGCGGTTGGCGCGCACCAGGAAGGTGACATCAATGCCGGCCTGCGCCAGCCGACCACCAAAGTAACCACCGGTACCACCGGCACCGAGAATCAGGATGCGCATCGGGTTGGATATCCATCGACAAAGGGGAGTGGGAACATGATAGGTGCTGGGGTGCGGGTGATGTTGTAGGAGCGGCGTGAGCCGCGAAGCTGACCATTTTTCCGGCTGCAGAAACTGTAGGCCGCGGCAGTTGGGCTGCAGACTGATCTTGGTTTGATGTTGTACGAGCTTCGCGGCTTACGCCGCTCCTACAAAAGCCAAAAGCAAAAAAAGGCGCCTTTCGGCGCCTTCTTTCAGCTACGCAGGCCTACGCCCCGGCGCAGCAGCCACAGGGCCAATGCGGTGAGCGCGGCAACAAAGCCCAGCATCAACGCATAGGAGACCCACAACGGCACGTCACTGCTGCCAAGCAGGCCGTAACGGAACGCATTGACCATGTAGAAGATCGGATTGGCATGCGTCATCGCCTGCGCCCAACCCGGCAACAAGGTCACCGAGTAGAACACGCCGCCCAGGTAGGTCAGCGGGGTCAGGATGAAGGTCGGTACGATCGCCACGTCATCGAACTTCTTCGCATAGACGGCATTGATGAAGCCGGCCAGCGAGAAGATGGTCGCGCCCAGCAGCACCGTGGTCAGCGTCACCAGCGGATGCGGGATGCGCACGGGGGTGAAGAACATGGCGATGATCAGCACGATCACGCCAACCATCAGGCCACGCAGCACGGCGCCGGCCACATAGCCCCACAGGATCACCCAGTTCGGCATCGGGCTGACCAGCAGTTCCTCGACATGGCGGCCGAACTTGGCGCCGAAGAACGAGGAGCTGATGTTGCCGTAGCTGTTCTGGATCACGCTCATCATCACCAGGCCTGGCACGATGAACTGCATGTAGCTGTAGCCGCCCATCTGCCCGATCTTGGAGCCGATCAGGCCGCCGAAGATCAGGAAGTACAGGGTCATGGTGATCGCCGGCGGCACCAGGGTCTGGCCCCAGATGCGCAGGATGCGGTTGACCTCGCGACGAACGATGGTGCCCAGCGCCACCCAGTTGCGGCTGCTGTCGGTCACGGGAACGGGGGTACTCATGCGGCGGTGCTCTCCAGGTTGCCGGTGAGGCGCACGAACAGCTCCTCCAGGCGGTTGCTCTTGGTACGCATCGAACGCACGCGGATGCCGGCGGCATTCAGTGCGTCGAAGACTCGGTTCAGATCCATCGCACGCGGCATGTCCAGGTCCAGCGTATGCGCGTCGGTGGCGACCAGGGTGGCGCCTTCGATCTGCGGCAGCTGCGCGGGCAGCTCACCGTCGATGTCGAACAGGAAGCCTTCCACATCGAGCTTGGCCAGCAGGCCGCGCATCGGGCCCTGCTCGACGATCTGGCCGTGGTTGATGATGGCCAGGTTGCGGCACAGCTGCTCGGCCTCTTCCAGGTAATGCGTGGTGAGGATGATGGTGGTGCCGGCGGCGTTGATCTCCTGCAGCGTCTTCCACATGTCGCGGCGGATCTCGATATCCACGCCGGCGGTGGGCTCGTCGAGGATCAGCAGGCGCGGCTGGGTCATCATCGCGCGGGCGATCATCAGCCGGCGCTTCATGCCGCCGGACAGGGTGCGGCTCATCATCTGCGCCTTGTTCCACAGATGCGCGCGCTTGAGCTCCTGCTCGGCGCGGGCCTCGGCCTCGGCACGCGGGATCCCGTAGAAGCCGGCGTAGTTGACCAGGATGTCGAAGGGCTTCTCGAACAGGTTGAAGTTGATCTCCTGCGGCACCAGCCCGATCAGGCGCATGGTCGCGCTGCGGTTGGCCACCAGGTCACTGCCGAACACCTGCACCTGGCCTTCGCTCAGGTTCACCAGTGAAGAAACGATGCCGATCAGGGTCGACTTGCCGGCGCCGTTGGGGCCGAGCAGGGCGAAGAAGTCGCCTGGGGCGACCTCCAGCGACACGCCTTTGAGGGCCTGGACGCCGTTGTCATAGGTCTTGCGCAGGTCGGTGATGCGCAGGGCGGCTGCGCCGGGAGGGGTACGGGAGTCCAATCTGTGGCCTTCGCGCCGGGTACAGGCGTCGGATAAGTGCAGGCGGCTATTATAGAAGGCCCCGTGGTCCATACCCGGTTACACACTGTTCCCCTCCTGTGCCAATCCAATTCCCCCTCAAGCTGGTCGGCAGCCGCATGCTGGCCCCCAGCGTCGGTCACTACCAGTTCGTCCGTGACGACGGCCAGCCGCTGGATTTCCTGCCCGGCCAGTTCATTCAGGTCCATTTCGACTACGCCGACGGCACCGCCACCAAGCGCAGCTATTCCTTGGCCACCATCCATGACCATGCGATGGGCCCGGGCGAGGCAGTGGATATCGCGGTCAGCTTCGTGCCGGGCGGCGCCGCCACGGCGCTGTTCGAGGGCCTGAAGGCCGGCGACCACATCAGCGGCAGCGGCCCGTTCGGTCGCTTCTGCCTGCAGCCGGGCGACCACAATGGCCGTTACCTGCTGATCGCCACCGGCACTGGCGTCACCCCTTACCGCTCGATGTTGCCGCAGCTGCGCACGGCAATGCTCGAACGTGGCGTGGAAGTGGTGCTGCTGCAGGGTGCGCGGACCCCGGAAGAACTGCTCTACAGCGACGATTTCTACGCGTTTGCCGCCGCCAATCCGGGCTTCCGCTACCTGCCCTGCCTGTCGCGCGAACTGCCGGAAAACCCGCACGCCGACGTCCGCAAGGGCTATGTGCAGCAGCAGCTGGCCGAGATCGCGCCGGACCCGGCCCGCGATATCGCCTACCTGTGCGGCAACCCGGACATGGTCGATACCTGCGTGGAAGCGCTGAAGGAAGCCGGTCTGCCGATGCCGCAGATCCGCCGCGAGAAGTACGTCAGCAGCAAGTGATGGTTGGCGGCTGGCGTGCAGCTGCCATGTTGTTGATCCGGCCGGTCTGGCCGCTGGTTTGACGTTGGCCCCTATGCAGGCGCGACCCTTTCGGTCGCGCCTTTTTTCGTCATGGGCGTTGCTTTTCCGCGCCAGGTCGCGGAGCTGGCCGCCGCCGAGCGGGGTTTCATCTGTAAAGTTTGCTTGACAGCCGGGTCTGGCTGGCCGCAGGATGTGTCAAGCGTGCTTTACAGGAGTTGGCCATGCGTCATTGCAGGTTTCTTGTTTGTTTCGCGGCGGCGGACTCTGCTGCCCGCCGCTGTGCTGTCGTACCGTCCGGCCTGCAGCCACTGCAGCCACTGCGGCAAGGGGCCGGCCGATGAGCCGCAATCTTTGGACGGCGGGCTTGTTGATCGCCGCCGCTGCATTCACCTTGGTCGCGTCCGCGCTGCTGCTGTGGCAGCCGATGGGCGTGTCGCAGCAAGTCATCGGCATCCTGTTTGGTATCGCCGTGGGCCTGGCAATCGCGGCACTGCTGCGCCGGTTGATGCCCGCCGGCTGCGATGCCGCACCGGCCAAGCTGCGCAAGCGCTATACCCGCGAGGTGATGCTGGCCATGACCGGCTATGTGGTGTTGCTGGTGCTGTCGATCCTGCTGCTCAAGCGGGTCGAAGACGGCCTGCTGCGCGCCTTGATCGCCTTGTTGCCGGTGCCGCCGATGATGCTGGTGCTGCGGGCGATGATCCGCTACATCCGCGATGCCGATGAGCTGCAGCAGCGCATCGAACTGGAGGCAGTGAGCTTCGCCACGGCATTCATTTCGCTGGTATACCTGACAGGGGGCTTTCTGCAGTCGGCCAAGGTCATCGATGTACCGTCCAACGTGGCGATGATCTGGGTGTTTCCCTTGGTGTGCCTGTCGTACGGGCTGGCCAAGGGTGTTGTCGCGCGGCGTTACCACTGAGCCGCGACGATGGATAACCGATTGCGCGAGTTGCGCGAGGCCAGGGGCTGGTCGCAAGGCGAATTGGCCGAGCAGCTGGAGGTATCCCGGCAGACCATCAATGCGCTGGAGACCGGCAAATACGATCCCAGCCTGCCGCTGGCCTTCCGCATCGCCCGTTTGTACGAAAGCCGGATCGAAGAAATTTTCTTTCCTGATGTCACATAGCTGCCGCGCCCGCGTCTGGATGCAGGTAGACCCGTTTTCTTTTCAACTGTGAGGGGCTGTTCCGATGATGTCCCGTAAGACCCAAACCATCCTCGCCCTGGCGGTGATCGCCGGCATCGTCGGTTACCGCCTGGTGCGGTCAACCGATACGCCTGCGTCAGCGCCTGCCGCGGCCGGCACCAGCGATGTTGCGGCCGTAGCCAGCAAGCCGCAGACGCTTGGCAGCTTGAACTTCCAACCCTGCAGCCTGAGCTCGGCCGGCAGCCGCGACAGCCTGGAAGCGCAGTGCACCACGCTGGAAGTGCCTGAAGACCGGGCAAACCCGCAGGGCCGCAAGATCAGTTTGAACATCGCCTGGGTTGCCCCGGAGAAGGAAAGCGACCTGCAGCCAGACCCGGTGTTCTTCCTCGCCGGCGGCCCGGGCCAGGCCGCGGTCGCCACCTACCCGCAGGTGGATGCGGCGTTCTCCGAAGTGCGCAAGCACCGCAACGTGATCCTGGTCGACCAGCGCGGCACCGGGAAATCCAACCTGCTGGCCTGTGACACGCCGGATGATGCCGATTTCACCACGGCGTCGATGCAGGCAGCAGCGCAGAACTGCGCCACCCAGCTGTCGCAGAAGGCGGATCTGCGCTTCTACACCACCACCGAGGCGGTGGCGGATCTGGATGCGGTGCGCCAGGCCATCGGTGCGAGCCAGATCAACCTGGTCGGTGTCAGCTACGGCACCCGTGTGGCCCAGCAGTACGCCATGCGCCATCCGGAGGCCACGCGCAGCATCGTGCTCGATTCGGTGGTGCCGAACAGCCTGCAGCTGGGCAATATCTTCGCGCGCAACCTGGATGATGCACTGGCGCTGCAGTTCGCCCAATGCACCAAGACCGCCTCGTGCAAGGACAAGCTGGGTGATCCACGTGCCGAGCTGGACACGTTGCTGGCCAAGCTGCGCGCGCAGCCGGTGACGGTGCAGTACCGCGACGCCAGCACCGGCGAACAGCAGCAAGGCGAGCTGCGTGCCGAGACCGTTGCTGGCCTCGTCCGCATGTACGCCTACATGCCGGCTGCCGGCGCGCTGCTGCCCAAGCTCATCCATGAAGCCAATGGCGGCCGCTACGACAACCTGATGGCGCTGACGCAGATGCTGCAGGGCGAAATGAAGGATGCCATGGCGATGGGCATGCAGCTGTCGGTGGTGTGCAGCGAAGACAAGGAAGGCATGGTCGCCAACGGTGCCGACGCGGACACCGTGCTCGGCAACCAGATGGCCGAAGCCATGGGCGCGATGTGCGCCAGCTGGCCCAAGGGCACGGCGCCGGCCGACTTCCACAAGCCGCTGGCCGGCAAGGTGCCGACGCTGGTGCTGGAAGGCGAGTTCGACCCGGTGACCCCGCCGCGCTATGGCGAGGAAGTGGTCAAGCATCTGGATAACGCGCGCCTGTTCGTGCTGCGCGGCCAGGGCCACAACGTCATCGGCGCGGGCTGCATGCCCAAGCTGTTCGCGCAATTCATCGAGAAGACCGACCCGAAGGCGCTCGACGGTGCCTGCCTGGAAAAACTCAACTACGTGCCGCCGTTCACCAGCTTCAATGGCTGGGAACCGTGACATCACCGCATCACTGAGGATTAGATTCCATGATCGTTGCAGAACGACTTCGCAAGACCTTCCCCGGCAGGGGCAAGGACAAGACGCCGGTGATTGCCGTGGATGACGTGGGCTTCACCGCCCACGACGGCCAGATCACCGGTCTGCTCGGCCCCAACGGCGCCGGCAAGACCACCACGCTGCGCATGTTGTACACGCTGATGACGCCGGAAAGCGGCCGCGTGCTGGTGGATGGCATCGATGCCGCCGTCGATCCCAATGCGGTACGCCGCAGCCTCGGCGTATTGCCGGATGCGCGTGGCGTGTACAAGCGCCTGACTGCCCGCGAGAACATCGACTACTTCGGTGAACTGCATGGCATGAGTTCGGCCGCCATCGTCGAGCGCACCGCGCGCCTGGCCAAGGCGCTGCAGATGGAGGATTTCCTCGATCGTGCCACCGAAGGTTTCAGCCAGGGCCAGCGCACCAAGACCGCAATCGCCCGCGCGCTGATCCACGATCCGCGCAACGTCATCCTCGATGAGCCGACCAACGGCCTGGACGTGATGACCACCCGCGGCCTGCGTGGCTTCCTCAAGGAACTGCGCGAGGAAGGTCGCTGCGTGATTTTCTCCAGCCACATCATGCAGGAGGTCGCCGCGCTGTGTGACCGCATCGTGATCGTCGCGCAGGGCAGGGTGGTTGCCCAGGGCACGCCGGATGAGCTGCGCGAGCAGGCCCATGAGAGCAACCTGGAAGACGCGTTCGTGAAATTGATCGGCAGCGAGGAGGGCCTGCACGCATGAGCCAGACTGGATATTTCCGCGCCATCTTCACGGTGATGCGCAAGGAGCTGCGCGATTTCGCCCGCGACCGCCGCACCTTCCTGCTGACGCTGCTGACCGCACCGCTGCTGTACCCGTTGCTGTTCCTGGGCATGAACAAGCTCACCAACCTGCGTGCCGAGACGCAGTTGGAAAAGGACTTGAGCATCCCGGTGGTGGGCATCGCCCGTGCCCCGAACCTGGTGGCGTTCCTGGCCAGCCGCGGCATCAATGCCACCGAAGCACCAGCTGACTACGAAGCACTGATCCGCAGCCAGCGCGAAGACCTGGCCTTGGTGATCGACGAGAACTTCGCCGCCGACTGGCAGGCCGGCAAGCCGGCCAAGGTGGAGATCGTCGCTGATACCACGCGCCGTACCGGCGACGTGCAGATTGCCCGCGTACGCAATGTGCTGACTGCCTACGGGCAATCAGTAGGTGCCTTGCGCTTGCTGGCACGTGGCGTCAATCCGATGGTGGCCGCACCGGTCAACGTTGGCACCCGCGATCTGGCAACGGCCGAGGCCAAGCGCGGCATCTTCCTGTCGGTGGTGTTGCCGCTGGTGCTGATGCTGTTTGCCTTCATCGGCGGCTCGCACCTGGCCATGGACACCACCGCAGGCGAGCGCGAGCGGCAATCGCTGGAGCCCTTGCTGGCCACGCCGGCAGCACGCGGCGCGCTGGTCAGCGGCAAGATGCTGGCGGCGGTGTTGTTGGGTCTGGCGTCGATGCTGCTGATCCTGGTCTCGTTCAAGGTCAGCGCCAGCATCGGCGGCGGTGCGGCACGCTCGCTGGACGTGAGCTTCGCGGCGATGGGCAAGCTGCTGGTGATCCTGCTGCCGCTGGTGCTGATCGGCACCGCCCTGCTGACCTGCCTGTCGGCCAGCGCCAAGAGCATGAAGGAAGCGCAGAGCCACATGGTCTGGTTGATGTTGCTGCCGATGCTGCCGGGGTATGCGCTGATGGCTTACCCGCTGAAGGACACCCAGCTGTGGCAGTACGCGGTGCCGTTCCTGTCGCAGAACCAGATGCTGGTGAAGGTCACCCGCGGCGAGATGCCATCGGCCACGCAGTGGGCGGTGTATCTGGGTGCCTCGGTGTTGCTGGCAGTGCTGCTGTGGGCGGTAGCGGTGTGGCGTTATCGCCAGGAACGTCTGGCAATCTCCGGCTGATCCTCTGTAGTGCCGAGCCATGCTCGGCAAGGGCTCTACCGGTAAGGCCTCTGCCGAGCATGGCTCGGCACTACCAAAAACAACAAAGGCCCGGATCGCTCCGGGCCTTTGCTTTTGCCCCAACTGTAGAGCCGAGCCATGCTCGGCAGGGGCTTTACCGGTAAGGCCGCTGCCGAGCATGGCTCGGCTCTACCAAAACCAGAACCGCTTACTTGTTCGGCGCAAACGCCAAGGTGCGACGGGTGGTGGTAGGGCTGCTGATAGGCTCGAACTTCCAGCGCCTCACCGCATTCAGGGCTTCGCGGTCGAAGGTGCGGGCCGGGGTGGCACGCAGCACGCGGGCGTCGGTGACCGAGCCGTCGGTACCGATGGTCAGTTCCACCAGCACTTCGCCCGAGGTGCCCGAACGCAAGGCATCGGCCGGGTAACGCGGGGCCGGGGTGCTGACGGCACGCAGCGCTGGTGCTGCGGCCGGCTTGGGCGCGGCGGCCTGCTGGGCGGCGGCCTGGGCAGCACTGCGCTGCTCGGCTTCGCGGCGGGCAGCGGCCTGACGCTCTGCTTCCAGGCGCTCGCTGTCCTTGCGCGCGGCTTCCTGCTTTGCTGCAAGCTGCTGGGCGGCGGTGGCTTCGGCGGCCTGCTGCTGGGCCAGGCGCTGCTGTTCGACCTGCTGCTTGGCGCGGGTCTCAGCGTCCTTCTTGGCCTTGTCGGCTTCTTCGACGGTGCGGCGTTCGGCCACCTGCATGCTGCCGGTGACGCCCTGCTTCAGGCGCGGCAGCGCCGGTGCGGTCGGGTCCACTTTCTCCACCAGTGCGATCAGGCGCTGGGTTTCGGTGAAGTCTTCGCGGCTCAGGGCCTGCTCGGCGGCAATCAGGGTGTAGGGCTGCAGATCGGTCAATGCGCTCTTGATCGAGACGTCGTCCGGCAGCTTGTCGCGCAGCGCGAGGTAGTACTCCATGGCGTTGTCGCCAGCCGGTGCATACATGCGGTTGTCGCGCAGGGCGGCGCTGGCCAGGTCGCGTAGCTGCTGGGTGTCCATGGCTTGGACTTTGTCGGCAACCACCGGTGCGGCGGGTGCAGCTGCTGCAGGCGTGGCCGGTGCAGCTGCCGGTGCGGCGGGTTCATCCTTGCCGGAGCAGGCGACCAGCGTGGTCAGCAGAAGAGCGGGCGCCAACAGACGCAGCTTGCCTTTACTCATGACGTACGACATCAAACATCCCCTTGAATCGACGAACGTGGACTGCGTTTGCCTTGACGGCGGCATGGTGGCGGCATTTCCCGATGCCGTACCCATCAGCAGTGAAGCGCGAATCTAGCATCGCCGGCGCGGTAAGCGGGGGCCGATGATGACGCTGAAATGAAAGAGTGATGGGCGTCACATCATGTGGCGCCCATCACTGCGGTTGCTCAGTGTGCGTTGGCCGCCGGCTTGGCATGGCCGTTGGACATCAGCTTGTCGGTCCAGGCGATGCCGATGGCCGACAGGATGAACACGCAGTGGATGATGGTCTGCCACATCACGCCGTCGCTGGTGAACTTGGTGCACAGGTCGCCGGAAGCGATCAGATCCTTGGTGCACAGCGGCAGGCCGACCTGGCTGGCCTCGATGAAGGTCTTGAGCAGGTGGATGGAGGAGATGCCGATGATCGCCATCGCCAGCTTCACCTTCAGCACCGAGGCGTTGACGTGGCTCAGCCACTCCGGTTGGTCCGGGTGGCCCTGCAGGCGCAGGCGCGAGACAAAGGTTTCGTAGCCGCCGACGATCACCATCACCAGCAGGTTGGAGATCATCACCACGTCGATCAGGCCCAGCACGATCAGCATGATCTGCTGCTCGCTCCAGGTGCTGGCGTGGGAGATCAGGTGCCACAGCTCCTTGCCGAACAGGAACACGTAGACGCATTGCGCGACGATCAGCCCCAGGTACAGCGGCAGCTGCAGCCAGCGCGAGGCGAAGATCAGGGACGAGAGCGGGCTCAGCGGTTTGTGTTCGGACATTGGAAGGATGGTGCGTTGCGGAAACAGGGGAGGTTACCGGTCGCCCGGAAGGCTGCCAAGCGGCTACCGTAGGAGCCCCTGAGGATGGTTCTGCCGAGGCGTATTCATGATCGACCTTTATTACTGGCCCACCCCGAATGGCCACAAGATCACCTTGTTCCTGGAAGAGGCCGGGCTGGAGTACCGCGTGCACCCGGTCAACATCGGCAAGGGCGACCAGTTCCTGCCGGAATTCCTCGCCATCTCGCCGAACAACAAGATGCCGGCCATCGTCGACCATGCCCCGGCCGATGGCGGCGCGCCGCTGAGCGTGTTCGAGTCCGGTGCCATCTTGCTGTACCTGGCCGAGAAGACCGGCCGCTTCATCCCCGCCGACCTGCGCGGCCGTGCCGCCACGCTGGAATGGCTGTTCTGGCAGATGGGCGGTCTCGGTCCGATGAGCGGGCAGATGGGCCATTTCAATGTCTATGCGCCAGAGCGCATCCCCTACGCGATCGAGCGCTATGACAGCGAGGTGCGGCGCCTACACCGGGTGATGGACAAGCGCCTGTCCGAGTCTGCCTATCTGGGTGGCGCCGAGTACGGCATCGCCGACATGGCCAGCTACCCGTGGATTGGTGCCTACGCCAAGCTGCCGGTGGACTTCGAGGCCTTCCCGCACCTGCGCCGCTGGCACCAGGCCATCGCCGAACGTCCGGCCACCCAGCGCGCTTACGCGGTCGGGCCGACGGTGAACCCGCAGGCCGGGCAGCCGCTCAGCGACGAAGAAAAGCGTCTGCTGTTCGGCAAGCGCGACTGACTGACGGCAGGGGCAGCACGGGCGGGGCTCGGCTAGGATGGCCAGATCCGTGCTGTCCCCGACAGGAATCCCATGCGTCCCTTGTTTCTTGCCCTTGCCATGATCCTCGCCACTCCCGCCGTCCACGCTGAAAAGCTCACCCTCGAAGCCATCACCGGCAAGGCGCCGTTGTCCGGCCCCACGTTGATGAAGCCCAAGGTCGCGCCGGATGGTTCGCGTGTCACCTTCCTGCGTGGCAAGGACAGCGACGTCAAGCAGCTGGACCTGTGGGAATACGACATCGCCAGCGGCCAGACCCGGCTGCTGGTGGATTCCAAGGTGGTGCTGCCCGGCACCGAAACCTTGAGCGATGCCGAAAAGGCCCGCCGTGAGCGCCAGCGCATCGCCGCCTTCAGTGGCATCGTCGATTACCAGTGGTCGCCGGATGCGAAGACCCTGCTGTTCCCGTTGGGTGGCGAGCTCTACCTGTACGACCTGGGCAAGCAGGGCAGCGCCGCGGTGCGCAAGCTCACCAATAGCGAAGGCTTCAGCACCGATGCCAAGCTCTCGCCCAAGGGCGGCTTCGTCAGCTTCGTGCGCGAGCGCAACCTGTGGGTCATCGACCTGGCCAGCGGCAAGCAGCTGCAGCTGACCCGCGACGGCAGCGCCACCATCGGCAACGGCGTGGCCGAATTCGTCGCCGACGAGGAAATGGACCGCCACACCGGTTACTGGTGGGCGCCGGACGACTCGGCCATTGCCTTCGCCCGTATCGACGAATCGCCGGTGCCGGTGCAGAAGCGCTATGAAATGTATGCCGACCGCGTGGAGATGATCGAACAGCGCTACCCGGCGGCTGGTGATCCGAACGTGCTGGTCACCCTGGGTGTGATCGCCCCGCGCGCTGATGCGGCGGTCAACTGGGTGGACCTGGGCAAGCAGACCGATATCTACCTGACCCGCGTCAACTGGCGCGACGGACAGCACCTCACCTTCCAGCGCCAGAGCCGCGACCAGCACACGCTGGAGCTGATCGAAGCCAATCTGGCCGATGGCAAGCAACAGCTGCTGCTCACCGAGACCAGCAAGACCTGGGTGCCGCTGCACAACAGCCTGAAGTTCCTCAAGGATGGTCGCTTCCTGTGGTCGTCCGAGCGCAGCGGCTTCCAGCACCTGTATGTCTCCAGCGCCGATGGCCGCAGCCAGACCGCGTTGACCTCGGGCAACTGGCCTGTCGATGAACTGCTGGCCGTCGATGAAGAAGCTGGCACCGTCTACTTCCGTGCTGGCGTGGAATCAGCGCTGCGCAGCGAAATCTATTCCGTGCCGCTGGCCGGTGGCATCCCCACCAAGCTGTCGAAGACCGCCGGCATGCACAGCGCCGCGTTCGCCAGGAACGCCAGCGTCTATGTGGACAGCTGGTCCAACAGCACCACGCCGCCGCAGATCGAGTTGTTCCGGGCCAATGGCGAAAAGATCGCCACCCTGCTCGACAACAACCTGGCCGATGCCAAGCACCCGTATGCCAGGTACCGCGACGCACAGCGTCCGGTCGAATACGGCACGCTGACCGCTGCCGATGGCAAGACGCCGCTGAATTACAGCGTGATCAAGCCGGAAGGCTTCGACCCGGCCAAGAAGTATCCGGTTGCCGTCTACGTGTACGGCGGCCCGGCCTCGCAGACCGTGACCGACAGCTGGCCGGGTCGTGGCGATCACCTGTTCAACCAATACCTGGCCCAGCGCGGCTATGTGGTGTTCTCGTTGGATAACCGCGGCACGCCGCGTCGCGGCCGTGACTTCGGCGGCGCGCTGTACGGCGTGCAGGGCACGGTGGAAGTGGCCGACCAGCTCAAGGGCGTGGAATGGCTGAAGTCGCAGCCGTGGGTGGATGGCAGCCGCATCGGCGTGCAGGGGTGGTCCAATGGCGGCTACATGACCTTGATGCTGCTGGCCAAGGCCTCGGACCAGTACGCCTGTGGCGTCGCCGGCGCGCCGGTCACCGATTGGGGCCTGTACGACACCCATTACACCGAGCGCTACATGAACCTGCCGGCGGCCAATGTCGACGGCTACCGCGAAGCACGCGTGCTGACCCACATCGCCGGACTGACCTCGCCACTGCTGCTGATCCACGGCATGGCCGATGACAACGTGCTGTTCTCCAACTCGACCAGCCTGATGAGCGCGCTGCAGCAGCGTGGCCAGCCGTTCGAGCTGATGACCTATCCGGGTGCCAAGCATGGGTTGTCGGGTGTGGATGCGCTGCACCGTTACCGGGTGGCCGAGAACTTCCTTGGGCGTTGCTTGAAGCCTTGAGGCGCGTTGTTGTTTTGATGAGTGGGTGAGGGGGCTTGCAGGCTTGAAGCCAAAAGCACCCCTCCCCAATCCTCCCCTTCGCTGCGCGAAAGGGAAGGTGCAACGCTCAGCCCCCTCCCTTTGGCCAAAGGCCAAGGGGAGGGTTGGGGAGGGGTCAGTTTTTGCTCCAGCAATCCCCCCACCCCCACTTCCTACCCTTGCCGCCCCGGCAGCGACTGCGTACGGTCAGCCCATCCCTTACGGAGCTGTCCATGAAGCCTCTCGTCCTCGCCGTCGCCCTTGCACTGGCCGCCCCGCTGCCGCTCACCGCGACCGCCGCCGCACCCGCAACGACCAAGACAACCCCCGCCGCCCCGGCCTGGGTTGCGCGCAGCAATGAGCTGGCGCAGATCCTGCTGCAGGCGCAGGCGCCGTTCCAGCCGGAAATGACCAGCTTCTTCGGCGTGCCGGGTTATGACGACAAGGTCGTCGATCTGGGCGCGGACAACGCCGCGCGCTACCGCGCCGCCATGAACAAGGCGCGCGACCAGCTGCGCGAGAAGCTGCAGGTCGAGCGCGATCCCAATCTGCGCCAGGATCTGGAGATCATGATCGGCGCCGCCGAGCGCAACATCGAGAGCAGCACCCTCAACGAACAGCACCTGATGCCGTGGGTGGATGTGCCGCAGACCGTGTTTGGCGGCATCAACGGCTTGTTGTCCGACCAGGTGCCCGAAGCGCGCCGTGCCAAGGCACTGGACCGCCTCAATGCCTACCTCGGCAAGGCGCCGGGCACGCAGCCGCTGGCCACCCTCGCGCGCCAGCGCTACGAGGAAAAGAGCGGCACGCCGAACCTGCTGCAGCCAACCAAGATTGAAGTGGATCAGGCGCTGGCCAATGTTGATACCTACATCGCCGGCATCGGCAAGCTGTTCGCCAAGTACAAGATCGACGGCGCAGACGCCTCGCTGACTGAGCTGTCCACGCAGATGAAGGACTACATCGCCTGGACCAGCAAGGAGGTGCTGCCGAAGGCGCGCACCGACAACCGCCTGCCGGCCGAGTTGTATGCCTTCCAGCTCAAGGAAGTGGGCGTGGACATCGACCCGGCCCTGCTGATGCAGCGTGCCCAGCTCGAGTACATGGAAACCCGCGCGATGATGCGCCAGCTGGCACCGCTGGTGGTGCAGGCCAAGGGCTTGAAGGTTGCCGACAACACCGATTACGTGGCGGTGATCCGCGCGCTGAAGCAGGACAAGATCAGCAACGATCAGCTGGAATCGCATTACCGCGGCGTCATCGATGCGATCGATCCGATCATCAACAAACAGGGCATCGTCGACGTGCCGCAGCGCCCGCTGCAGATGCGCCTGGGCAGTGAAGCCGAAAGCGCCGCCTCGCCGGCACCGCATTACCTGCCGGCGCCGCTGGTCGGCAACACCGGCCAGCAGGGCACCTTCGTGCTGCCGCTGGGCAACCCGGCCTCGGGTGAGAAGGCGCAGTACGACGACTTCAACTTCGGCTCGGCGGCATGGACGCTGAGCGCGCACGAAGGCCGTCCCGGCCATGACCTGCAGTTCGCGGCGATGGTCGAGCGCGGCATCTCGCTGGCGCGCACCATGTTCGCGTTCAACTCGGTGAATGTTGAAGGTTGGGCGCTGTATGCCGAGGCCGAGATGGTGCCGTTCGAGCCGCTGGACGGCCAGATGATCGCGCTGCAGTTCCGCCTGCTGCGTGCGGCCCGCGCCATGCTCGATCCCGCGCTCAACCTGGGCCAGACCGATCGCGAGCGCGCTCGCAAGGTGTTGGTGGAAGGCGTTGGTCTGTCCGAGGCGATGGCCACCCAGGAACTGGACCGCTACACCGTGCGCGCGCCGGGCCAGGCCTGCAGCTACTTCTATGGCTACACCCGCATCATGGAACTGCGCATGCAGACCGAGCTGGCCCTGGGCGACAAATTCGACCGCCTGGCATTCAACAACTTCCTGCTCGACCAGGGCCTGTTGCCGCCGGATCAGCTGGCCGCCGCGGTCAACGAAGTCTTCGTGCCGGCACAGCGCCGCAAGTAAGCAAAAGGGCGCCGCAAGGCGCCCTTTTTCATTGGGCTTGTTTTTGTGGGAGCGGCGTAAGCCGCGAAGCCGCTACATCATCAGATGACATAGACAGCAACGACTTCAGCGCCATCAGCTTCGCGGCTTACGCCGCTCCCACAGCTCCCACAGCGCGCACAGGACAACGCCAGCCCAGGGCGTTTCATTCCTTGTCGTTGGAAGGCTTCACCGTTGTGCTGTCAGTGGCATCAGCCTCGAACAGATGCATCAGATCAGCGCGGGCATCGCGCGAGGTCTGCATCACCGCCACTTCGTCGTCGTACACCAGATGCTGCGCCTTGAGCAGCGCTTCATCGTGCTCGCGGAAACGCTGCACGTGGTCGCGCGCAACGCTGTCCGGAATACCGAGAGCAGTCAGCACCCGTTCGCTGGCTTCAAGACTGGAGCCGAATACCTCACGGAACGGCTCGGCCGACATGTCCAGCAGCTTCCACGCGTGCTGGCGGTTGCGTGCACGCGCCAGCACCGTCGCCTTGGGATACATGCGACGCACCAGCCGCACCGCGCGCAGATTGGTGTCCGGGTCGTCCATCGCCATCACGAACACGCGGATGTGTTCGGCCCCGGCGGCACGCAGCAGGTCGGGCCGGGTTGGGTCGCCGTAGTACAGCTGGTTGCCGAAGCGGCGCAGGTCCTTGACCGTGTCCGGGTCGGCTTCCAGGGCAACAAAGGGAATGCGCTGTGCGGTGAGCAGACGGCCGACGATCTGGCCGAAACGGCCCATGCCGGCAATCAATACCTGCGGTCGCTGCGCCCCGGCATCCTTCAGCGTTTCATCCGGCTCGGGTTGGGCAGGGCGCGCAGGCGGCTTCAGCTGCAACGTGCGCTGCAGGGCGAGCAGCAGCAAGGGCGTGATCGCCATCGACAGGCTGACCACCGCCACCAGCCGGTCGTGGTTGATCCGCCCAAGCAGATGTGCACGCTCGGCTTCGTTGAACACCACGAAGGCGAACTCGCCGCCCAGCCACAAGACGCTGCCCAGCATCAGCGCATTGCGCAGCGACAGGCGTGCGGTCAGCCCCAGCGCGATCAGGATGGAGAACTTCACCGCCAGCAGGATGGCCACGCCCAGCGCGATGATCTCGGGTTCGGCGGCAACCCGCTTCAGGTCGATGCCCATGCCAACGGCGATGAAGAACAGGCCAAGCAGCAGGCCCTTGAATGGTTCGATCTGCGATTCGATCTCGTGGCGAAACTCGGAGTCGGCCAGCAATACACCGGCGATGAAGGCGCCCAGGCTGGCGCTGAGCCCGGCCTCGGCCATGAACCAGGCCGTGCCCAACACCACCAGCAGGGCGGTCGCGGTGAATACTTCCGGCATGCGGGTGCGGGCGACGATGTTGAACAGCTGGCGCAGCATCGGCCGGCCCAGCACGATCACCAGCATCAGCGCGCCGAGGGCGATGGAGGCATCCTGCCAGCTCAGGGTTTCGTTCTTGACCCCGCCCAGCAGGGGAATGGCGGCCAACAAGGGAATGGCGACCAGATCCTGGAACAGCAGGATGGCAAAGCCCAGCCGGCCATAGTCGGAATTGAGCGCCTTGCGCTCGGACAGCAGCTGCAGGCCCACCGCGGTGGAGGACAAGGCCAGCGCGGTGCCGATCACCAGCGCGCTCTTCCACGAGAAGTGATTGAGCAGCAGCAAGCCGCCCAGCACCACCGCACTGATCAGCACCTGCACCGTACCGGCGCCAAACACCGGCCGCCGCATCACCATCAGCCGCGACGGCGACAGCTCCAGCCCGATCACGAACAACAGCATCACCACGCCGATCTCGGCGGCATTGAGGATGCGGTCGGCGTCCTGCACGAAGCCCAGCACATGCGGCCCCAGTACCACGCCGGCAGCCAGGTAGCCCAGCACCGCGCCCAGCCCGAAGCGCTTGAATACCGGCACGGCGATGACCGCCGCCAGCAGCAGTACCAAGGCTAGTTCGAGACCGGTGCCATGCATTTAAAGGGATTCCTTGATTGATTCCGCTGACCGGTCGGGCAGCTGCCTACCGACGATTTCACATTATGCGGACTGTGCCGTGAGTGAATGCGAACGGCGGTCCTCCATTGGCGGGACGCAGCGATGCAGGCTTGACCCCGTCGGCCAACAGGACCAGACTCGCGCCGCTGGCGGTAGCGCCGCGCAGCACCTTTCCGGAGTCCAACCCATGTCCAGCGACAGTAGAAGTCGATCGCGATCGTCGACACCAGCGACGGCAACCGCCTGACAGGGCTGGTTCGCCCTGTGCTGGCGTTGCGGTCGCAATCCAGAACAGGCGAATCAACATGAACCAGAAGCAATTTCTGCGGCCAGTGGTGGACGCAGCCACGCTGAGCGCGCCCTTGGCCGATTACAACACCGCCGACGCGGTGGAGTATCTCAACGCCCTGCCATTGCCACTTGCGGCCAATACGCTGGCGGCACTGTCTTTGCCGCGTGCGGTCAAACTGCTGGAAGCCCCTGAGCTGCAGCATGCAGGTGAGCTGGTCGCGGCGTTGCCGCCGGCCCGCGCCGCGGCCCTGCTTGGGCTGATGGCCGACGACCGTGCCACCGATATCGTTCATGAACTGGACGATGCCGAGCGCGCACGGCTGATCCCGCTGCTGGCGCCGGAGGCGCGACGCTCGATCCAGCTGCTGCTGAGCTACCCGGCCAATACCGCCGGTGCCTTGATGACCACCGAGTTTGTCGGCGTGCCGGCAGACTGGACGGTGGCGCAGACCCTGCAGCACATCCGCGAAGTGGAGCGCAGCCGCGAGACGGTCTACGCCATCTATGTGCTGGACCCGCAGACCCGCCAGTTGCTGCAGGTGGTGACGATGCGGCGGCTGATCACCGGCGAGCCGGGTGATTCGATCCTGTCGGTGGCCCAGGTCAATCCGCCGGTGACCGTGGATGCCTTGCTCGACCAGGAAGAGGTGGCGCAGCTGATCCGCCGCCACGACCTGCTGGCGATCCCGGTGGTGGATGCGCAGCAGCAGATGCTGGGCATTGTCACTGTCGACGACATCCTCGATGCGTTGATCGATGAATCCACCGAGGACGTGCACAAGTTCGGCGGCGTGGAAGCCCTGGACAAGCCGTACATGCAGATCGGCTTCCTGGAGATGCTGCGCAAGCGCGCCGGCTGGTTGAGCGTGCTGTTCCTCGGCGAAATGCTCACCGCCAGCGCCATGCAGCACTACGAGGACGAGCTGGCGCGTGCGGTGGTGCTGACCTTGTTCATTCCGCTGATCATGAGCTCAGGCGGCAACTCCGGCTCACAGGCGACCTCGCTGTTGATCCGCTCGCTGGCGCTGCGTGAACTGCGCCTGCGCGACTGGTGGAAGGTTGCCCTGCGCGAGCTGCCGACCGGCGTGGTGCTGGGTGCGATCCTCGGCACCTTGGCGATCATCCGCATCACGGTCTGGCAGCTGGCCGGCCTGCACGACTACGGCGAGCACTGGAAGCTGCTGGCGGTGACCATTGGCGCGGCCCTGATCGGCATCGTCACCTTCGGTTCCTTGTCCGGCTCGATGCTGCCGTTCGTGCTCAAGCGCCTGGGCTTCGACCCGGCCAGCGCCTCGGCGCCGTTCGTGGCAACGCTGGTGGATGTCACCGGCCTGGTGATCTATTTCAGCATCGCCGCAATGATCCTCGGCGGCACCCTGCTCTGAATGGAGTGCCGAGCCATGCTCGGCAGAGGCTTTACCCGTAGAGGGGGACCTGTAGTGCCGAGCCATGCTCGGCAAGGGCTCTACCCGCAGAGGGGGACCTGTAGTGCCGAGCCATGCTCGGCAAGGGCTCTACCGGCAAGACCTACGTCAAACGCAAAAAACTACCCCTCCCCAACCCTCCCCTTGGCTACGCCAAAGGGAGGGGGCAGAGCCTGTCTCCCTCCCTTGCGCGTAGCGCAGGGGAGGGCCGGGGAGGGGTGCTCTTCGCAGCAATCAAGGCCACTCCCGACCAACACCCCAAAACACCCCCACTTTGATCCAACGCAGCCCACCCAGCACCGCAGCCGTGTACCTTTGACCCGGTACCCGCAACAGGCGTCGCAATGAGCACCTATCACCTGCAGACCGTATTCCGCCCCCGCTCGGTGGCAGTGATTGGCGGCAGCCCACGCGATCGTTCCGCCGGCCGCGCGGTGGTCCGCAACCTGCGCGCCGGCGGCTTCGCCGGGCAGATTGGCTGGGTCAGCCCGCGCTATGCCGAAATCGACGGCATGCGCACGGTCAAGAAGCTCAAGGACCTGCCGTGGATTCCGGACCTGGTGGTCATCACCGTGCCGGCAACGCTATTGCCGCAGGTGGTTGCCCAAGCCGCCGAACTAGGCGTAGCCGCCGCCATCATCCTCACCTCCGGCCTGGGCAAGGGGCCGGGCTCGCTGGCCGCACAGGTGGAAGCTGCCGCACGGCCCAAGGGCATGCGTGTGCTCGGCCCGCATTGCCTGGGTGTCATCGCCCCACATGCACGGCTCAACGCCAGCATCGCCGCACACACGCCGCAGGCCGGCGATCTGGCGTTGATTTCCGAATCCAGCGCGATTGCCGCTGCGCTGGTGGAATGGGGCGTGGCGCGCTCGGTCGGCTTCTCTGCGGTGGTATCGCTGGGCGATGCGCTGGACGTCGACTTCGGCGACCTGCTCGATTACTTCGCCAGCGATTACCGCACCCGCGCCATCCTGCTCTACGTCGACCAGATCAGCGACGCGCGCAAGTTCATGTCGGCCGCCCGCGCCGCCGCCCGTGCAAAGCCCGTGGTGGTGGTCAAATCCGGGCGCAAGCCGCGCGGTAGCGCAGAGGTGGTTACCACCCATTCGCAGGCGCTGGCCGATTCCGACGCGGTCTACGGTGCCGCGTTCAACCGCGCCGGCCTGCTGCGGGTGAACGCGTTGGATGAGTTGTTCACCGCCGCCGAAACCCTGGGCCGTCTCGGAACCTTCCCGGGGCGCCGCCTGGCTATCCTCAGCAATGGCGGCGGTGTTGGCCGGCTGGCGGTGGATCAGCTGCAGGCGCTCGGCGGCAGCCTGGCCGAGTTGTCACCAGCCACCGTCGAGCTGCTGGACCAGGCCTTGCCGCAGGGCTGGTCGCGCGACAATCCGGTCGACATCGTGGTCGATGCCGATGGCGGCCGTTACGCCTCGGCGATTGAAGCGCTGCTGTCCGACGATGCCAACGATGCGGTGCTGGTCATCAACGTACCGACTGCTTTCACTTCCTCGGCAGAGGCCGCGCAGGCGCTGACCACCACGCTCGGGCAGCGCTCGCGGCAGCTGCGCGACAAGCCGGTGTTCGCGGTATGGCTGGGCAATGACGACCGCGCCACGGTTACCCTCAACACCGCCCGCGTGCCGACCTATCCAACCGAAGCCGATGCCGTGCGCGGCTTCCAGCATCTGGTGCGTTACCGCGAGGCGCAGACCGCGCTGATGGAAACGCCACCCAGCCTGCCGGCGGATTTCGTGGTGGACGTGCCAGCCGCACGCGCGCTGGTCGAAGCGGCGCTGGCCAATGACCAGCAATGGCTGGACCCGGTGGCAACGCACAAGCTGCTGCAGGCCTACGGCATCCCGTCATTGGAAGTGATGGTCGCGCGTGATCCGCACGAAGCGATGGATCTGGCACAGCCACTGCTGGAGCAGGGCATGAGCGTGGCGGTGAAGATTCTCTCGCCGGACATCCCGCACAAATCCGAAATCGATGGCGTGCGCTTGAACCTTGGCAGCCTGCGCGCGGTGCAGTCCGCGGCGACCACCATCCTGCAGCGTGCCCGCGAGAAGCGTCCGCAGGCCCGCATCGAGGGTGTGCTGGTGCAACCCAGCCTGACCCGGCCCAAGGCGCGTGAGCTGATCGCCGGCATTGCCGATGATCCGGTGTTCGGGCCGGTAGTGGTGTTCGGCCGTGGTGGTACCGCAGTGGAGGTCATCGACGACAAGACCCTGGCGCTGCCGCCGCTGGATCTGCGGCTTGCCCATGAAGTAATTGGCCGTACCCGCGTCTCGCGCATCCTCAAGGCCTATGGCGACGTGCCAGCGGCGGACGAGCGGGCGGTGGCGATGGTGCTGGTCAAGCTGGCGCAGCTGGCGGCGGATATTCCGGAGATCCGCACGTTGGACCTCAATCCCCTGCTGGCCGATCGCAACGGCGTGATCGCCCTGGATGCGCGTGTGGCAATCACCCCGGTCAAGCGCCTGCACAAGGGCCGCGGCCACCCACGTTTCGCGATCTTCCCGTATCCCAACGAGTGGGAACGCACGATCGATCTGTCCGACGGTGGCAAGGCGTTCATCCGCCCGGTGCGGCCGGAAGACGATGGCCTGTTCCGGGCATTCTTCGCGCGGGTCACCGATGATGACCTGCGTCTGCGCTTCTTCCAGTCGGTGAAGCACTTCAGCCACGAGTTCATCGCACGCCTGACCCAGCTGGATTACGCGCGCTCGATCGCGCTGGTGGCGATTGATCCGAAGACCGGCGAGATGCTCGGTGCGGTGCGCCTGCACGCTGATGCGGACTACAACCGCGGCGAGTACGGCATCCTGATCCGCTCGGACCTGAAGGGCCACGGCATCGGCTGGAAGCTGATGCAGATCATGATCGAGTACGCCGGCTGGCTGGGTTTGAACGTCGTGGAGGGGCAGGTGTTGCGTGAGAACAGCACCATGCTGGCGATGTGCCAGAGCCTGGGCTTCAAGGTGAAGGCGGATCCTGATGATTCGACCATCATGAATGTGACGCTGCCGGTGGGTGAGGTTAAGAGCTGAAGGCTAGGAGCCAAAGGCACCCCTCCCCAACCCTCCCCTGCGCTACGCGCAAGGGAGGGGGCAGAACCGCTCCCTCCCTTTGCCGCAGGCAAGGGGAGGGTTGGGGAGGGGTGCTCTGGCTTTTGCTTTGGTTGTCGATCCAACCCCACCCCTCACCCCCAAACCACCCCAAGGCGCGACAATAGCGCCATGCAAACGAACCAAGACCCAGCAGCCAGAACGCCGCTGCTACTGCTGCCCGGCCTGCTCAACGACGCCACGCTCTGGCAGGCCCAGCTCGAAGCACTCGCCGACATCACCGATTGCCAGGTCGGTGACCTCACCCAGCAAACCACCATGCGCGCGGTCGCCGAAGATGTGCTGGCCAAGGCCCCGGCGCAGTTCGCCCTGGCCGGCTTCTCCCTCGGTGGCTACGTCGCCCAGGAAATCCTGCGCATCGCCCCGCAGCGGGTGTTGAAACTGGCGCTGCTGGATACCTCGTTCAAACCCGACTCACCCGAGCGCGCCGCACAACGCCTGGCACAGCAGAACAGCGTCCGCCTGCCCGGCACCTTCCATGGTTTCGGCGACAAGCTGATGCGCAGCTACATCGATGCTTCGCGGCTCGAAGACCATGCATTGGTGGATACCGTGCGCAGCATGACCGCGCGCCTCGGCGCGGAAGTCTTCCTGCGCCAAAGCCAGCTGCAACGTGCAGATGGCAGCGAGGTCCTGCGTGCCTGGCAGGGCCCGGCCTTGATCATCTGTGGGCGTAACGATGCGATCACGCCGCTGTCCGTAAGCGAGCAGATGACCGCACTGATGCCGCGATCAACGCTGGTGGTGATCGAGGACTGCGGCCATCTGGCGCCGTTGGAAAAGCCTGCGGAAGTGAACGCAGCGATGCGTGCGTGGCTGCTGTCTACGCCGGGTTGATCGATTTCAATCCCAATCCGGCGCGATCCCCGGGTTAGCCACGCGCTCACCCCGATCCAGCTCCGCGATCCGTACCATGTCCTCGGCATCCAGCCGCAGCTGCGCCGCCTGCAGGTTGCCGGCAAGGTTCTCGCGCTTGGTCGACGACGGAATCACCGCATAGCCCTGTTGCAGCGCCCACGCCAACGCGACCTGTGCGGTGCTTGCCTGGTGCTTGTCGGCAATGGCCTGGATCACCGGGTCCTTCAGCACCGCGCCATAGGCCAGGCTCATGAACGCGGTGACATGGATGCCCTGCTCACGCAGGTAGGCGATCAGGGCGCGGTTCTGCAGATAGGGATGCACTTCGATCTGGTTGGTGGCGATGGCATCGGCGCCGAGGATGGCGATGGCCTGGCGGGTCAGGTCGATGGTGAAGTTGGAAACACCAATCGCCTTGGTCAAACCCAGCGCCTTGGCTTCGCGCAGCGCGCCCAGGAACTCGGCCATCGGCACTTCGTCCTTGGGCGAGGGCCAGTGGATCAGGGTCAGGTCGACGTGATCGGTGCGCAGTTTGCGCAGGCTCTCGCGCAGGCTGGCAAGCAGGTCGTCATGGTGGAAGTTGCTGATCCAGATCTTGGTGGTCAGGAACAGCTGCTCGCGCGGCACCGTGCCGCTGGCGATTGCCGCACCCAGATCGGCTTCGTTCTCGTAGATCTGCGCAGTGTCGAAGGCGCGGTAGCCAAGTTCCAATGCGTTGTGCACGGAGTCGGTGAGTACCTGGTCCTTGAGGCGGTAGGTGCCAAGGCCGATAGCGGGAATAGTCATTCAAATCTCCATGAATTCGCGCTCACAGGCTACGCCGTGCAGCGCGAACAAAAACCCAAGGGGAAGTAACAGCGTGTTCCGTCAATGCGCGCTGACGGCAATGCCGTTGGCGCGCACATCCAATCCATCGCGGCGATCCAGCCGGCCGCTCAGTACGGTCAGTGCCAGCGCACCCAACACCACCAGCGCGCCAATCCACGGCGTATGCATCAGGCCGATGTGATCGACCACCAGGCCGCCGAGCGATGCACCCAGCGCGATGCCGATGTTGAAGGCGGCGATGTTCAGGCCGGAGGCGACATCGGTTGCCTGCGGCACGAAGCGCTGTGCCTGCTCGACCACATACACCTGCAGGCCCGGCACATTGCCAAAGGCCACTGCGCCCAACGCCAGCACGGTCAACAGCACCAACCAGCGGTTGTAGGCGGTGAAGGTGAGCACCAGCAACACCAGCGCGAGTAGGCCGAAGATCAGCGTCAACGCAGGAATTGGCCCGCGGCGGTCAGCCAGGCGCCCGCCCCACAGATTGCCGATGGCCACCGAGACGCCGTAGACCAGCAACACCGCGCTCACCGCATTGGCCGAGAAGCCGCTGACGTCCTGCAGGATCGAGGCGAGGAAGGTGAAGGACAGGAAGGTGCCGCCATAACCCAGCGCAGTCATTGCATAGACCAGCAGCAAGCGCGGCTGCGCCAGCACTGCGAACTGCTGGCCGAACGTGGCCGGCGCACTGCGCGGCAGATCACGCGGTACGAACAGCAGGCTGCCGAGCAGGGCGATCACGCCCAGCGCAGCCACCGCCAGGAAGGTCGCACGCCAGCCCAGATGCTGGCCGATGAAGGTGCCCAGCGGCACGCCGGTGACCAGCGCCACCGTCAGCCCGGTGAACATGATCGCGATCGCACTGGCAGCCTTGTCCTTGGGCACCACCGAGGTGGCGATGATCGAGCCGATCGAGAAGAACACGCCGTGTGCCAAGCCGGTCAACACCCGCGCCACGATCAACGAGCCATAGCCCGGTGCCATCCACGCGATCAGGTTGCCGACGGTGAACAGCAGCATCAGCGCGACCAGCAAGGCCTTGCGCGGCACCCGTCCGGTCAGGGCGGTGAGTACCGGCGCACCCACGGCAACGCCCAAGGCATAGAGCGAAACCAGCAGGCCAGCCGAAGGCAGGCTGACATGCAGGTCGGCGGCAATGGTCGGGACCAAGCCGACGATGACAAATTCTGTGGTGCCGATGGCGAACGCACCCAGCGTCAGCGCCAGCAAGGCAAGGGGAATACCGCGTGACATGGGCGAATCCTCGGAAAGGGCTGCGCAGTCTGACGGTGGAACTCTTGCCGAAAAATGCGGTTTCCCACCAATTACTATTGATTTAAAGTCAACAATATTCCATCGCCACCTGGCCGCCCCGATGAAAACCACCCTGGATGAAATGCAGGCCTTCATCGCGGTGATCGACACCGGCTCGATCACCGCCGCAGCCGAGCAGCTGGGCCAGACCACCTCGGGCGTCAGCCGGGCGCTGGGACGGCTGGAAGAGAAGCTCGGCACCACCTTGCTGACCCGCACCACGCGCCGCCTGCAGCTCACCGACGAAGGCGAGACCTTCCTGGCCCAGGCCCGCGCCATCGTCGCCTCGGTGGATGCCGCCGAAGAGCAGATCGCCGCACGCCGGGGCACGCCGTCCGGGCGGTTGCGGGTGGATGCGGCGATGCCGTTCATGCTGCACGTGATCGCGCCGCTGGTGGCGGGCTACCGTGCGCGCTACCCGCAGGTGGCGCTGGAGCTCAACAGCAGCGAGCGCTACATCGACCTGCTGGAACGGCGCACCGACGTGGCGATCCGCATTGGTCCGCTGGCGGACTCCACCCTGCATGCCCGGCCCTTGGGTCACAGCCGCCTGCGTGTACTGGCCAGCCCGGCCTACCTGCAGCAGCACGGCACACCGAAGAACGTGGCGCAGCTGCAGGGGCATACCTTGCTGGGCTTCAACGAACCGGATTCGCTGAATCATTGGCCGTTGCAGGGTGAAGACGGCGAGCGCCTGCACGTGCGCCCCGCATTGGCGGTATCCAGCGGCGAGATCCTGCACCGGTTGGCCCTGGAGGGCGTCGGCATCGTCTGCCTGTCCGACTTCCTCACCGAAGCGGCACGTGCGCGTGGCGAGCTGGTGCAGGTGTTGCCGAAACTGACCTTGGATGCGCGCCAACCGATCCACGCCGTGTATTACCGCAACACCGCCGTATCAGCACGCATCAGCTCGTTCCTGGATTACCTCGCTGACGCAATGGCACAACCGGTTGTGGGAGCGGCGTAAGCCGCGAAGCAGACATCGTCAAACCCAATGGCATGCATGTGATCCGCTGATGTTGGGTGCGGCGGTGCGGCGGTGCATGGCGTGCTTTCGCCCCCTCCCTTTGGCGAAGCCAAGGGGAGGGTTGGGGAGGGGTGAGCTCTTCAGCTTCCGACGCTGCAGCAGCTTCGCGGCTGACGCCGCTCCCACAAAACCCGACCACAAAGACCTTCAGTGCTGTTGAGCATGATGCCAGGCATGGCGCACCAGCCACCGCGCCTCATCCCAGGAAACCGCCAGCGCCGGGCTATGCCGGTGGTAGCTGTCCTGCAGCACCTTGTAGAGCTGTTCTTCGTTGGCGCGTGGATACGCTTGATAGACGTCGTAGCCCATTTCCAGCAGGCGCTGGTAGTGGTCGAAATCGTGTTGGCCAAGATGGCCGATGGCATGCACGCCGCGCCAGTAAGTCAGTTCGGCGTGGCGATCGATGCTGCGCTGGGCTGTAGGTGCGGTCTGCATGGGTAGCACTCCGTTCGCGGTCTACCCCCTGTTCGGCCGATGCTACGACGCGAGCAGGGGGTGCGCAACTCGCCCAATTCAGCTTTCCGCGCTGGCTGCATCCAACTGTGCGACCTGCGCTGGGCTCAAACCAAGCTGTGCCGCAGCCAGCACTTCCTGCAGCTGCTGCACGCTGGTGGCACTGACGATGGGCGCAGTGATGCCCGGGCGTGCGATCAGCCATGCCAACGCCACCTGTGCCGGCGTCGCCTTGTGACTGGCCGCCACATCATCCAGCGCCTGCAGAATGCGCAGGCCACGCGGGTTGAGGTAGCGATCAGCCACTTTCGCGCCGCGTGCCGCACTCTTGCCTACGTCATCGGCGCTGCGGTATTTGCCAGTGAGAAAACCACTGGCCAGCGAGTAATAGCTGATCACGCCGATGCCGTGTTCGCGCGCCAGTGGCTCCAGTTCCGCCTCGTAGCCACTGCGGTCGTAGAGGTTGTATTCGGGCTGCAGGGTTTCGTAGCGCGGCAGGTGATAGTCGGCGGAGACCTTGAGCGCATCACGCAGGCGCTCGGCGCTGTAGTTGGACGCACCAATCGCACGCACCTTGCCCGCCTCGATCAGCCGCGCGAACGCGCCAAGGCTTTCTTCCAGCGGCACCGATTCATCGTCTTCATGCGCCTGGTACAGATCGATCACATCGGTCTGCAGGCGGCGCAGCGAATCCTCGACCGCTTCATTGATGTTGTCAGCCGACAGGCCCGGATGCTCGGCCCACTTCGCAACCTTGGTGGCGATCACCACCTTGTCGCGCTTGCCGCTGCGCTGCAGCCAGCGGCCGATGATGGTCTCCGATTCCCCGCCGCGGTTGCCTGGCACCCATGCCGGATAGACATCGGCGGTATCGATCAGGTTGAAGCCGGCATCGACGAAGGCATCGAGCAGGCCAAAGGATGTCTTCTCATCGGCACTCCAGCCGAAAACATTGCCACCAAAAGCGATGGGGCTGACATGGAGACCCGAGCGGCCAAGTTCGCGTGACTGGGGCATGCGTTGCTCCTTTGTTGTTCAGTTCAACAGCATAGACGGCATGCGTTCCAATTCCGTGGCAAGGTCGTGAATACAGCGTTCCGTGCGCCGCTCTCACGCTAACGGGATATGAACATTTGCATGCTGCATTGCACTTGCAGCCGCGTGCTAGGCTCGCCGTTTCAATCGACGGAATTCCGCATGAAGAAGCCTGCCCCGCTGCTGTGTGCCTGCCTGCTGGCGCTTGCCAGCACCCTGTCTGCCGGCACTGCGCTGGCCCATGAATCCGCTGCCAGCACCGCTGACGCACAGGTGCCGCCGCAGCTGCAGGCGGCCATTGCCGGCAGCTGGCGCACGCCGGCCAATGTGTTGCGCGACGAATACCGTCACCCGGCGCAGACGCTTGCGTTCTTTGGTCTGCAGCCGACGCAGACGGTCATCGAAATTACACCCGGCGGCGGCTGGTATTCCGAGATTCTTGCACCCTATCTGCGCGATGGCGGCAAGTATGTTGCCGCTGTGGTTGACCCGGCTGCATTGCCGGCCGGCGGCGGTCGCGATTACCAGCAGCGCTCGCGCGATGGCCTGAGCAAGAAGTTCGCCGCATCCCCGGCCCAGTTCGACCGCGCCACCGAGGTGGCCTACAACCCGGCGGCCCCGGTGCTGGGCGCGCCGGGCTCGGCGGACCTGGTGCTGACCTTCCGCAATGTCCACAACTGGCGTTCCTCCGGTCAGGCAGAAGGCATGTTCAAGGCCTTCTTTGACGTGCTCAAGCCAGGCGGCACCCTGGGCGTGGTCGAGCACCGTGCCAAGGCTGACGTGCCGGCCGATGACGGCAGCGGCTATGTTGGTCAGGCGCAGATCATCGCCATGGCCGAAGCCGCAGGCTTCACGCTGGCTGGCAGCAGCGAGGTCAATGCCAACCCGCGCGATACCAAGGACTACCCCAAGGGCGTGTGGACGCTGCCGCCGTCCAACAGCCACGATGCTGCTGACGCCGCCAAGTACAAGGCCATCGGCGAAAGCGACCGCATGACACTGCGCTTCGTGAAGCAATAACCCCATAGGGAATAGGGCTTGGAGAGGGGAGGGTGAGACAATGTGCGGCCACACTGTTGGCCGCACGGCCCACAACCCGGCGCGCGATGGAGGGTAGTCGTGCGCAGCCAGCAATGCATCTTCAATCTACTTTCCGAATACCCGTATTACATGCTTATCGCTTTCAACAAACCCTTCAACGTGCTGTGTCAGTTCACCGACCGCAGCCAGCCGCCGCGCGCGACCTTGGCCGGCTTTGGCCTGCCGCCGAACGTGTACGCAGCGGGTCGCCTGGACTACGACAGCGAAGGCCTGTTGTTGCTCACCGATGATGGGAATCTCGCCCATCGCCTGACCGACCCACGCCACAAGCAGCCCAAAACCTATTGGGTGCAGGTTGAAGGTGTGCCAACTGATGACAAGCTGCAGGCGCTGCGTGATGGCGTGCAGCTCAACGATGGACCAACTCTGCCCGCGCGCGTTGAATTGATGACGGCGGCGCCAGCGCTGTGGGAGCGCGACCCGCCCGTGCGGTTCCGCAAGACCGTGCCGGACAGCTGGCTGGCAATCACCCTGCGCGAAGGCCGCAACCGCCAGGTGCGACGAATGACGGCTGCGGTCGGCTTGCCGACACTGCGATTGGTGCGGGCGGTGATGGGGCCATATGCCCTGGAAGGACTTCAGCCGGGGCAGTGGCGCCAGGTAGGTTGATCTGCGGTGAATGCGCTCAACCCGCATTGTCGGCGGATCCACTTTGCCGAGATGTGGTGCGATAGGCGACAAGACCTGGTTCGCAAGCACCTTGATCGGCATCGGGTGCGATGCCACTCCCACGTCCTTGTCGAGAGTGGCACCGCATTTACCGCGGAAGGATGGAGCACCATCGACGTGGATACGGCGATCAAACCGAGCCCCGCAAAGATCTGAGAGTCCAGAAACTGCTGGAAGACTGGTAGCCAGCCCTGCGAAGATCGATGATCGAACCGGGCGCGTGCTCCTGTATCGCTGCGCTGATCGCTGGGCAGCCGCCCAAGCGACTCATTCGATAGTTGCGGCAGCAGCGATGCAACTACCAGATGTCGATGGTGGTTGCGAAACCCGCCGGGTCATACGCATGTATCGTGATCTCCGCTGGGATGAAGCTCCTGCCGCGATAGGTGGGACTGGCTGCATAGCGGCTCAGTTTTCCAGCGCGCATCAGGGGCAGCACCGCGCTGGTATCGATCCTGCGCTTCTGCTCCGCAACCCAGGTTGGCACAAACACCATGTTGTCCGCATCGCACTCACCACCAAGTTCTTCCGGAAGCAAATGCAGGAAAGCCAGTTCAAGTCGTCGCACTGCTGCTTCGCACTTTTCTCTCGTATCGAAATGCCAGAAGTCAACGCATCCGGTTTTGCGGGGGCGGTGCCCGTCGTGCATGACGCTCTCCTGTAGCCTTCACAACTGACGCGCGTGCATGGACCAAGGCAGCGTCGCAGCGATGAAGCGTGCTGGGGGCACCGCGTTGAAACCCGCAATCAATGTCGCCGTCTTCGGTGCTGAGAGGATACGAGAGTTTTTCGATGTCGCCTTGTTACTACTGGGCATGAGCTGCCACAGTCGCGGCATGTAAGCGTCTGCGCTCACTTGGCGGTAGCACGCGGCGTGTGGCTTCAGCTGAGTCAAGCGTTTGGGCAACGGGCTGGCGGGCGAATAGTCGCAATAGGTTGATGTCATGCGGTTGGCGGTATCCGCGCGCGCAGAACCACCCCGCGCCAACCCGCCGCATGCGATCAAGCGCCGCTGGTAGTGCTCACTGCCCCGCAGGCGGTTCCCACAACTCGATCTTGTTGCCTTCGGGGTCCATCACCCAGCCAAACTTCCCTTGCTCGGAACGCTGCGGCTCACCCACGACATTGCAGCCCTCGTTGCGCAGTGCCGCGAGCAAGGCATCCAGGTCATCCACGCGGAAGTTGATCATGAAAGATGCAGTGGAAGGCGCCATATAGCTGGTGTCTGCAGCAAACGGGCTCCAGATTGTCGCGCCCGCCGGGCTATCGGCGCCGCCCCACTGAAACACCGCACCGCCCCAGTCGCTTACATCCAGGCCCAGGTGCTCGCGATACCACGCGGATAGCGATTTTGGATCGTTCGACTTGAAGAAGATGCCACCAATGCCGGTTACGCGCTTCATGCTTGTTCTCCAACGGTGATCAGGGGGGGGCTGCATCGCGGGGAGGTGGGACAGCATGATATCGGTCCGATGCCTGGAATGCTGCAAGAGGGCACGCCGTGCAGCAAAACCGTGGTGTCCTCTACTTGGATTGGCCAGTCATAGCTCGGTGGCACATGCGGTTTGCATGGGTCACAGGGACTTATGCGTAATAGGCAAGCACGACAAGCCGCAGTTCTGGTACGACGAGCAACCTTTCAGGCCATCGAGTGTAGAAGGATCCCGTAGTGCGCGAAGTAGTTCCGATCTGCTGCCGAAGCGGAATCGGGTGGAGTGAGCTGTCAGGCCTCATATCTGGATGAACAGCGAAGGTGCGTACGCAGACCAGTACAACGCGACGGTACCGAGGAGACTGAAAGACAATGCAAGGATGACGCGGAAAACTGTAGGCCTCCATGTAGCGAAGCCAACAAGAAGCAGACAGATTGCGGGCAAGGCCCACCACCATTTGATACTGCGAAATACAAACTGGGAGTAGCCTGATTGAGCGACGTTGAAGCTGCTCCACGCGCCAGTGAACGCATCAATGGCGCCGTGTTGTACGGCATGGATGAAGTAACCTTGGGCCAAGGCCAGCACCAGCACAACGGCTACGAACAATAGTTTCTTGAGCATGAATTCCTGCTTTGGAGTGAACCAACCCACGAAGCCAATCCGGTGCGAAAGGACTGCGAGGTGGGAGGCTTCCTGGTACTAGGGACACTGGTTGCCCGGCCATTGCGGGCAGTGAAGATACTATCAACTGGAACTGCTATCGGCCGTGGTTTGTCCTTTGGATCTCAGCGCGATAACCCACGCAGCGATCTCCAGCGCTATGCCAATGCCGCCCAGCAACCATGCCCCTGTGCTGGACGAAGCAACGTAAAGGCAGAGTGCGGCAAGAAACAGAAGGATTGCGAAAGCATGCAGGATCTTCATTTGGTCACCTCTTTCTTTGGTTGATCAGGCGCTCGAAGCGAGTGCGCCTTGAATGTACTGCCTGGACCCGCTGCCGTCAGCAAGTGATCCACCAACGCACCAACAGTGCCAGCCCCGCAGGCTTCCCAGAAGGCGGTTCCCAACTTAACGTCCGCGATCTCCTCCATAGCTCCGATTGCATCTTCTATGTCTGCGTCATCGATCGCCGCGAAGCTCGGGCCGCCTGTAATGACCAACAGCGAATCTCCCGGGAGAAAGTAGGGCGCTGGCCACCGGCAATGCCGGGAGAGAACAACGCCGACAGCGGCGGCCAGCACCTGGCGATCACCGCCACCCCAGGCATCCATGGAGCTTGAGGTGCGAGATGCCTGGTTGGAGCGAAGAATCTTGAAGAACGACAGGTCGGGACCTATCCATCTCACCCCTATGAAAAAGCGTTTCCAGCGGCCAGTGGGTGGATAGTGAGATGGGTACCGGAGCGGTTCGTCGGGATGCATGGTGAGGAACTCTTCATGGGGACGATCAGAAACAAAAGCTCCTTCCCACTGGACCCAACCTATGGATATCTCGCCGAAGAACTCTGAAGATCTTTGGTCCGGTAGGCTGCTGGGGAGGGCGGAATTCGATCTGAACGCCGCATTGGCACTATGCCAAGTACTTGGCGACGATTGCGCCCAGGGCGAGTACGGCTCCCGCGATTGATATGAGGCGAATATGTTTGTGCCATCCATACGCCATAAGGCCGAAACCAGCTGCCCCTAAAAGGTTGCGAAGGCCTTGTCCGTAGAAGACGAAATCTACGAGATTGATTGCCGCAAATATCAGGAGAAGTACAAGGAAAAACTTTCTACTGGTAGCCATGCAGGAAAACCCCGTGATCTTTGCTTTCTTTCAAAGCACGCCTCGGCATAGGCTGTGGAACGGCCTCGGTTTGTGTCCACTGTCAGGTCGTTGCTGGCCCAACATCCATGCCGTCATAAGTATCAACGCCGAACTTGTCAGCAAGCGCATAGAGCTCTTGATTTCTTTGGTGCAGCGATAGGACCGAGTGTGGCTCGAGCTTTTCCACATGCAGGAAATAGTATTCATCCTCGCCTTCGTCAAGCTCTGGAATGAACATTTCAACAAAGCGATAGCCTTGCTGATCAAGCTCGCTGGCGAGTGTGCGCAGCTTGTCAGCGGAGGCGTCAGTGAAGAAATAGCCCCAAAGCATTGGACCATCGATGTTCCAGTCCGTTGATTTCTGGATGTTCGAGAACATGGTTTCCAGACTTGCGATATCAATCATGCAAACACCTGACTCCATAAGGACGCCGAACCGCATATCGGATTCGGCCTGGATGAACTATTCGGAAAGAACTGATGTTCAACTCTCCATCGAGATGCCATCGATGTTACCGCTCTCATCGAAATGCACGGAAACGACGTAATTTGTCACGTCATCGGGGAGCGTAAAGTCGAAGTACTCAATGTCATCGTCACCCCAGGATGAGCCAAGTACCAGAAGGCCAACCACGGTGGACGCCTCGGGAGTTTCTGACTTGAGGTGTTGCTGCCAATAGGTTCCAGGGAGCTCAGCGAGGTGATGCTCAATGAAAAGAGTGATGCTGTCCTCTCCGGCCTCGGTACCGAAAGCCTGCTCGATTGCATCACGTGCCTGTTTTTGTCGTTCCAGGGCGGCTGACATTGTCTCTCCTTGATTGTTCAATCCCTATCCGGTGGCGTCGGTCACCAGCTGAGTGCATGGCCAGCGCCGCCTCGCTTGGGTACCCTGACACGTGCCGATGATGCCATGGCGGCAGGAAGGAGTTCACCCGGGAAGGCTTGCCGAGCGTCGCAGGCAGAGCGCGAACAGGGATAGCGGAAAGGCGGTGAGATATAAGGGCTGGGACAAACTTGCCGACGCCTGGATCAGTTGAACCTGCTGCCCGGAGCTGCCGGGCAGGCAGTCGACCTTGCTACGAAAGATGAAGGCGCAGAGGCGGGACAACACCGTCGGCGGACCCTGGAGCAACGCAGCGGCAAGAAGTGAGAGCTTGAAGGTCGCACTACGACCCATCCGGCCGAATAGGCTCGCGGCTACCGGTTCGGGGATTGAACGCAAGCCTGTCCCCATTGACCAGTTCCACCACGAACTGGTTGGTGCTGTTGAAGCCGATGTTGTGCACCCAGGCAAGGTGGGGCACGGTGCGCAGGAGTTGCGACTTGTGTCGGTAGAGCTGGTCAAGCCTGATGGTGCGAACAAGTCGGTTGCGGTTGTAGAAGAACAGAACTGGTTCGTCCAGCGTCACCTCTACCGGAACGAGGTTCATGCCGCTGTAGCCAACGACCACTGACTCTCCTGCATCTGAGAGGAACAACCAGCGATGCCATCCGGGTATCCGCCAGGAGTCCTGTCCTGAGACCTGCGGAAACACAAGCGTTGTGTTGCTGACTGGGTCGGACGTCACGCAGAGCTTTCGGGTAGCGGAGCAGGTAGTGAACTTTTTTGGCGCTGGCAGTGGAGTATCAGCAAGCGCTGGGCTTGTGAGAAGAGCAGCGATGAGTACGATGGAGCGCCTCATGACGCGTAACTCTTGGGCTGGACGGAGCCAGGAAGCGGGATCGGCTTCAATGAAAGGTCAGGCTGCGGGCGAACCTGTCATCGAATGTCCTTGGTACCAGGCGACCCATCACGTGCAACTCCTTCGCCGCACGTCGGGCAGTGCCAGCCTCCCAACAGGGATTCACGCATGCTGGATGGCTTTCGGAACCTTGGCAAAGGCGCTTCGTACTTCGGACACGACTTGCGGGGAAGTAAGAGTCCAAGAAGAAGTGCAGCCACTCCGCCAGAGATGCCGCCAATCAGTGCAGCTGTCAGCAGCGTACCCATAAGACTCCTGTTCGCGCCTAACTGTGGAATCAAGCCGAACCGCTCAACGAGTTCGGCCTGGATTCGCTGTCAGGCTGCCGTGATGGCAGCATCACCAGCTTACTTTGATGCTGGGTGCGCAGTATCGAGCTGTGCATTCTTTTCCACAGCGGCATCATAGATTTCAAACAGTGATGCCCTGGTGGACCAGATGCCCATGCACACCAAAAGCAAGGCAATTGGCAACAACTTGTAGATTCGCTTTTCAATCATTGGAATTACGTCCTTTGTAAACATCCAGTTGAACCGCTTGACTCCGGAGCTCCGTACATCTGCAAAGCGGATGCGGCTTGCATGAACTTCCAGGTTTCACCTGTCGCTAGCCTAGCTGAATTTGCTCGACAGCGGTGAGTAGAAACAGAGGGAAAGGATGACGCCGTTTAGGAGCAATGACGCTTCGTAGAACAGTGACGACGGGCGAGAAATGACATGAGGCGCATCAAGAACCGTCAATGCACTCCAGCCCAAGGTGAAGAGCAGATATGCCCACGGGCTGTACGGGAGGAAAAAGGCAATGGCCATGAGCGAGGCAAGATAGCCGACAACCAACACGATGCGCAGGGCACCATGGAAAGGGTGAGCTTTACTGGATGCAACAACACGCTCCTTGATCTTGAGCCGTTCTTCGCGAAGCAGCTTCGGAAGCGACCTGGCACCAAGCTCATCAGCCACGATGCCGCCAACCGTGACAAGGATAGTTAACAGTACGAGCAGGCGGAACGTCAGCTCAGTCATTGGTATTCCTCACGGGAGGCTCGACTCTGGGATTGAGCCACGCCGCGTAGCGGCGTCGGCTTGAACGAACTGTTAGGCAGTTGGCGGTGAAGACCTGCTGCCATAGCCTACTTGCTGGAGTCAGAACTCACTTGCCACACAAAGCTGAGAATAATCCCAACCAGCCCAATTGGCACGCAAACGGCCCAAGCAACCCAACCCGGGGCATCCAAAGGAACAAGAGAGAAGGCAGCGACGCCGAGGGCAACAGTGACTGCGAGGCCGACATAAAGGCGCCAAGACAGGAAGAGCTGTCCGAGTTCCAGTAGATCAAGAAGTGCCATTAACCATCTCCTGCTGCCTGACGCTCTGAGTTAAGCCGCGCCGCGAAGTGGCTTCGGTTTGAATGAGTTGTTAGGCGGCACCTGCGAACTTACGTGCGCCCAACGTGGAAAGTGGCAAGTGCTCAATCCAGGAACTCCCACGTGTCTGCGCCATCGAAGCGCCTGACCGTGACCGACCCCAAGAGCTCAGCCTCAAAGTTCCGCAGGTTCACCCCGTGGCGAGCACCCGGCGTCGGCTCAATTGGCTCCCAGTGGGTGGAAATACCGCAAGTCCTGCACCGATAATTCGTCAGGGTCCGATCGCCCCAGATGTAGCTTTCCGTGTTCTCCGGGTGGCCTTGGATAGAGACCGAGCCAAGCTCGTAGAAGGCCCAGAGTCCTCCTGTGCGCCTGCATAACGAGCAGTTGCAGCTCGTTGCCGTCTCAGGTGCGGCAGGCAAAGTAAGGCGCACTGATCCGCAATGGCAGGAACCTTGAAGTGATGGTTGAGACTTTTGCGGGTTCATTGGAATGCGCTGCTGGTTGTTGTGCTGCCTAACACCTGAGTCAAGCCGTGCCGCGAGGCGGGTTCGGCTTGAATGAATTGCTAGGGCGCGGCCTTGCGACTGCGCCTGCTGCCGGCTGTTGTTTTCCGTGGTTTGGCAGGTTTTGGCGCCGGCATGAGCTTGGCGGTCTCTGTAATGAGGTGCCTTAGCGCATCGGTGTCGTCCAGCACCTCATCGGCTACAGGATAGTCCTTTGCACCTGGATACGGTGGCCGTTGCGGCAGGCTTGGTGCCAGCGCGGCGGCCGCAGCCGAGGGTTTGATGAAGAGACTGTTGTCACAAGCAAAAGCGACCACTTTTCCGTCCAGGTAGAGCGCGTACTCACCGAACATCTTTTTGGATGTGAGGCGACTGCCTAGGCCAACTTGTTCCGTGACGTACTCGATGAAGTCTTGGTCGGTGGCCATGCTGCTCCCGTGGTCTACTCTGGAACTAAGCCGATTCGCGAGGCGAGTTCGGCTTGAATGAACTGTTAGGCGCGGACCAGTCTTGCGCCACGGAAGTAGATTAAGGCAAAGCAAGTGGACGTGATCAAGAGTCCTGCGACTCCACCCACAACCGCACCTTGATCGAAGATGGCTTGAAAGGACGCGGCGCCGAGTATGGAGCCTGCGACAGGGAGCCAAGTGCCGAAGAGTAGGAGAACGAAGAAGCTAAGTGGTGAAGTGCTGATCTTTGAGTCGCAATGAGGGCACGACATGCAGCGAGGGCCGCCAAGCCAAAGAAGTCGCCAGAGGCTAACCGCTGGCTTTTTGCAGGTTGGGCAACTCCGGTTCATTGCATCCGCGCCTAACTCTGGAATTAAGCCGCGCCGCGTAGCGGCGTCGGCTTGAATGAACTGTTAGGCGGCATGCGCCCGCTAGTCATTGATCATCTGTCCGAACTCTAACGCAAGCTCGTCGCCTCGAAACAGGCCGTAAAAGGAGTATCCGCCTCGTGCGCCGTGAACACGGCGGCCATTTTGGCAATTGACCAAGCGGAATTGGTCACCCGGCATGATCACCGCTGCAACATTGGCCCACTCTGTGGTGTGCTCCATGTTCTCGATTCCCAAGCGTCTAGCGCTAGCGAAAATTTCCTGCTTGCTGAGAGGGGAATATACGTCACAAAGAGGATATCCAATCCTTGCGGCGAGATCTCTTGACTCTATCTCCAGCCCGAGGGAATTGTGCGCGCACCCGGCAAGCGCAGCGACAGATAGCAGAAGTCCTGCATGAAAATTTCGAAGATAAGTGAAGCTGCCTAGATGCATGATCATGCCGCCTAACTCCGGAACTAAGCCGACTCGCGAAGCGAGTTCGGCTTGAATGAACCGTTAGGCGGTGCCTCGATTAGGAGCGCACCGCTATGACTATTTTCCCCTTTTATGCGCGTGAGGCTTGAGGGACGGCGTGTTGCCGGGCGTCTCCTAGTTGTCACGCCGGCGCTGATCAGGCTTGCCGGTTGACTTGGCAATGGGCTTTGGGCCGGGTTTGATCGCCATGATTGCTCTCCTGGTGGTTCCGGAATTGGAACGGCTCTTTTTGTAATGCGCTTTGATCTCACTAGGCGAGACTGCTCAGCCGCCTAACTCTTAGTAGACCGCCTAAAAGCGGCATAACGCCGAGTATGCCCACTTCAAACTCACTTTTAAACCCGAGAATTCTCACAAAGAAACAATCGTTTACGCGATTTCTGAGCTCGCGAAGCCAACCCAGTATCCAGGCGGATCACCGCTTGGAAGCCGCAATATGGAATACACCCCCGTCTCCGAAGGTGTAACAGCAGCCAAACCGCCGCGGCTGCTGGATCAGGTTCGGCAGCATATTCGGGTGCGGCACTACAGCTTGCGCACCGAGCAGGCGTATGTGGGTTGGATACGCCGGTTTGTTCTCGCCAATGGCAAGCGTCATCCAAGGGAGCTTGGCGCTGCTGAGGTGGGGGCTTTCTTGACCCGGCTGGCAACAGTGGAACACGTGTCGGCTTCTACACAGAACCAGGCGTTGTCAGCATTGCTTTTTCTCTATCGCGTCGTGCTGGACATTGAGCTGCCGCGCTTGGACCAGGTGGTGCGCGCCAAGCTGCCACGTCGAATTCCGGTTGTTTTGTCGCAGGAGGAAGTTGCGCGGCTGCTCCGAGCCATTCCCGAGGGGCAAACAGCAATGATGGCGCAGTTGCTATATGGCACCGGTATGCGGTTGATGGAGTGCGTTCGGCTTCGCATCAAGGATGTCGACTTTGGGCGAAATGAAATCTGTGTGCGAAGCGGCAAAGGAAACAAGGATCGCCGCGTGCCGCTGCCGAAATCACTTTATGAGCGCTTGCTGGGGCAACGCGAACGAGCGTTGCTGATACACCGCGCGGATACCGACGAAGGAATGGGGCGAGTACAGCTGCCGGATGCGCTGGCACGCAAGTATCCGAATGCGAGTACCGAGCCTGGCTGGCAATACCTGTTTCCATCCATGCGTCTATCTGCAGATCCGCGAACCAGGGCAATCGGGCGGCATCACGTCAGCGAAGAGCCATTGCAGCAAGCGGTGAAAATGGCACGGGCGCTTGCAGGCATCACAAAGCCCGCAACCTGCCATTCCTTGCGGCATTCCTTTGCGACGCATCTATTGGAGGCCGGGCATGACATCCGCACTGTGCAGGAACTGCTTGGGCACAGGGATGTCACTACCACCCAGATCTACACGCACGTTCTCGGGCGTGGTGCAGGCGGTCTGCTTAGCCCCTTGGACCGGCTACCGGGAGTGCCGCCACTCCCGGTGTGAAGGCAGTGATCAGCCGTCCAGCAGCGCCTTGTCGCGCACGGCGCCCTTGTCGGCACTGGTAGCGAGCAGGGCATATGCCTTCAACGCGGTGGTGACCTTGCGGGGGCGTGCTTCGGCTGGCTTCCAGCCCTTGGCATCCTGCTCGCGGCGGCGTCGTGCCAGTTCGGCATCATCCACCAGCAGGTTGATGCCACGCTGTGGGATGTCGATCAGGATGCGGTCGCCGTCACGGACCAGGCCGATGGCACCACCGCTTGCGGCTTCGGGTGAGCAGTGGCCGATGCTCAGGCCGGAGGTGCCGCCGGAGAAGCGCCCGTCGGTGAGCAGGGCGCAGGCTTTGCCCATGCCCTTGGACTTGAGGTAGCTGGTGGGGTAGAGCATTTCCTGCATGCCCGGGCCACCCTTCGGTCCCTCGTAGCGGATCACCACCACGTCGCCAGCTTGCACCTCGTTGCCGAGGATGCCTTTCACTGCGGCGTCCTGGCTTTCATAGACGCGGGCATTGCCTTCGAACACGTGGATGGACTCGTCCACGCCGGCGGTTTTCACCACGCAGCCATCGGCGGCGAGATTGCCGTACAGCACAGCCAGGCCGCCTTCGCTGGAGAACGCATGGGCAACGTCACGAATGCAGCCTTCGGCACGGTCCACATCCAGCGATGGCCAACGCGTGGATTGGCTGAAAGCCACCTGCGTCGGGATACCTGCAGGACCAGCCTTGTAGAACTGATGGACGGCCTGGTCCTGGGTCTGGGTAACATCCCATTGCGCGATGGCATCGCCCAGGCTGCGGCTGTGCACGGTGGAGGCATCGGTATGCAGCAGGCCGCCGCGTGCCAACTCGCCGAGGATGGCCATGATGCCGCCAGCGCGGTGCACGTCTTCGATGTGGTACTTCTGCGTGTTCGGCGCCACTTTGCACAGCTGTGGCACACGCCGCGAAAGGCGGTCGATATCGCGCTGGTCGAAGGCCACTTCGGCCTCCTGTGCGGCGGCCAGCAGGTGCAGGATGGTATTGGTGGAACCGCCCATGGCGATGTCCAGCGTCATCGCATTTTCAAACGCTTCGAACGTTGCGATGCCGCGCGGCAGCACGTTGGCCTCCTCGCCGCCGTACCAGCGATGGCAGAGCTCGACGATCAGGCGACCGGCGCGCTTGAACAGCGCCTCGCGGTCGCTGTGCGTGGCCACCACGGTGCCGTTGCCAGGCAACGATAGGCCCAGTGCTTCGGTCAGGCAGTTCATCGAATTGGCGGTGAACATGCCCGAGCAGGAACCACAGGTTGGGCAGGCGCTGCGTTCGATCGCGGCCACCTGCTCGTCGCTGACCTTGTCATCGCCAGCAGCAACCATCGCGTCAATCAGGTCGAGTTTATGGTCAGCAAGCTTGGTCTTGCCGGCCTCCATCGGGCCGCCGGAGACAAACACCGCGGGAATGTTCAGGCGCAGTGCGGCCATCAACATGCCAGGGGTGATCTTGTCGCAGTTGGAGATGCACACCAGCGCATCGGCGCAGTGGGCGTTGGCCATGTATTCGACCGAGTCGGCGATGATCTCGCGGCTGGGCAGCGAGTACAGCATGCCGTCGTGGCCCATTGCGATGCCGTCATCCACGGCGATGGTATTGAATTCCTTGGCCACGCCGCCGGCTGCTTCGATCTCGCGCGCCACGAGCTGGCCAAGGTCCTTCAGGTGCACGTGGCCGGGCACGAACTGGGTGAAGGAATTGACCACCGCGACGATGGGTTTGTGGAAGTCGCCATCGGTCATGCCGGTGGCACGCCACAGGGCGCGGGCGCCGGCCATGTTGCGGCCAGCGGTAGAAGTTTTAGAGCGGTAATCAGGCATGGCGAGCGAGCGGGGCGGTCGTGCAGAAGTGCAGTGCGATTGATTCTGCATGAAGTTCCCGGTTGCAGCTGCAACCATTGGTTTGCGGTTGTTTGAGGGTGGAGTGGGGCGAAGCCAAAAGCAAAAAAGCCAGAAGCCAAAGTCAAAGTCAAAGTCAGAAGCACCCCTCCCCAACCCTCCCCTGCGCTGCGCGCAAGGGAGGGGGCTGTTTGCCGCGCTTGTTCAGGCCGCGAACGAGCCGCCTTTACCCCCTCCCTTGCGCGCAGCGCAGGGGAGGGTTGGGGAGGGGTGCTCTGGATTTTGATCTTCCAACACATCAGCAACGCCCACGCGCTGAATAGCTGCACGCGCAAAACCTGCCAAAACCCCAGCCACCCCAAGGCCTTTCCAGGCATCAGCTGAAAACCGATTCAGTTTCGGGAGGTTTCTGGTTTCCGCCTTGCAGCCCGCATCGGGCATTATTGGGGATCAAATTGACGGGGAACCGACCATGAAGCGATCCAAAGCCACCGCACTGGTGCTGATGAGCGCCGTGCCGCTGCTGCTGACCGCCTGCCAGAAGGAAGAAACGGTGCAGGTGCAGGAAGGGTTGTACACCTCGGTGGAGGCTTGCAGCGAGGCCACCGGCAATCCGTCCAGCTGCCGCGAGGCGTTTGCCACCGCGCAGCAGCAGTCGGCCGATGCCGCGCCCAAGTACGCCAGCAAGGAAGAGTGCGCCAAGGAATACCCGGCCGAGCAGTGCGTGCAGCAGCAGACCAGTGCCGGCACCTCGTTCATTGGCCCGATGATGATGGGCTTCTTCATGTCGCAGATGCTCAACGGCAGCCGTGGCGCCGTGGCCGCACCGCCGGCATCGCAGCCTGCGTTCAAGGACAAGGCCAATGGTTGGGCCAAGCCGGCCGCACCGGGCGGCACGGGCGGTTTGAACACCGGTAGCGGCATTGGTGCAGGCAAGGCTGGCCTGGCGCCGGTCAACGCCACCCCGAACCGCGCCGTCACCGCCAGTCGTGGTGGTTTTGGTGCGCGTAGCGGCGGCCGCAGCAGCGTCGGCGGTTGATGCAGTGAAGCGCGTTGCAATTGCCGAACGCGGCAACTGGAAGGCCCGTGCTGCGGAAGCGGGCTTCCGCTTCCACACCATCGACGGTGCGCCGTATTGGGATGAAAGCGCGTACTACGCGTTTACCCTGCGCCAGATCGAGAACGATATCGAAGACCCCAGCGCCGAGCTGCACGCGATGGCGATGGATCTGGTGGGCGAGGTTGTGGGCAGCGATGCGTTGATGGCGCAGCTGGCCATTCCCGAAGCGTTCCGCGACTGGATCGCCGAGAGCTGGCGCCGCCGTGATCCGCATCTATACGGTCGTCTGGATTTCGCTTACGACGGCAACGGTCCAGCCAAGCTGTACGAACTGAACTACGACACGCCGACCTCGCTGTACGAAGCATCGTTCTTCCAATGGCAGTGGCTGGAAGACCAGCGTAACCGTGGCGCGTTGCCGCAGCAGGCCGACCAGTTCAACTCCATCCACGAGACCCTGGTGGAGCGCTTTGCCGAGTTGACCTCGCGCCTGCCGCCGCCGCTGTATTTCAGCGCGGTGGGGGAGTCCGAGGAAGACCAGGGCACGGTCGCCTATCTGCGCGACTGCGCGGCACAGGCCGGGCTGCATGCGGCGGCGCTTGCCATCGAGGATATCGGTTTGTCGGCTGATGGCCGCTTCACCGATCTGGACGACGTGGTGATCGGCAGCCTGTTCAAGCTGTATCCGCTGGAAGACCTGATGCGCGAGGAATTCGGTGCAGCCTTGCCGCGTTCGGGCGTGCAGTTGCTGGAGCCGGCATGGAAGGCGGTGCTGAGCAACAAGGGCATCCTGCCGTTGTTGTGGGAACGCCATCGCGGCCACCCGAATCTGCTGGAATCCTATTTCGATGATGGCAGCGCCTTGCCGGCCGGCTGGGTGCGCAAGCCGCTGCATTCGCGCGAGGGTGCCAATGTAGCGATGCACATGAGCGACGGTAGCTGGCAGGAGAGCGAAGGGCCGTACAACGGGCCGAGCATTCGTCAGGCGTTCCACGCGCTGCCGGTGTTTGACGGCAACTACCCGTTGGTGGGTAGCTGGATCGTAGGCGACCGTGCCTGTGGCGTTGGCATCCGTGAAGACAACAGCCGCATTACCCGCGACAGCGCCCGCTTCCTGCCGCACGCCATCATTGATGATGCGCCGCAGGGCACGACCAGGATCTATCTGTAAGCGGCTGTTGTCTGAAATATCACTGTAGAGCCGAGCCATGCTCGGCTGAGGCTTTACCGGATAAGGCCACTGCCGAGCATGGCTCGGCACTACATGACGCGGCTTGTGTAGGAGCGGCTTCAGCCGCGAAGCTTGCGCGACATCAGCAGCGGCAAAGCCAACCCCTCCCCAACCCTCCCCTTCGCTGCGCGAAAGGGAGGGGGCAGAAGCGTAGTGCCGAGCCATGCTCGGCTGAAGCTCTAGTAGTGCCGAGCCATGCTCGGCTGAGGCTTTACCGGTAATGCCCCTGCCGAGCATGGCTCGGCACTACATGACACGGCTTGTGTAGGAGTCAACTGTCTTGAGCATCGTCCCTAGGCCACAGCCCGCCAAGGGGCGTTGTCGCGCTTCATGGCATTGAGCCTGGTCAGGTATTTGCGCATGCAGGCGGTGACAGCCAGCTTTTTAGGT